>Ga0129308_1002383_pt1 | contig 16102 bp, 17 predicted proteins | sample L827metagenome_FD_94440 | JGI IMG/M metagenome (GOLD analysis project Ga0129308, IMG submission 94440) | Ring-tailed lemur group fecal microbial communities from Wisconsin, USA - L827 metagenome | ecosystem: Host-associated > Mammals > Digestive system > Large intestine > Fecal | place: USA...
GCATCCGCCGTTCCTATATGAGGGGCAGACCTCCCTGCAGCTTCCGCATTCAACGCATCTGCTCCTGTAATCGTCGAGATGGTCGCGTGTCCTGTATGTCCTGTCCATCTTTGCTCACTCTTTGGACATGGTATTCTTCGATAATGGTCTGTCGGTTATTAATTAACAATTGTTAAATCTAAGATTTACAGAATGTATTTGACCGGTCCATCTCAAATAGGAGAAATGGAGGTGAAGTGGAAAAAGGGCAAAGAATCTTGGATGGGGTAAAGGGAATGGTAAAGGAAGAATCATGGGTAGATTGGTCAATACCCATATTCCATGGAACAGACTGTGAGTTGAGGCCTGATGATTTCGATTTTGGAAGGGCACGTCGCAACAGTGATTTCGGTAAAGCGATGTATTTCAGCTTTAGTTTCAACCTGGCACGGAATTGGGCTACAAGTAGGAAAAAGAAGCATCCCAGAGTAAATCGCTACTTATCCCAATATGGAAAGGCTCTGGAAAAAGGTGTATCGATCGAACTTATAGATGATTACAAGGAATGGATACAGCTGATCCTCAATCTCATCGATAATCCGTACCATCCATCTTCTGATGTCATTATCGGCAGCATCATGGATGGCCCCACTGGTTCCATAGTTCAAGAATATCAGATGATGGCAGATGAGAAGGGTATGAAAATCATCGATCTAGAAGAAGATCTAAAAGCAGAAATGATTGAAAATTTGAATCCTGTACAATATGGGTTACAGGTCGCATTCAAAAATGGTAAAGGTTTAAGGTATGTACAGTTCACTGATAGTATGGAGGTTGAAGAAATGCCTGTAAAAAGGGTTGTGGATCCTGCAGATATCGCAGCAGATGTTTCTCTGATGATATCCGAGTATAGCGATATTTCACAGAACGATGCAATAATCCACTTTATGCGTACGGAAACATTTCGTAGCCTCCTGTCGAATCCTTGTCTGGAGTCGGTCGATCCAAAGGTTATCTTTAATGATTATCTGGTGGAGGTTTAATTTCATGAGTAATCGTTTTGTTATTACCCAGAAGAATCTTGCTGAGATGAAAATCGGCATCATGATCTGTTTTTCCAAGTTATATGACATTCCGATGGATGAGGTCGTTGACCTTTTTCAGTCAAATGATGTGTTGGAATATTTGGATGAAGGTGCGGAGATGTTCATCATTCACATGTATCCATACATGGCAGATCTGGTCGCCGAATATCTTGGGATGCCTGTTATCGATAGATGAGGGTTGTATCGGTTTTTTAGACGTAGTCGTCATGGGGTCAAAGCCCCTCCAACCTCATCCTCCTTTCCTCATCGTTCTCCTTCATGTGCTTGATCAGGTAGACCATTGTGAACACCACGGCCACCAACGTGAACACACCGCCGACGTATCCGATCATCCCGACCGACATCATCTCCGTCACTGTTCCGCCGATCAGCGACCCCATGGCTATCCCCACATTGTAGATCCCCGAGAACATCGACATCGCTATGGCTGTCGCATCGGATGGTGATGCGCGTATCGCCTCGTTCTGGAAGGAGACGTTGAACATGGTGGCGAAGAATCCCCATAGGGCGCACACGACCATCACGGCGATCATGGCCGTTGCCGATATCCTGAGCATGAACAGACAGGTGCAGAGTCTACCCAATGCGAGGATGATGAATCCGAACCTCGATCTGTCGTAGTATTTCGTGAACACCATGCTCCCCACTATGCCCGCGAGTCCGAACACCGTCAGTGCGACGGTGGTCATGGATTCCGAAAGTCCCGCGATCTGCATCACGAACGGTTCGATGTAGCTGTATCCGGTGTAGTATCCCGTGACGAAAACCGCCACAACCACATAGATCCCTACGAGGACCTTGATCCTGAACAGTCCGGGGAGTCTTCCGAGGGTGAACGTGCCCGGATTCTCCACTTTCGGGAACACTACCATCAGCAGGACCAATGCCATCACGGACACCACGGCGATGGTGACGAAGGACATCCTCCATCCCATGGCCAATCCGATTATCCTTCCGAGGGGGAGCCCGGCTATCATGGCGATGGATGTTCCCGCCGCGACCATGCTTATCGCCAGTTTCTGGAGCTCCGGAGCGACCACCTTGACCGCAAGCGGCGATGCGATGGACCAGAACACCGAATGGGCGACCGCCACCCCGAGACGGGACACTACGAGCATCCAGTAGCTGCTGGATATGCCCGAGAGGACCTGGAAGAAAGCGAACAGTCCGACGCACATCAGGAGCATCCTGCGATACTCCATCTTCCTGAGCAGGAGCATTATCGGCAGGGACAGGATGGCGACAGCCCAGGCGTAGATCGAGATGATCATACCCGCCGTCGATTCCGACACGGAGAAGTCCGTGGCGATGTCGGTAAGGAGACCGATGGGCATGAACTCGCTCATGTTGAAGATGAACACGCAGATCGTTATCCCGATGAGTGGGAGCCATTGCCTCGGAGACATCGTCAACCGCGAGATTCGATGTGAGGATAAATGTTTCCGAGTCACTTGTTGATGGAAGGGCGGTATGCCAGGAGGTCTGGATCGACCTCCCGGACACCTTTGATATGATAGGATACGGGTGATCGGCGGCTCAGACGGCGTTCATCCTCGGGAGCATGTCCAGATACTCATCGCACAGGAGGTCTGCCATGAGAGGGGACAGTCCGATCTCCTCCGCGTAGATGACCTCCACCTTTCTCCCGTCCCTTTCGAGGGTCCCCTTCCTCTCCCCTGGGGCGAGTCCGAGCTTCTCCGGTATCTCCACGGTGGAGTGGTTGCTTGGCGACACGAACATGGGGATCACGAGGAGTCTGTCGCAGTCTCCCGCGAGGACCATGTTCAATCCCTCCTCCACCGAGGGGTTCTCCATCTCGTTGTAGCAGGTGAGGACATCATGACCCATGTCCCTGACATATCCCGCGTTCATTTGGAGGACGTTACTGTTCCATCCGTCAGGGGATCCGTGACCGATTAGCATGACGGTGGTCCTTTCACCATTTGTGATGTTCCTCTTCACGGAATCTTCCATGATGTTCCTCATGGACGGGTGGATCCCGAAGGCATCGCCGATCTCGATGTGTATCCTCTTCCCATCGACCTCCACATCTCCGGAATGCTCCCCCTGTGGCAATCCGAACTTCGCGGGGACTATCCTGTCGGCGAACATCCCCGGTGCGAAGAACAGGGGAAGAACGATCAGCCTGCTCTTTCCCTCATTTGCGATCTCCGACATGACGGTCGGGACCGTGGGCTCCCTCTTGCCCTTGTAGGCGTATCTGACCTTCATCCCGAGTCTCTCGGATAGGATGGAGGCGCAGTCCCTGGCGGCGTCCTTCTCCATCTCGACCTCGGAACCATGGGCAGATATTACCACAGATATGTTGCTGTCATCGTATGCTTCCACGATGTCCGCGAGTATCCTCGGGATCCCGGGGTCGTCACCGAACGAATGGGATATCTCCACGCCTTCTGTGGGGAACCTGACCGTTGCGCCCATGGCTACGGGTATGGCTGCGATCCTCTCAGAACCTCCGAGGCGCATCCTCTTGATGGCCTCTGCACCGGGTTCCGGGTCCCTGGTGTTGGCGCAGTACTCCACGTTGTGTCCCCGGGGGGAGATGATCTCCATGCTCCTCTTGACAAGTGGATAGGGTTCACCCTTGTCCGAGCATCCGCAGACCAGGAGGACCCCAGCATCCCCGTAGGCATCGGCCATTTCTGCGACTAGGTCTGCGGAACCCTTCCAATCCCCGAGTGTGGTGGTGATGCGGTACCTCAGTTCCCTGTCATCCTCGCGGAAGATCCCGCAGGACCCCGCATCCCTGAGGCCCATCGCCCTGGGGATGGAGTCTGAGTACATGTTTGCCGACATGAACATGGGGATCACCAACACATCCCTCAGGCCCTGTTCGGCCATCCTCTTCATGACGGCTTTCACCCTGTCCTCGGAGAACCTTCTGTACGCGCAGAACACCGGGAGTCCGACGATCTCCCTCAGGCCTTCGGCCTGTCTCTCGGTCCTGCTGTTGTCCCCGGATTGGTTCCCATGTGCCACTATCAAGATGGAGTCCATGGTATTGGATGATAGTTCCAATCTAAAAAGGTTCCATCATCACGCTTTGGGCAGGTCTTTCCTGCGTTCCTGCTTCACACGGAACATCTCACTGTCGGCCATCTCGAAGAGCTCCCTGAAGCTCACACCACCGTCGTATCTGACTATGCCTATGCTGACACCCAGGTGGTACGGTCTGTCCCTGTTGGCCTCGTCGCAGTATCTGTGTATCCTGTCGCACACACCGTCGAGTACCTTACGGTCGCCTTCGTACATTATGACGAACTCGTCACCTGCGAACCTTGCGACTATGGCCCCGGTGTTCCCGCATGCCCTCTTCAGGATATCGGCCACATCGATTAGGGCCTTGTCCCCTTCGGAATGACCGAATGTGTCGTTGATCGATTTGAAGTGGTCCATGTCCATGATGCCGAAGTGGAGGTTTCCTGCAGATTCTTCCGATCCCATCCTCGATCCGATGATCCTCTCGAACTGGCTGCGGTTGGTTATCTGTGTCAACGGATCCAGGGTTATGGTCTGACTCTGCAGGTTCATCATCATTATCAGTATGCTTGCGGTGAATCCGATCTCGGTGAACGGGAGATCATCGTTCCATATGTCCAGTACGAATGAGAGGATTATCGGTATCGTGAACAGCACCAGCATCAGGTATGTGCGTCTCTCGAAGTAGGTGTCTGCGCCGTGTGCCTTGGATGCGGAATCCAGTCCGACAACGACGAACGGGAGGACCATCAGGACATCAAGGACAAGTGCGAGGATCAAAATCACCGTGGATTCGAACGGGATCATGAAGAATGATGCCAATACGATCATTCCGGCAACGAAACCGAGCCACCACTTGCGCACGTCCCATCCGTTATCTGTCTGTTCGATGTAGAATTCCACCAGGAACACCCCGGTCAGGAAGTATGCCACTATATGCAGGATCGCGTAGATCAGGAGTTGCGTATCTCCGATCGAGGTGTCTGGATCGAACGCGATGTCGATGACCGTGGACAGTATGCAGAACGCCGTCATCGAGATCATAAGGGGTATCATCCCCGTGCCCCTCTTCCTGAGTGTTCCCGCACGGTCCGTGAGCATCATGAGTATGATGACCAGGGAGCAGAACACTCCCATCGCCTCCGTCAGTGTGAACTCCATCTCACTTCCTCCTCCTGTATCCCGTCTCCTCGTAGAATCTGTTCTTTGCTTCGAACATGTCGTTGTCCGCAGCCTCGAACATCGTGCGGACGTTGTCGTATCCGTCCGATATGGCTGAGATCCCGATACTCAGGTGCATCTCGAATGGCTGTCCACGGTTGAGTTCTGTGATCTCCGAGCGGATGCGGTCGCACAGTGCGTTCACCTTCTCCCTGTCATCGGATTCCATGACGATGATGTACTCGTCACCGCCGTAGCTGGCGATGAAGCACGATTCGTTCCCGCATGCTCTCCTTATGGCATCCGCCACTTTGACGATGCATTCCGAACCGGTGCTGTGGCCGAAGGTGTCCACGATGTACTTGAAGCGGTCCATGTCCATAATCAGTATGTACATCCCGTCGTTCCCCGTTTTCCTATGTTCCTCAAAGGTCCTCGTCATGTACTCCTCCAGATGGGGACGGTTGTTGAGTCCGGTCAGCGGGTCCGTGGTGATGCGCTGGTCCTGGATCATCAGGAAGATGACAAGCAGGTCCAGGGTTATCGCCATGGCGAGGAGGGGGATGTCGTACCAGATGTTCTGGAAGATCCCGATCAGAAGTATGGGGATTATGAATGCGGCCAGAGTGAGGAGCCTGTTCCTCTCGCTGCGGTTGTCCGCACGTACGGCATCCCTCGCCATGAGTATGCAGATAGCCAATGTGGGTGACACGGCGTACAGGGCGTAGACGAATCCGAGGGGCCCCTCCGTGAGGACTCCCGAACCGTCCACCCCGAAGAACAGGTCCGACCAGTGGGACAGCATCCCGAAGCATGCGGAGATCAGGATCAGCACGGCGGAGATCCATGTACCTCCCTTCCCGGAGTGGTATCTGTATCCCAGCACGGAGTTGGCGTAGTCCATCCAGCAGAGGAATATGAGCATCTCCGCGGTGCAGTAGAGTACGTTGACCAATACCATGCCGTCATGTCCGAGTGAACCATCCTTCCCGATGCCCCAGAGGATGTCCGTCACGATGAGGGCCACCGCCGATACGACCGTCCTCCTGTAGAGCCTCCCCGACCTGTCATCGTTCCCAGTGGTGTATATCCCGACGAACAGTATCGTCAGGAGGAAGATGCAGGTGATGTCGATGAACGTGTATTGTGTGATCATCATGTTGCAGTCTCCGTCGTTTCGTTTTCCGCCTTCATCATGACCCTGCGGTACAGGATGAACGTGATCACCATGGCTATCGCCCAGCCGAAGAGCATGTTCCACCAGATTATGGTGTATCCGAAGGGACCGTCCCCTCCGAGTGAGTAGATGCAGACTATCCTGATGACCAGCTCCAACACCACGATCGCCGCGGAGAGTCTGGGTCTTCCCATCCCCTGGAACACGCTCAGGATCGGGAAGTACAGTGCGAACATCGGGAACAGGAGGAGTGCGACCCTGGTGTGCTCCACACAGTAATCATAGGGTGTGCCGGAGAGGTTGAACACCGAGACCAAAGGTCCTGCGGATACGATGCATATCACGGACATGGCGATGGTCATGAGGAGGGATGCGGCGAGCAGCTGCCTCACGCCCTTGGAGAGTCTGTCGACCATCTTCGCACCGTAGTGCATCCCTGCGAACGTGACGGTTCCGGAGGCTATCGCGGAGATCGGAAGGCGGAAGAAGGTCTCCAGCCTCCTCTCAACGGCGAATGATGCCATCATGTCGGTACCGTAGGAGTTGACCGCCTGCTGGAGTATTACCATGCTGCCGTAGATGATGGCCTGTTGCAGGGCCATGGTCATCCCGGCGTCGACGATCTCCCTGAGATGTTCGTGGTGTATTCTCACATCCGTCCTTCTGAACGAGAACAGCTCGAATCTGTGTGTCATGATGGCGTAGGATGCGATCAGCGACACCACCTGGCAGATCACCGTAGTGGATGCCGCTCCGATGACGCCCATGTCCAGGACCATGATGAACAGCACATCCAGAACCAGGTTCATCCCGGATGTCGCGGCCAGAACGTACAGGACAGATCTGCAGTCGCCGACGGACCTGAGCATGGATGCTACCGCGTTGTATCCGAACATCGAGACGAATCCGAGCGCGTAGATCCAGCAGTACTCGCAGGCCATTCCCATGATGTCCTCCGGGACGCCCATGACGTATCTCAGGATGGGTTCGCAGAGGATTAGGGATAACACGGTGACCGCGGCACCGGTGATCATCGACACCAGCAGCGACGTCATCGCGGAATTGCGCAGTCTGTTCTCGTCATCCGCTCCGTTGTATCTGGCCATCACGGCGTTGGACCCTGCGGACAGGCCCCATGACAGACACGTGAACAGGGTCATGAGCGTGGTGGCCGAACCTATCGCGGCCAAGGAATCCGGACCCACCTCATGTCCGAGGATGATCATGTCCGCCGTGCCGTAGAGTATCTGCAGCAGGTATCCGATCATTATCGGACCTGAGAAGATCAGAACCTCCTTCCACGGGGTCCCTGTGAGCATCCTGCGTCTGTCGTAAGCCTGTGCCGTGTCACTCACTCTTCCTGTTGTGGATAATCAGCGAGATGATGACGGCCAATGCTATCACGGCCGCGAGGACGATCGCATAGGTGAGGTCCTTTCCATCGTCTATGCGGAATCCGTTGCCGTCTCCGACGAGGGTAACATCCGAGTACTCCGTCCCGTCGGATGAGACGAATGTTCCCTGGACGTGGAGACGGGTGTCCTTCTGAAGGATGAGGTCGAAGGAGGTTTCCATCGTGGTGCCTTCGAGGACGGTCATGTCGTTGGATACGGTGATATCGCCCTGAAGGATAATGTGGGCCTGTCCTGACGAGAGTGATTTCTCCAAGGTTGTGTAGATGTATCTACCATCCTCGATGTACATTGCGGCGGTCACCGGGAGGTCCCCCTGCATCGCACGGGGCAGGGACAGTGTCCCCTCGACGATGATGTTGCCGGGTCCGAACATGGCGAACCTGTTCAGCATACGGGTGGCATCATAGGCCGCGACATCCCCCGTGATTGTGAGCGTGTAGTCCCTGGGGGTCTCCTCGGCACCGTCATCGTTGATGTTGAGTCCGTCGATCCTCATGGGGCCGTCGAGGTACAGTCCGTCACCGGAGATGAGGCTCATGCCGCAATTTCCCCTCCAGATTCCGGTCTCATAAAGGTCCCCGGAGATGCGGAGTTCATTCGAACCGTTTTCCACGATGGATGTAACGGTCATCCCCGAGATATCCGTGAAGAGGATGTCGTTCTCCTGTCCGTACATGATGGTCCCATCATCCGTCTCCATTCCGAGGTCGGTGATGTGGCAGTGGACACCGGATTTCTCCGTTGTGACGATCTTCCCGCCGTGGTTGTAGATGATCCCATAGAAGTACGATCCTCCCATGACGAGATCGCCCGTGACGAGGATGACGGCTTCGTCATTCAGTGTTCCGTTGAACGTCATCTTTCCGTTGACGATGATTCCGGGAACTGCGTCGTCGCCGGAGTATCTACCGTAGAGCATCTCGGTGTAGTCCATGTCCAGGTTGTAGACGGTCACTCCCTTGTCCACGGTGGCAGTCCCGTTGACAATCAGCTGGGCGCGGCTATCCCTCTCTATCACCAGGGCCTGTCTCCAGATGCCGATGGACTTCATCTCCACCGATCCGTTGACGATGAGTTCGGATCCGTCCCTCATGGATATCCCCAGTTCCCCTTCGATTACGACCAGGGTTCCGTCAACGGTCATCACGCATGATCCGCCCTCCAGTATGAGGTCGGAATCGGACTGGACTGTGAGTGTCACACCATCGGGGATTATCAGCTTCCCCTTGACGATGTTCTCCCCTTCGGAGAGGGTCGTGTCCTCCATGATGGTGAGGGTCTCATCGGGTCCCACGTCCAGGTGTATGGTCACGGGATCTGTGGAACCTTCGCTTTGAGATATCGATGTCAGGATCATGATCGAGACCACTGCCAGGGCCGCCAGTGATATCACGATGCGGGAAGAATGTCTCTTTTGGGACATGCACGGATGATTATCGTGATTCGTAAAAAATGGTTCCTGAAGGAGAAGGGTTGAGGTTGCTTTTTACGGATCCTCACGAGGCCTGGATCGCGTGGAATCCCAGTGATATCCTGTTTTCGGCCGCTATGGCAACGAGTTCGGATATGTGGGCCAGAATTCTTTGGGAAGTTTATCTGAGCAGCGTTTGGCTTCGAACCTTATTCCCTTTTTCTCAATCAATCCTCTCCAATCACCCATGATGGTTGGTGGTTTTGATGGTATAAATGACTTTATCACTCATTTTATCATATTATTACTATCAATTTATTATATCACGATAGTAAAATGACATAATAAATGACATAATAAATGGTTGAACAAAAAGGTCGATTGCCTCAGATCTATCTCGAATCGATAGATCATATAATCCTCATTGGCGGTTCATTCTGACATCGATGCTGTCATGTTCCAACATCATTCGATCTGAAATTATCCGCGGGAATCTCGGGTATCCGAGAGTCATATCTGGAGGAATGAAACATCTCGATGTCGCCGGTTGGAAGCATGACGGCGACTTTCATGGTTACAGGTACGGCCGTAATCTTTTGGACTTCTGTCGCATCCTCTGCATCGGGTTCAGGGGATCGGTACGGTGTGGTATCCCAGCGATCTCTTGTCTCCGGAGGCCATCGCCACCAACTCGGATATGTGCACCACCGGTTTCCCTTCGGGCAGGGCATCGTACTTCACGAGGCACATGGGGCATCCGACAACAATCACGTCTGCCTTCGCGCACTCCTCCATGCGTTCCGCCATGAGGGGTCCGGCGACATCGGTGTTCTTCCCGCAGCATCCCATCTGGTTGTTGATGTTCTCATAACCCATCGCTTCGACGACCTCTGCCATCTGCTTCTTGAAGGGCATGGCGGAGCATCCGGGTTGGAGTGCGACCTTCAGCGGTTCCGAGGTCCTCGGGAGTCTATCGATGTTGGCGTGTAGGAACGGGATGATGTGCTGTGCGTCGATTCCGGCATCCTGCAGTTCCTCGCTGCATCCGCCGCAGAGTGTGACGATGCCCTTTCCGGAGGCGTTGCCCTCCATGGACTTCTTCACGTTCCTGCGCTCCATCTCCGTCATCTCCCTGAACTGGGCGGGATGCATGCAGCAGGTGTTGTTCGGCAGTTCCGTGCCTTTCAGGCCCATGGCCTTCAGGGCCACGGACATGGCGTACTCCACGTACGGGACCTTGCATCTGACCACACATCCGGGCATGACCATGACGTCGTCGCCGGTCCACTCGGGTTCGGGACACCCCTCCACGGGCTTGATGGGCATGGCGTATCCGGTGGTCTTGAACGCATCCGACACATGGAGTCCGTTCCTCAGGGCGAGGAGGTCCCTCATCACTGTGAACGGGTCTGTCCTGCGGCATGCCTTGGAGCAGTTCCCGCAGGCGATGCAGTGCTCTATGCCCTCATCGCCTCCGATCATCATCTCCATGGGGTCGCATCCCCCGTGTTTCAGCGAGGGGCAGACCCTGCTGCACTTTCCGCATCCTATGCATCTCAGGCGGAGCCTGTCTATCTCGTCCTCGATGTATCCCATGATATCACTGCCTGGGAGGGTAGTCCATCGGGATGTCCATGAGTGGTCCCGATGCGGGCGTGGGCTCCATGCGGACCCCGTCCGAACCTGTTTTCACAATGTATGCGGTTCCGCCGCGCGCCTCTATCGCTTCGGCGACCTTCTGAGGCTCGTCGGTGAGGGCGACCATGCACCCTCCTCCGCCGGAGCCGGTGAGCTTCGCTCCGTAGGAATAGGGGAGCGAGGCGTTCACCAGTTTGTTGAGTTCCCTGCAGGAGACACCGAGAATCGATAGGAGCTTGTGGTCCCTGGTCATCAGGGATCCGAGTTCCTCCACGTCGTTCCTCCTGATGGCGTTGTATCCCATCAGGGTCACGGCGGCGATCTCCTCCACCACATCGCAGGCGAAGTGGTTGCTCTGCATGTACCTCCTGACCTTGTCCACCAGGGGGCCGGTGGCGGCGCGTATGCCCGTGTTGCCGATGACGAAGGTCATGTCTGGCACGTCTATGTCCGACACCCTCCATGTCCTCCCTCCCCTTGAGATGGTCCAGAGCTCCCTGTCCTCGGCACCGGGGATGTTCACCCCGATACCCTTCCCGTGGACACATGCGGATGCGTCCATGGGGGACCCGTTGCCCTGTGCGAACAGCTCCGCCCCGTAGGCCTCGTCCACGAGGCTCCTCTCATCCACCGGTTCTCCACGCTCCTCCCTTATGGCCATGGCCAGGGCGGCGGACAGTGCCGCGGAGGACCCCATCCCCGATCCCGGGGGGATCTCGCTGCTGGTGACGTAGTCCATGGCGTAGTGGACGTCGCGGGTGAGGTAGCGGAAGTGGGGCTGTCTGTTGAAATCTATGAACTCTCCGTTGAGGGTGTTGCGCTGACTGCGTCTGATGCTGCATGTGATCCTGCGGTCCACTGCCAGGACTATGGCGGGCTTGCCGTAGACGACGGCGTGCTCTCCGAGGATGACGAACTTCCCCGGGGCGGAGGCGGTGTACCACTCGGATGACATCATTCGTTCAGACCGTACCTGAGCATCTCTTCCCTGATCGCATCGTCGGGGTTGCGCTGGTTGAGCAGGGGCTGGGGTATGGACCACCATGCGTCCTCGAAGTCGGACACCCTGCGGTCGTAGTCCTCTTCGCTCTCCCCGTCCTCCTGTTTGATGTCCTGAATGGCCTTCCTGAGCTCTCCGAGCAGGTCGACCTCGAACTTCTTGTTGACGATGCACATTCCGAGGTAACTGTCCAGACAGGATGCCACCTCCTCGGAGACCTCGGGTGAGAGGCACTCCATGACCATGTCGAGGACGCTGTTGGCGGTCATCTTGAAGATGAGCTTCCTCTTCGCTTCCTCCGGAAGGTCGGGCTCCTCGTTGATGGTGGCCATCATCTCGTTGGAGAAGAGGTCGGAGATCGCCGATGTCCTGTTGGGGTTCAGTCCGAAGATGAACTTGAGGTGCTCCTCCTCGGGGTTGGTCTCGGGCTCGTCTCCTCCGAAGAGGCCTGCGTTGGGATCGAAATCGTCTGCCATGTAACTCACCTTAGTTTCGCTACGGTCTTCTCCAGTATATCCATCCCTGCATTAATCTTGCTCTCATCCGCAGCGTACGAGAACCTGAGGTGTCCCTCTCCGAAGGAACCGAACGCGGATCCGGGCGTGCAGATGAGGCCCGCCTTGACGAGTTCCGCCGCGAGGTCCGCGGACTTCATGTCCATGTCGTAGCTGGGGAATGCGTAGAACGCCCCCCTTGGCGGGATGATGCTCATGCCGGGGATCTCGTTGATCCTCTTGGAGATCAGGTCCCTCCTCGCCTTGAACACCTTTCTGGCATTCTCGAGGTAGGGGTCCAGGTTGGGCAGGGCGTTGAGGATCCCGTACTGCGCGGGCATGTTGGGGCTGGCGCAGACATGGTACTGCATCTTGATGAGTGCCTGCATGATCTCCTCGTTGGCGCATGCGAATCCCATTCTCCAGCCGGTGACTGCCATCATCTTGGAGAATCCGTTGACGACCACGGCCCTGTCCAGCTGGTTCATGAAGGAGTGGTGTGTCCCCTCGTAGATGAAGGAGTCGTAGACCTCGTCGGAGAGGATGGTGACACCTGTGTCGGCGGCGATGTCGGAGAGTGCCTTGTAGGTCTCCTCGCTGAGGACGCCTCCGGTGGGGTTGGAGGGGTTGGTGACCACGAGCATCTTCGTCTCGGGTGTGATCTTGGACTGGATGTCATCGGTGTCGGGCTGGAAGTCCCCCTCGGTGAGCTTGTACTCCGTGTACGTTCCCCCGGCGAGCTGTGCGTGGGGTCCGTAGATGACGAATCCGGGACTGGGGATCAGGACGTTGTCCCCGGGGTCGATCATGCTCTGGGTGATCTCCAGGAGCGCGGAGGATCCGCTGGGCGTGATGATGATGTTGTCCCCAGTGATGTCGCCGTACTTCGAGAACCTCTCGGCGACCGCCTTCCTGAGTTCGGGGATGCCTGCGGTGGGCCCGTACTTGTTGAGTCCCGCGGTGGCGGCTGCGTTCATCCCCTCGATCGCCTCGACGGGCGGGGCGAGGTCGGGTTCGCCCAGGCCCAGGTTGATGGAATCGGGGCCTGCGAGGTCGAACATCTTCCTTATCCCCGACATGGGGATCTCGGAAATCCTCTTGGAGATCTTCATGGGGGACCGTTTCCCGGTCCGTGCTTATAAGAGTTGTGGGAGTCCGTGTCCGCCTATGATGATGCCCTTCAGGCCGACGTTGATGTTCTGGACGCAGTCCTCGGTGACATCCACCTCGAAGTCCTTGGAGAACCTCCCGCACACCACGCTGACCGTGTGCTTTCCGGGGCTCACCATGTAGCGTGCCGTTCCCACAAGCATGAACGAGCGGTTGTCCGGCTCCCCGTCGAGACGGACCTCCACGAAGGATGTGGGGATTATGGAGAATATCTCCAGTCTGAGTTCGTATCTCGCGCCCTGGTCCGTCCCGTCGGTTGCGACCTTGGTACCGCAGTATATGCAGAAACCGTATGGTAGAGCATCATCCAGACTGATGTCTCTCTGACATTGGGGGCATTTCAGGGCGATGGGGGCCATAACCGGTCGATAACCGTGCTTGTATATGATTGGTTCACATCCTACCATCCATAGTTGACGAAGCATCGGAAGCATCTCTGCCCATCCTTTTATACGGAGACGGGTGAACTCCCCCTATGGACAATGACGCATGGAACAGGCTATCGATGGTGATATCGGCGATATGGATCATCATAATCCTGTTCCGTCTTGCTGCGTATTCCACCGCGGTGTCCGTGACCCCCGAGGGCAGGTTCTTCAACACGGTGCTGAACCTCATCCTGATCCTGGGGTTGGTGATCGTCGTGGTGTTCGTCTGCCGCAGGTTCTTCAGGGTCACCGCGGCGAAGGTGGACAAGGACGGGAGATGCCAGCACTGCTACGCCAAGCTGTCCCCTGAGGACACCTTCTGTCCCCAGTGCGGGGCGGATGTCATCAGGAAGGGGAAGGACTGACCCTCCATTCCCGATGACGTTTTTCACTTCACTGCTGAGCCGGGAGGTACCTTCCGTCCTCGCACCTTATCCTGCCGTCCCGTACGGCCATGTCGATGGAGTCGGCGGTGCGGATCTGCGCGTTGAGTTCGTCCGCCAGGACGATCCCGTCGCTGAGGGTGATCGTCATGCTGCGGTCCGGGCTGACCGTTCTTCCCTCTCTGTAGGTATCACCGTCATCGAGGCACGATGGGGCCCCGGGATGCGACTTCATGAAGACGGCGATGTCCCTGCGCCTGAGGACGGATGCACGGGGGAGGAGCTCCCTAGGCATGCACCTTTCGCAGACCATGCCCTCGGACGTCCTGATGGTGCCGGGGTCGGAATCGCATATTATGCACATGTCCCTTGGTTTGCATCTGGGGCGATCCGTCATCATGAGCGGTCGAATGGTATTAGATTATAAGATGTATGTCTTAGGAGCAACGGTGTCTGCGGAGCATCCCAAAGATTTCATTCCGGGGCTGTTCCGGATTCCTTGAGGAGGACGGGTTCGTCGTCCTTCATGACCTTGTCCTTCAGGAACTTGACGGACAGGACATGCTTCCTCTCCAGGTCGTAGATGTATCCGATGTGGTTGGAGTCGTATTTCGACAGGTAGGTGGCCTCCTCGTCCAGGTCGTATCTTCCGCTCGGACCGATGGAGACGGTCTCCGTTCCGACCACTACGATGAAAACGTGCCCCTTGGAACCGTCCCAGGGCATGAACCCCTGGATCGCCCTGCTGACATCCCCGAACGTGGAGTTCTTGGAGATGATGATGTTCCTGTACGTGGAACGGCAGTCCACAAAACTCACCTTCAGGTTGTATCCAGCGGCCATAATCACAACGACTGTAGTCCCGTTATAATATTATTTCGAATATCATTTGTCGATAATTCCAATTATCTTTTATTGCAAAGATATCGTCTATTACAAGTATTACAGTTTAACGTTATTATATGAGCAGTACGATGGAACAAACGCACCCCGATGCGGAGGTTGATGGATGGAAACCGCGGAGGGGCGGATCCCGAGGAGGGATATGCCGAATGGATAGGAACCAGAGGAACCGCAAGGACAACGTGCGTCGCGAACGCAGAGGAGCGCCGGGGAACGGCGACATGGAGGAATGAACAATGGGGGATGCGCACAGGGTATGTGCATTGGAGCTGAGCTCACAGTGCTATCCGAACAAGAACGAGGGTTATCATGTGATGATCGGAGGGGATTCGATCAGGGTGGTGTACATCGACAACAACATCGCCTACGATCCGGTCATCGCGGAAGGAATCTTAGCCGAGATGGCGAGGGAGAGTATCGAATCCGTGGATCTCGAGGCATGGAGCAGGATCGATTATCCCATCATTATGGATGGGGAACACTGGCAACTCGCCGTGCTCTACGATGACGGTACGATCCTGGAATGCAGGGGGAATGTGGATGACGATATCCCTCCCGGATACGAGACCTTGGTGGAGACGTTGATGATGCTCGCGAGGAGCACCTATCGGGAGGACTGAAGGTCCGCACCGATGGAAAACCGAGGGGCAGGACCCCTCTTTTACAATCCTTTCACTCCAGCGGGGGGACGTCTCCCCTCGCACTCATCATCGAGATGAACAGGTATCCCATCACCGCATCATCGTTCTCGAGTAGATGGGAGTCCTCGGCCATGAGCCTCCTGTGACGTCTCATCATCCTGTCCGTGGAATCCCTGACGTCGATGAGGTCGCGTAC
>Ga0129308_1002386_pt1 | contig 16081 bp, 11 predicted proteins | sample L827metagenome_FD_94440 | JGI IMG/M metagenome (GOLD analysis project Ga0129308, IMG submission 94440) | Ring-tailed lemur group fecal microbial communities from Wisconsin, USA - L827 metagenome | ecosystem: Host-associated > Mammals > Digestive system > Large intestine > Fecal | place: USA...
AGGGGCGGGAGCCCAGCACGATGTAATCATAGCGCGTCAGCTCGTTTGTCACATTGTCGGCGCATCCGTCAAAATCCCAGACCGGCCCCATGGTGATCCTGCCCGCGGTGTCTTTGTAAAAATAAGTGGAGTGCACCCCCGCGTCATAACTGGCCATGAATTCATTGATCAGAAAATAATCACAGAACGATTCCATGTCAATGTACTGCCGGTATCGAACGAAAGTCCCCGCATCTTCTGAATACAAGATCCGTTCAAACTCGTCGATCTCCCCTTCGATCTTCGCCAGGGACTCCGCTGTGACCGCCTTTTCGTTGGGATAGATCAATTCGATCACGGCGTCGTTTTCCAGTCTCAGATCCCAATCCTTTCGCTTTTCCCGCCGGCGGGAGAGCCAGGTGTCGAGGGTGACCGCGCTCTTATCGTATCGGTCCCTTCTTGCCAGGTAGGGGACCGCCGCAGCCGACGGATCGTATTTATCAATATCTACCCGGCCTTCCCCGCGGCTTACCGGCTCCAAAAACATGTACAGCCCCTGATAGCGGTACCGCTCCCCTTCCTTCATCAGCACCTCGCAAAAGCGCACATCCGGCGTGGAAGCCTGCAGCGTCCCCATAAAATTCATGCCCAGATAGGTCCGCAGATGCGAACGGTCGCTTTGGGTGCCGTTTAAGACCCAGTCGTCAGATGGCTCCATGCCCAGGATCGGGATCCGGTTCTTTTCCCCGTCCTCCGTCAGCAGTTTGATCCGGTATTGAAGCTTGGCAAGCATGGCGGAATGATTCCCCCGCACTTTCAATTTCCCCTGGGACTGCTGCGCAGGAGGGTCCGTCGGATGATTTACATGGTTCTCATTGTCGATGACGGAGAGAGTCATGGGCGTGTATACGTCCACACCCTCCGGATATTTCATGGAATCGGTGGACGAATCGTAATACTTGTAGTTTACGATCTCCCTGCCGCCGGTGTCGATCACCACTACGGGAAGATGGCTGGCAAAGGATCCGTCTACCAGGAAATCCCCGGGCAGTTCCGTCGGACCGGTCGAGGGATCGGCGTCTTTCTCTGCCTCATGCTGCCACACCCTGCTGTGGACCTCCTCCTGGCTGTTCTGCCACATCCCCAGCCCCGCGCACATGAAGACGGCCAGCGCCATAACGCCGCATACGGCCAAAACTGGTCTTCCCGCTCTCACAGATACCTCCTTTTTATCCCCATCCCGCTCTGACTACGCGGTGATCTCGTCGTTCTGCGCAACAAGATTCACATCGTACACCTCCTCCAGGGCCAGCAATTTCCCGGTGAAGTCGGCGCCATTCTTCTTTTTTATCTGCTTTTCTGTCAGTTCGTAGATATATTCCACATTCCCGCGGGCGGCGTTTTTCGCACACAGGCGCGCCTTTCCCTCAAAGGCGGTCTCCAGACTCTGTTCCACCTGAGCGGAGGCCGACGTCCCGCAGTGGATCACCAGAAGGAACCGATTGTTGGGCATTGTGTTTCCGATGATCAGCATCAAAATGAAAAGGATCGTGCTGCCGAGAATAGCGATCATAAAATCGGAGACTCCGCAGCAGACGCCCGCCGCCACGCACCAGAAAATGTACGCCGTATCTCTGGCATCCTTCACAGCCGTGCGAAAACGCACGATGGATAACGCGCCCACCATCCCCAGCGATAAAGCGATATTGTTGCCGATCACGCACATGACCATAGTGGTGACCATGGTCAGCATCCACAGAGAAACATTGAATCTGGAACTGTAAACAGCGCTGGAATGGGAAAACCGGTACGACAAAAAGATGATGAAACCCACTCCCAGTGCGGCCAGAAAATTCTCGATGATCTCCTGTACGGACAAGCTTCCCGCATGGTTGGTGATATAATAAAGCAGATCCTGATTCATAACAAATTTCCTCCTAGTCCGTATCTCCGCGCGGCGCAGTATTTGCTGCATGCCTGTTCCGTAAGCTGAAAGGCCGAAACAGTCTCCTTCACATAGCTGGGGAGAAATTGATTGTACTTTATTTCCAACGTAGCCCCGCCGATGGGGCCCACCGGATAGAGAGGGGGATCGGGCGAAAAAAGATCAAAGCTTCCCTCATGGGCGCGCAGCTCGCTGTCCAGCGTGACCCGCGTGTCATTCATGGCCGCCACAAAAGCCACCCGGCGGTACTGCACCACACATCGCGGGTTATACGCCTCGGAAACCATATACGCATAGATCTCCATCGCCAGCGGAGAATCGTAATTCATAAGGCAGCGGAGACGCCCCTCCGTCAGCTCCATCGCGTCCGCTTTTTCCAAAATCAGGCTGCGCTTCCTCTGCTGTGAACCTCTTTTCTGTTTCCACTCCAGCTTCACCGGTCCTTCTCCTCCATAGGTCCGCAGGCGGATCTTTCCCCGGCACTCCACTCCGTCTTTCTTCTCATAATAATCTTTGTTAAAAAAGGAATCGAAGTACAGAGAACGCACCAGATATCCCCCGTCCGAAACGCAGTGTCCGTCCAGTTTCAGCACACCCATGAGACAGCGGTGCAGACCGTAATATACCGCCCCGGATACGGGGTACTTTTTTTCCGTGCGCAGAACATCCAGGAATTCCGCCATGCTGTGCCTCCCTTTTTTCTGCCATACCATCCGCTTTCCCGGGCTGCAGTGCTGCCGTGGGCTTCGCCTGCTTCACGGTCTCTGCACAACAAAACGCGTCTGCATGCAAATAAGAAGAAATATGCATCCCACTGGTAAAACGGCTCTAAGCGCGATGCATACTGAAATTCAAAACAGAAATAACAAAATAAGGCTGTCCTGCATCAGGCCGGCCCCTCCCTTGCGCTAAGTCGGATATTTCAATCTTTCATCCGACGATCCAACATCAGAATCATAGCATAATCGACCGGATTTCTCAATGCAGATTTCACTTTTCCCTTAAATTAGAAAGCGTTCCGCCCGTGAAGATCTCAGGCGGAACGCTTTTTTTATGCGTGTGGGATATTGGTGTGCGCCGCGATCTCGCTGCTCACCGTGCACAGGTCCTCCACAGACAGCTGGTGTACGTCTTCCCTGCCCGTGATACGCGCGAAGATCCGCAGTTCTTCCAGCGACACATTGAGGAAATTGGCTACCCGCGCGGCGGCCGCTTCGGAGTCCAGACGCTTTCTCAGCTCCTCATCCTGAGTGGCGATACCTACCGGGCATTTTCCTGTGCCGCAGATGCGGTACCGCTGGCAGGCGGCCGCCATCAGCGCCGAGGAGGCGATGGCTACGGCGTCGGCTCCCATGGCCAGCGCCTTGGCAAAGTCTGAAGAGACCCGCAGCCCGCCGGTGATCACCAGATCCATGGGGATCCCGTTCTCGTCCAGATATTTTCTCGCCCTGTAAAGCGCGTAGATCGTCGGTACCGAACTGGCGTCCCGCAGGAATTTCGGGCTGGAGCCTGTCGCTCCGCCCCGTCCGTCGATGGTGACGAAATCCGCTCCGGCAAAGGCGATGATCTCCAGATCCTTCTCAATGTGGCCAGCGGCGATCTTCACGCCCACCGGCCTTCCCTCCGACTCTTCTCTCAGCTTATCCACCAGCGCCTTCAGATCCTCCTTCGTGCGGATCCCCGGGAAGGTGGACGGACTCTGCACATCCTGACCCAGGGGCTTATTGCGGATCTTTGCGATCTCCTCCGTCACCTTTTCTCCGGGCAGATGGCCGCCCATTCCGGGCTTGGTCCCCTGACCGATCTTGATCTCGATGGCGTCCGATCGTTTCAGATTCTCCGGCGTCACGCTGTAAAGATTGGGAACGTACTCAAAGATGTAGCGGTAGGACGCCTCCATCTCCTCCGGAAGGATACCGCCCTCCCCGCTGCACATAGCCGTGCGGTTCATCGCCGCTCCTTTTGCCAGCGCCACCTTCGTCTCCGCCGACAGCGCGCCGAAGGACATGTGGGAGATGTACACAGGGCTGTCCAGCACCATGGGCTTCTTCGCCCTCTTTCCGATCACCGTCTGCGTGTTCACCGGCGCGCCGTCCTCCAACGGCAGACGCCACAGCTGCCCGCCCAGGATCAGAATATCGTCCCAGGAGGTGACGGGCATCTCCGTGCTCATAGCCCCGTGGAGCATCCGCCCTCCCACCGCCATCTCGTGGATATCGTCCATGTGCCTGTCGGCGGGCCCCTGCTTTTTTACATACTCTTTCAAGTAGGACAACGGGCTGTCTCCCGTCTCCGAAGCGCCGGCGCTGCCGGCGTCTTCTCCGGCGTCTGCAGCGCTCTCTCCGGCCCCCGGCCCGTCGCCTGCGTCTCCCACCGGTTCAAATCCTTCCCCGGGAAATGTGCAGACCGGACATTTCCAGTCATCCGGAAGATCCTTCCACGCCGTTCCCTCCGCCGCCTCATCGTACACGAATCCACATACAGGACATTTATACTGTGCCATCTTCAACCTCCATCGTCTCTTTGTCTCTTGTGCCGGCCCACCGCTTTGCAGCTGCGGCGGCCTGCGTCTTCTGTCTCCATTATACGCCTGTTTTTCAGAAAATTCCGCACAGAATTATCGAAGGGTTTCTTTTTCTCTCCGACACAAAACAGGAATCATTACTAATTTACCCGTTCCTCTTTTTCTCAATCACTGATTTCCGTTGCAATATCCTGCCGAATCACGTAATATGATTGTATAGTCAAGCAAAGCATTCATATGGAATGGCAGAGAGGTTACTATCATGGCAATTATTGATGTTGTAAAATTTGACGGACCTTCCAACGTTTACGCCTGGAAGTATCCCAGCCAGGAGCTGGGCACCTGGACACAGCTCATCGTGAACGAAGCGCAGGAGGCTGTTCTCTTTAAAGGCGGCACGGCGCTGGACGTCTTTGGAAGCGGCCGGCACACGCTGGAGACCGCAAACATTCCTTTGCTGTGCAATCTGATTAACCTCCCCTTCGGCGGCAGATCTCCCTTTACCGCAGAGGTGTGGTTCATCAATAAGGCGGCGTCTTTGGACATCAAGTGGGGAACGGCCACGCCCATCCAGATCCAGGACCCGAAATACGGCGTATTCATCCCCGTCCGCTCCTACGGCCAGTTCGGAATACGCATCGAAGATTCCAGGAAGTTTCTCGTCAGTCTGGTGGGCACCATGCCCTCCTTCGACAAGCAAAATCTTCTGAAATATTTCCGCGGGCTCTACATAACGAAAGTGAAGGACACTGTGTCCTCCTACGTCATCCGCAAGCAGATCAGTCTGCTGGAGATCAACGCTTATCTGGACGAGATCTCCCAATTCATGAAAGAGCGCATTGAACCCACCCTGCAGGAATACGGGATCCGGCTGCTCAATTTCTATGTGAACGACATCAATGTGCCGGAGGACGATTCCGCCGTCATCACGTTAAAAGACGCTCTGGCCAAACGGGCGGAGATGAATATCATCGGTTACAATTATCAGCAGGAGCGCTCCTTCGATACGCTGGAAGGCGCGGCCAACAACCCCGGCACCGCTGCGAGCATCATGGGCGCCGGCCTGGGCCTGGGGCTGGGCGTAGGCATGGGCGGAGCCGTCGGCGGCTCCATGAGCGGCATCGCGCAGGAACTGAATCCCGCCGCTTCCCCGGCGGGTACCTGTCCCAGATGCCACGCCTCTCTGATACCCGGCAAGCGCTTCTGCGCGGACTGCGGATACGATACGGCAGCGCTGGAGCTCCCCGCGGCGGAACCCCAGCCTCAGGCTTCCGCCGAGCCTTCCGCAGAAGCGGGCGAGCCGGAGCCCGCGATCAAATGCAGCCAATGCGGCACGGTTCTGACTAAGACCACCAAATTCTGCCCGGAATGCGGCAGTAAATACAATCCCTGTCCCCAGTGCGGCGCCGACATGCCGGAAGGAGCGGACAGCTGTCCCGAATGCGGGCGCAGACTCCCCGCTCCCTGCCCCGGCTGCGGGGCCGTGATCGAATGGGCAAACAGCAAATACTGCCCCGAATGCGGTACGGAACTGATCCGGAAGTGCCCGAACTGCCGCTCGGTAGTGTTCGGTTCGCCGAATTATTGTCCGCTCTGCGGTCAAAAGCTCTGATTCAGAAAGGACGATGGGAATGAAAAACAGAAGTAATATGGTAACGCTCTGTGCAGGCGCCATCACCATGGCCGTCACAGCGCTTATTTTTATCGTCAATTTTGGCCTGCGCTCCGAGATCTCAAAGACCGGCCTGGGGTTTATGCTCCTGGCCGAGGCGGTGTTCTTCGGAGGCCTGCTCCTTACCGGATGGCTGGCCCGCAGGGGCTGCGGCATCATGCTGCGTTCCGGGGGATACAGCCTGCTGACCCTCTACGCAGCCGCCTCGATCCTCCTGTCGGTCCTGTTCCTCAACTCCTTCCGGGGCTTTGCCATGCTGCTGACGAGTCTCCAGATCGTACTGCTGGCCGCCGCCGTCATCCTCTATCTCATCATCTGGCACTTTTCCAGACGCACAGGGGAGAGGACCCGGCGCATACAGCAGGCCGGAAAACAGTTACGCGAGCTCGTCTCCCGGGCGGAACTCCTGGCAGATGAATTTGCCGGCGAAAAGCAGGCGGCCGGTCTCCGCGAGATCGCGGAAGCCCTCCGCTGCAGCGATCCCGCGGAGGCCACGGACATCGACCGGATGATCGGCGAAGAACTGGAACGGCTGGATAAACTGCTGCACAGCGGGGACGAATCGTCCTCATCCGGCGCCGACGAGACCATCGTGCATATCCTCTCGCTGATCCGGCAGCGGGGCGCCCAACTGAAAAACAGCAGATCAGGAGGGATCTAGTCCATGCAATATCAAACAAAAAAAGTGCGGCAGGACCGCTTCATCGCCCTTCTGTTCACCATACTGGACTGTGTCCTGCTTTTGGCTACGGTTTTTATGCTCTTTGCGGCCATCTCCGTACCCATGGGCTCCCTGATCGTGATCTTCTTTTTGTTTGTCCTGCTGGAGATCTTTTTTTTCAACAGAGGGCGCAGAAAATATGGAATGCTGAAGCGCGCTCCCTTCTATTACAATAAGATCATGGAGTTCCCGCTCTACACGATGGACCAGGTGGCCCGGGTCATGCGGGTCTCCTCCGAAGCGGCCCGAACAGAGGTATCGACTCTCATCGAAGCAGGATATATCACTGACGTTCGCTTCGATCATTCAGAAAACCGCGTGGTCCTTCCTGGCTGGGAGTCCCCATCCTCCGACGGGGAAGAAGAGTACGAAGACGAAGAGTACGCGGATTACGAGGACTGCGGCGAAGACGACGACGGCTGTGAGTATCAGGAGGAAGAGACGCCGGCAGCCCCGGCCTATATCAGAGTGATCTGCAAAAACTGCGGCGCATCGAATTCCCTTCTGGAGGGAAGCCGCGGCGAATGCGAATACTGCGGTTCGCCTCTGAAGGCGTAGCCCCGGGTCGTCTCTTTTATTCTCTTATTGGTCTTCATCCTCATTGAGCACCATTCTGTGAGCGGCCATCACCTTTTCATCGTAGCAGGCAAAGGATTCTTCCACAAAATTCCTCGGCAGCTTCGGCGTTACCAGGCTGATCAGCGGAACGATCAGCAGCGACAGGATCATGGACAGCGCTCCCGCACTGGTAGGCGTTGTGAATGTGAGAAACAGATTCGACACATTGATTCCGATGCCGCAGATCAGCCCGGCCCAGACCCCCGCGGCAGTGGTCTTTTTCCAGAAGAGACCGAAGATAAAGGGGCCCAGGAAGCAGCCCGCCAGCGTCCCCCAGGAAAGCGACATCAGGGACGTGATCAGGCTGTTGGGTCTCAGCGCGATGATCACGGAGATCAGTACGAAGAGACCGCACAGCAGACGGATGGTCCGCACCTGCTCCTTCCCGTTCATCTTCTGCTTGAACAGCGGCTTCAGAAAGTCCAGCGTAAAGGTGGAACTGGAAGCGATGACCAGAGACGACAGCGTGGACATGGAGGCGGACAGCACCAGGATCACCACCACGCCGATGAGAAGATCGGACAGATTGCCCTGGATCATCGTCGGAACGATATCGTCAAAAGCCACCGTTCCGTCCGCCGCAGGCTGAACGAAAAGCCGTCCGAAGGAGCCGTGAAAATAGGATCCTCCGGCTACGATCAGCGCGAAGACCGTAGAGATCACGGTGCCTGTCTTGATGGCTTTTTCATTTTTTATGGTGTAAAACTTGTGCACCATCTGGGGCAGTCCCCAGGTCCCCAGACTGGTGAGGATCACCACGCTGAGAAGTCCCACCGGATCAGGCCCGAAGAAAGAGGCGTAGGCCCCCTGAAAGGCCGGATCCGCCGTATTTTCGATCTGCGACATACCGATCATGGCGGACAGCAGTCCGCCCTGGCTGGAAAGCGTGGTCATGACCACGGCAGCGATGCCGATCAGCATGATGACGCCCTGGATCAGGTCGTTCAGCGCAGCCGCCATGTAACCCCCTGCCATGACGTAGATCGCGGTCAGCACGGCCATCCCGATCATACAGAAGCGGAAATCCACCCCGAAGGCCATGGAAAACAGGCCGGAAAGCCCTTTGTAGACCGATGCGGAATAGGGCACTAAAAAGATAAAGATAATAACGGAGACCACGATCTTAAGGGGCGGACACTGATACCGTTTGGCGAAGAAATCCGGCATGGTGGCCGATTCAAAATGCTTTGTCATGATCCTGGTCCGCCGTCCCAGCACCACCCAGGCCAGCAGGCTTCCGATCAGCGCGTTTCCCAGTCCGATCCAGGTGGCAGACACGCCGTAAGCCCAGCCGAACTGACCCGCATATCCCACAAAAATAACGGCGGAGAAGTAGGATGTCCCGTACGCGAAAGCCGTGACCCAGGGGCCCACATTCCTTCCGCCCAACACGAAATCTCCCACATTGGCCGTATGCCTGCGGCAGTACAGCCCCACTCCCACCGTTACCGCAAAAAACAAAATGAGCAGTGCAATTTTGATGACCATGATTCCTACCTCCTGCCCTTTCGGGCCGGCCGCGCCGGCTTTCGCCGCCCGCGGCCTCTCCTGCTTTCCTTCCATACTGCTTCCGGCGCTCTTTTTTCCTGTCGCCGGCTTCCGATCCCCGCCGTTCCCGTTCCTTCTTCCTGTCTTTTTCCTACTGAACTTCTCCATCGGGAACACTGGGGTATCTATCATCAGACGGCGAGCCGGTCCTGTGCCCCCTGCACTCAGGGAAACGACTCCGGACAACAAAAAACTCCCGTCTTCTGAACATCGATCCAGAGGACGGGAGAAATTTCCCGCGGTACCACCTCAGTTTGCCAAAACCTCGCGGCTTCGGCCTCGTCAAGTACGGCCGCATCTGCAGCTTATACTCCATCGCTGTAACGGGCGCTCCCGGCTCCAGCCTACTTGTTTGTCCCTCCGGCGCTTCTCGCGCGCCGTTCTGCGCAGATCTCCGCGGCGGACTCCCGTTTGGCGGGCGGCTCTCAGAATGTATTCCGTTTCATGTATTCACCGCGCCTCTCACCATCCGGCAGCTCTCTGTGGCTATCCATTCACGTACTTCTTTCCGGTCTTTGCCTTTTCCATATTGGTTGCTATGGGGTTAATTTTAGCATTGAAAAAAAACGCTGTCAACTGTTTTTCTGATTTCCAAATTTTCTGAACCCGCGGTCCCTGCAGAACCTGCGGCTGCTGCCGCCCTGCGGGAAGCCCCGTATTCCTTTATTCTCCGATCACATTGATCTGGCACGCCTTCATGGCCTGCAGCGCGTTTCTGTGGCTCTCGGGAGTCACCCCTGCGCAGCAGGAAGCGTCCACCGTTATCTTCACCTCCGGCAGAAATGCCTTGATGAGCAGCGCGTTGGAGATCACGCAGATATCGGTGCACAGACCCACCAGCTCCACTTCGTCGATCTCGTTTACGTTTTTGTGGATGCTGGCCAGGGACTCCGCCAGTTCTTTCGATCCAAATGTAGTTTTCTCATAGACGTTTGTCTGATTCAGCCCTTTCACCGCGCAGGCGATCTGCCAGCCCTGGGTCCCCTTGATGCAGTGTTCCACCGGGAGATTTCTTCCCTCCTGGGTGTTCAGATAGTCTTCGCCGTGGGTGTCGGCGGTGTAGACCACCGTTCCGCCTGAAAGCTGATACCCGCCCACTTTATTCGCCACACGCTCCACGATGGCCCGGGCCTCCGGCGTTCCCAGAGAACCGTCTATGAAATCATTCTGCATGTCCACTACCACCAGTATTTTGTTCATTTTCCATCCTCCGCTATTTTATTAAAAAAACTTTTCGCTATTCTATCTTCCATGACCGCCCTGTTCAAACAGCTTCGGCAGGCTTTCTCCATACGGCGGGCAGGCAATGCCTTTCTCCGTCACCACGGCGGTGATGTACTTGGCGTCTGTCACATCAAAGGCAGGATTGTAGGTGTTGATCCCCGCAGGCGCCATAGGCCTTTCATACCACATTTCGGAGATCTCCTCACCCCTGCGGAGCTCGATGGTAATGTCGTCCCCTGTGGGCGTGGCCAGATCGATGGTGGAGGAAGGCACAAACATATAAAAGGGTATGCCGTATTCCTTCGCCAGGATCGCCACCCCCGAGGTCCCGATCTTATTTGCGCCGTCGCCGTTGGCCGCCATGCGGTCGCAGCCCACCACCACTGCGTCGATCCAGCCGTTTTTCATAACGATGGAAGCCATATTGTCGCAGATCAGCGTCACCTGGATGCCTGCCCGGGAAAGCTCCCAGGCGGTCAGTCTGGCGCCCTGCAGCAGAGGTCTGGTCTCGTCGGCAAAGACCTGAAAATCGTAGCCTTTTTCATGCCCTACATAGAGGGGGGACAGTGCCGTTCCATACTTTGCCGTAGCCAGAGTTCCCGCGTTGCAGTGGGTCAGGATGCCCATGCCCGGCCGAAGCAGCGTCAGCCCGTGCTCGCCCATGGCTCTGCAGGCGGCCTCGTCCTCCCTGCGGATCGCTTCCGCCTCAGCGCGCATGGCCTCCTTCATTCTCTTCACCGCCTCCGCGCCGCTCTTTCCCCTTTCATCCGCCGCCCTGTTCCGTTCCCCGTCCGGTCCGTCCTTTTCCGCCGTCAGACGCCGTTCCAGCCGTTCCAGCGCCCAGGACAGATTCACCGCCGTGGGCCTTGACGAATTGAGATACTCCTTCACCAGGAGAAATTCCGCGTAAAACCCTTCCGGATCGGTCTCGGCGCTGCCCCGCAGCGAAACGTACGCTCCGTAAGCCGCCGCCACGCCGATAGCCGGCGCGCCTCTGACTCTCAGTCTGTAGATCGCATCCCAGACATCCTCTTTCGTGGTCAGCTCCACGTATTCCGCACGTCCCGGAAGCTGTGTCTGATCCAGGATCAAAAGTCTGTCTTCCGTAAATTTTACCGGCTCCGCCAACGCTGTCAACATTTCCTTATCCTCCGCCCGCAATTCTCCCCTGTTCTCCGCCGTATCGCCCTGACGGATCACAGAAATACTCCATTTTCAGCCCCATCCTCTTTCACATGGAGCTCTCCTCTTTCCGTCCCATGATCCGCTGTGCGCTTCCCGCATCACCCCTTGTACCCTGTCACCACACAGTCCTTCCGATAAAATGAAATGCCATAAGCGATCACATCTCCATATCCCTGAGCATGCAGGCCTTCCCGATATTTCTTCTCCCGGATCTGCCTCACCGCTTCCTCGCTGTTCTCCTCCATTTCCTGTACCCGCTTCGCTGTCTTCAGCTCCAAAATAACCGCCCGATCCCGATAACGCGGTCCTTCCAGCACCAGATCCGGCCTGCCGCCCCCGCTCTCCCGATTCGACTTCACCAGATACCCCGGCATCCCTTTGTACAGCCCCGACAGAAAGCCGTGATAAAACGCCTCCTGACTGTCCATGTAGCTGACGCTCTCCAGCAGCACGCGGCTGATCTCCCGTTCCATAGTCTCCGCGTCCCCCGCAAGCGTGGCCTCATACAGCTGGCTCAGGTCCGTTTCCGCAAGCTTCTTCCCAAACCACTCCACGATGGTCCGGCTGTAGATGCTCTGCACCTCCTTGTTCGGAATCCGCAGCTCCATCCGGATCTCCGTTCCCTCAAGACGCTCCGATACCTTTCTCAGATATCCCGTGAAAAACAGGAAGTTCCACAGATTGTCCTGCCCCGTCTCCACGTCGGCATACGTAATATCTTCATGAATGGGCTTTTCAATGTTCCCCCCAGCAATCAGCGTTTCCATCTCCGCTTTCGCGCTCATATCCGCCTTTTCCACCAGAGTCTTCACAATGCTGTTGCTGCTGGTGTTCGCCCAATAGGGCCGCGGCAGCGCCTCGTCGCCGGCCAGCACCTCCGACAGATAGCTCAGAACGCTCCACGGATTGTAGACCTCCTGATTGCCGAACAGATACCCGTCGTACCACGTCTGAACGGTCTCCAGGTGGTGCTCTTTCCCATAATACCGCAGCAGCGTCTCCACCTCCGCCGGGGTAAATCCAAAATGTTCCGCGAACTCCGTACTGGTAACAGACACGATCTTCAGATTGTTCAGCCCCGTGAAGATGCTTTCTCTGGAGATCCGCAGACAGCCCGTCAGCACCGCAAAAGCCAGCGACTCATTCGACTTCATCGCCGACTCAAACAGCGAACGGACGAAGTCGATCATCTCCTGATAGAACCCCGCAAAATACGCATTTTCCAACGGCACATCATATTCGTCCACGAGAATGATACATTTCTGCCCATAGACCTTCTCCAGACATTGGGAAAGAAACTGCAGCGCCGTCTGAAGATCTTCCTGCTCTCCTCTCTGATTCAGCAGCCGGTCCAGTTTCTTCTCATCCTCCTGCACCAGCTCCAGTCTCTTCAATCGATCCATGTGTCGCTTATATTCACGCGCCAGTTCTTCCTTCAGCGCATGAAACGCCTGTTTCCAGTTGGGCTGCTTCGCTGACTTCAGCGACAAAAAAATCACCGGATATTGTCCCATCTGCGACGTATATGGTTCTCCGGCTTCCATGATCTTCAGATCAGCGAACAGCGTTCGCTGCTTTTCCGCCGCCGTCTCATCCGCAGGTACCTGGAAGAAGTCCCGCAACATCGTCATATTCAGCGTTTTTCCAAAACGCCGGGGGCGGGTAAACAGCGTTACCTCTCCCTTTTTATCCAGCAGTTCTTTGATTAGCAATGTTTTATCAACATAATAATAACCGCCGTCCCGCATCTTTTCAAAGCTGTCCACCCCGATGGGCAGCGGTCTGTATTTCCCCATACTGCCGCTCCTTTCTGTACCTTGACGCTGTACGCTCAAACTCGCGCTCTGCATCCCCACACGCTCCGCCCGGTTTTCTTTTCTCTATTATACCCTGCTCGACCTGAATCCACAACTGAAAGAGAACGGCCCCGGGTCCGGCAGAGCTCCTCTCCGCCGGCCGGGACCGTTCTCTTTTCACTGCTCTTACAGCAGCTTTATTTACGTTTGTCAGTCTTATTTATTAGACGCAGTCCGGATCTGATCTGCAGCCCAGTGGCTCTCCGCCACGTCGGTGAACAACAGCTCTCCCTGGCCCGGCTCCAGTCCCAGCGACGCCAGAAAGCCAACATCGTCCGCATACCAGTCAGACCTGTTCACATTAATCTTGTTTTGTTCTCCCTCCAAACTTGACCCGGCACAGCTTCCTCCAAAACGCAATGCCGCAGCTTACAACCTCATCGTAGCCATCCTCCAGCAACTCCGATCCATAATTTCTGTCCTCAATCTGTGCCAGCGCCTCGATGCAGCCTGCCTTCAGTCCCGTCTTTTTTTCTGCCACCTTCAGTTCGATGATCACCGCTCTGGTATAATCCACTGCGCACAATGCCAGATCGTACCGGCCGTCTCCACTTTCCCGATTGGATTTCAGCTGATATTTATCCGTTGTCGTCCCTGTCAGCACTCCCGCCAAAAAACCGTGATAAAAGGCTTCCTTGCTATCCATATAACTGATAGTTGCCAGCAGCAATTTATTCAGCTCCGCTTCCAGAGTCTTGGCATCCGACTCCAAAATAGCTCTGTACATCGGCTGCATTTCCGTCTCAGAAACCTTGTCTTTAAACCAGCTCTGAATATGATCCTTATATATGGTTCTTACTTCCCGGTTTGGGATCCGCAGCACTGCATAAACGGTATCCTCCGCGTCTCTTCTCTCCCGCACCTTCGTCAGATACCCCGTGAAATACAGAAAATTCCACAGATGATTGACGTCCTTATCGACCTCGTCGTAAGTGATATCTTCGTGTATCGCTTTCTCTATCGTCCCTCCTGCCATCAGCTCCTCAATTTCCGCTCTGACTCCCGCGTCCGCTTTTTCGATCAGCGTCCGCACGATGGCGTTTCCGCTGGTGTTCGCCCAATACGGCGACGGGCTGATCCCATCCTTTATCGTCATCTGCTTCAGATGATTGATCACACTCCAGGGATTATAGACCTCGGTGTCTCCAAACAGATAGCCGTCATACCATTCCTTTACCTCCGGATAACAATCTTCTTTTCCGAATATCCGCAAAGTCTCTTTTACTTCATCCGGTGTAAAGCCAAAGTACTCCGCGTAGCCGTAGGACGCGATCGAAAAAATCTCCAGATTATTCAGCCCTGTGAATATACTCTCCTTCGTGACCCGCAGGCAGCCTGTCAGCACAGCGAATCGCAGGGCCTCATTCGTTTTCAGTGCCGACTCCAAAAGCGCGCGGATAAATCCCATCATCTCATCGTAAAACCCTCTGAAATATGCGTTCTCCAGCGGCACATCGTATTCGTCGATCAGAATGATCGTCTTGCTCCCATAAGCCGTCTCCAGACAGGCAGACAAAAACTGCACGGACTGTAAATAGTCCTCCTCCCGCCGTACCTTCTGCATGATCCGCAGATACTGCTCTCTGCCCGCTTCGTCCAGTTTCGGCGACAGCAACACCTCTGAATGGCGACTGAACTCTTTCTCGATCTCATTGTAAAGGGACGCCCTGGCCAACTCCCAGCTGTTTTGCTTTCCCGATTTCAACGTCAGGAAGATAACCGGATACCGGCCCATCTGCGAAGTGTACTTCTCTCCCTCCCCCACGATGTGCAGACCGGAAAAGATCTCTCTCTGCTTTTTCGCTGCACTCTCATCCTTCGGTATTTCGAAGAAGCTCCGCAGCATCGTCATGTTCAGCGTCTTGCCAAAACGGCGGGGGCGGGTAAAAAGATTGACCTTTCCTCCCAGATCTAAAAGCTCCCTGATCAGCTCGGTCTTATCGATATAATAATATCCATTCGTGATCAAGTCTTCAAAGCTGTCCACGCCGATGGGCAGCGGCCTGACTTTGCTCCTGTTCTCCGCCATGCTTGGTCCTCTCTTTCCGGAGTGGGCGCAGCCGCGCCTGATCTCCGTTCTCTGTTCTTATTATACCCTTGCACCCCACTTTTCACAACCCAAAGAAAACGGCCCCGGGCGCTTCGGAAATTCCTTCGCCGGCCGGGGCCGCGTTATATTTGATCAGCTGTACCCCCGCTGCGCAGAGCGCCGACATACAACCCCGACTGCCTGAGCCAAAAAGCCGTGCAGTCTTTAGATAACGCCGAGCTCTTTCAGCGCGGCAATCCCCCTCCTGCGTCAAGCAGTTCAAATCGCACTAGTTTGTGTTCCTCCATGATACGATCGTATTCGTTCCTCCCTGACTGAAAAAAGACGGGGAAACGCCAGCTGGCATTTCCCCGTCCCCATTCAGCATTTCATTCCTCGTTGGCGGCTGTGGTACACCGAATTTTCCCTCCGGTCAGCTTCCACAGCCGCGCCCCATAGACAAACTGTTTTATCGCCCGACCGGCCAAACAGCCGTGAGTCAATCATTCAATCGTCTATTTGCAATTAACATTTATTTGTTATTTCTCCGCCGCGGCCTTGATGTTTCTGTAGGCCCAATGGCTCTCCGCCACATCGCTGAAGCTTATCTGGCCGGACGCCGGATCAAGGCCGATGATGGCGTTGATGATGGTCACCGCCTCCGCCCTGGTAATGGGGTTGTTGGGGCGGAAGGTTCCGTCCAGATATCCTGTGGCATACCCCTTCTCCGCCGCCGACTTCACGTACTCCGCATACCAGTCCGCGTCGCTCATGTCCTTA
>Ga0129308_1002387_pt1 | contig 16067 bp, 11 predicted proteins | sample L827metagenome_FD_94440 | JGI IMG/M metagenome (GOLD analysis project Ga0129308, IMG submission 94440) | Ring-tailed lemur group fecal microbial communities from Wisconsin, USA - L827 metagenome | ecosystem: Host-associated > Mammals > Digestive system > Large intestine > Fecal | place: USA...
GACCAAGCTGATATTAAAGATTTTAATCAAGAATTAGTATCAGTTCTGAGCATAACAAAGACTCGCAGCAGCAGGATTAAAACCCTGAACTGCTGCGAGTCTTTTCAGGCAGCACCGCTTCTGCGGTGCTGCCTGAACTTGCAAGAGAAAGATTACCGGCTCAGCACGATGTCCTTGCGCATGTAAGAGGTATCTCCCATGGTAACGGTGTAGTTATCAATCAGGGAGTGATACCAGGTTTCCATGTCAGCGCTGCGCAGGTCATTTTCAATCTGATAGTCCCGGTAGGTCTGCTCGGAGGTACCCACGAAGTACATCACATGGTAGCCGTAGTTGGTTTCCACGATGCCGGCGTCGCCGCTCTTCCGGGCGGAATCAAAGCACCAGTCGTTGAAGGCAGCGACCATCTGGCCGGGGAAGACATTCTCATACAGGCCGCCGTTGGTGTTGGAGCCGCCATCAGTGGACTTCTCGTTGGCCAGAGCGGCAAAGCTGTCCTCTGTGGCATCGCCGGACTTCCACTGGTTCAGAATCTCCTCGGCAGAGGTGCGGGCGGCCTCTTTGGCTTCGTCGGAGTAGGTGCCGTCCTCCTGGGCATCACCCTGGAAGCTGACCAGAATGTGCCGGACATTGACAAGATTCGTCAGGTTGTCGTTTTTGCCGGTGAAGAGCACCACATAGAAACCAGTGATGGTTTCAATCTCTTCGCCGTTCTCGTTCGTCACGGTACCGGGAATTTCAATGCAGGTGATGTCGCCGGGCTGGCGGTTTTCCTGGGTAATCCAGCCGGACAGATAGCTGTTGATGCCGGTGGTGGCCTGATCGGTGTAGACGGAGGAGGCGGCCTCGGTGTCAGCGTTGATCTCCATAGCGGCGATGGCCTCATTCAGCGCCTCCACGGTGGTTATAGCGCTGTCGGTCAGAGGAGCGATGGCTTCCTTTGCTGCGGCAATGGCAGCCTCCCGCTCTTCGGTGGTGTAGGTGGTGGTGCCGTTGTCATCGGTGGTGCCGCCGGTGAGGAATTTGGAGACGGGAATGTGATACTGAGCGTAGCTGTAGGAGGAATATTTGGCGGGATCCTGGCTGTCTGCCTCCCGAATCTGATCGTCGGTGTAGGTCAGGCTGTCCTGATGGTGGGCCTGATAGGCGCTGGCCAGCAGATTCCGCTGATAATATGCCATGTAGCTGTCCTTGGAGGCGCCGTTGCCATACTGAGCCTTCAGGAAAGCATCGGTGTTGGAATAGCCGTAAATCTTGGCGTAGGAGTCCAGGTTGATTGCCATGGTCTCCACCTGCTCCTGCTGCTCCTGGGGCAGGGTGAAGCCATCGGCCTCGGCAGCATCGGCCAGGGCATAGATGGACTGGGCAGAGGCAGTGGCCTCGGAGATAAAGTTGTCCGCCCAGGTTACGCCGTTCTCCTCGTCGTACATCTGCTTGTCCAGAGGGGTGGAAGCGTCGATGCCGAACAGGGACAGATAGTTGCCATAGTTATTGACATAATTGTTAACATAGTCCATGTAGTAGTAGCTCAGCTCCGCATTGCTGAGCTGATGATCGCCTACGGTGGCTGCGACAGTGTTTTTCTCATGGACGCCGCTGGCGGTAATGCTACGATTGATGCCCACCACAATGGCTACGGCGATCAGTACCACCATCACCACTACAAAGGTAATGCTGTAGAGCTTGACTTTCTTTGCTTCCTTCTGCTCGGCGAGTTGACGTTCGGTCAGCTTTTCGCCGCTTTCAGAGCGAAGCTTTTTCTTCTTGGATGCACTCATGAAATCATTTCCTCTCGTTGTTCCTTGATCGATTTGGTTTGTAAAAAAGAATACAAACAGACCTGCATATTATAATCTATTTTTTATTATGTTGCAAGTAGTAAAATTGTTAAAAATTGATAAAATATATTGAAAAGAAAAACATGGGGGCCGAAGCCCCCATGCCATACCCCGCTTTAGCCGCAGCGCGTCCAATTATGACCTGCACGAAATGGCAGGTGGGTTGCCGCTCACGGCTTTCTCTGCTCCCAGCGTCCACCAAACGTCGAAGCGCAGGCGGGAGGTCTGCAATCCAGCCGGGAAGTCTAACATCCCGTTCAAAAAATGTGGGTCCAAAAGGACGCACTCGCACCAAGCAGGAAGTATTTTGTTATTCGATATTCTCTTCCTCGTATAGAGAATCCATAATCAGGCCGTACACGGCGTTCAGCTCTTCTTCATCTTCAATGATGCTGAGCATCGGTTCCCCGTCCTCTTCAGTGGATCTGAGGATGCTGACCTCCGGATTCAGCAGGCCTTCGGCCTCGGCAGAAATCACAGCCATATAGGTCTCACCGTTATATTCCACAGTGGAGAGCACTTCAAGCTCATACTCTGTACCATCTTCGTCTGTGATTGTGATAAAATCGGAGCCGTATTCATCAGCCATAACGCACCTCCAATGTCGGTCACAGGTATTTTAACCTGACTGAGCCCCGAAATCAATAGTCAATATTGCACAAACTGTACAAGCGGAGGGGAGCCCTTAAAATTGAAACTGAGGTGATGACGGCCTCTTCTGCCCTGGCTTCCCGGTTATATCCGCATTATTTCCCGAAATTAAAGGATAATTCATAAATTAGGTCTTTCGTTTTGGGCATCATTATGTTATAATCCTATGCAGGTATGTTCCATAATATGCCTTTTTCAAATGACAGTTTACCGCCCGGCCAATTTGGCCGGAGTTTCGGAGGTTTTCTATGGCAAATCAAAATCAAAACAACAGGCGCAGGAAAAAGGTGCGCCAGGAATGGAATCCCAATTGGGTTATCAAACTGCTGTATACTCTTGGTTCCACTCTTTTTTCGGCCCTAAAAATTGCTTTGGGCGCTGCGGCAACGGTGGCGCTGATTCTTTTGGTCAGCGGTGTCGTTTTTGTGGGTGCGCTGGCGGAGTATCTGCAAAATGATGTGCTCAGAGAGGCGGAGAACTGGTCCTATGAGGACTACGATATTGAAAAGACGTCCTATGTCCACTATGTGGATAATGACGGAAACATTCAGCTGCTTCAGCAGATTTACACCACCACCGACCGGCAGCCTGCCACCTGGGAAGAAATCCCCAAGGCGCTGATCGACGCCACGGTGGCCATCGAGGACAAGCGCTTCTATGAGCACCAGGGCGTGGACTGGATCACCACGGTGAAGGCCTGTGCCAACATGTTCTTCGGCGGCGATTCCCAGTTCGGCGGCTCCACCATCACCCAGCAGCTGGTAAAAAATACCACTGATGAAAAGAGCATTACGGTTCAGCGGAAGGTCATGGAAATTTTCCGGGCACAGCTGCTGGAAAAGGAATATGACAAAGACGTCATCATGAAGGAGTACCTGAACCGTATCTATCTGGGCAAGGGCTGCTACGGCGTCAAGTCCGCTGCCGCCGCCTACTTTGGCAAGGAGCTGCAAAGCCTGACTGTGGCGGAATGTGCCAGCTTAATCAGCATTACCAATAACCCCTCCATGTTCAATCCCTACTCCACCAGTGTCTATATGTACAGAGGAGAGCTGCGGGACGGCTCGGGGCGAAACCGCTATCGTCAGGAAAGCGTGCTCAATGAGATGCTGAACCAGGGCTATCTCACCGAGGAGGAGTATATTACCGCCTACAACCAGCCTCTGGTTTTCAAGGACGGGATTGACAACGAGGACCGGTGGGCTGTGTGCGACCACTGCGGCTATGGCGGCACGGTGAGCACCTTTACCCGGGAGGGCGACCTGTATTTCTGCCCTCGGTGCGGCTCCCAAACCTCTGTCAGCCAGAACGCCTCGCAGTATGTCTACAGCTGGTTCGTGGATACGGTGATTCTGGACGTGGCTTCCGATCTGGCACTGAAGGACGGCTTTGTGTGGGACGATATGGATCAAGCCGCCCGGAACTACTATCTGGAAAGAATCCAGAAGGGCGGCTACCATATCTACACCACCCTGGATCTGGATGTTCAGAATCAGGTGGACTCCATCTATACCGATTTGAACAATATCCCCACCACCAGAAGCACTCAGCAGCTCCAGTCCGGCATTGTTGTAATTGACAATTCCACGGGAGATATTGTGGCTCTGGCCGGTGGTGTGGGGGAGAAGACCGATTTCTTTGCCTACAACAAGGCAACCCAGGCCAGGCTGCAAACCGGTTCCTCTCAGAAGCCTCTGTCCGTCTACGCTCCCGCCTTCGAGAAGGGCGGCTTCAGCCCGGCGACGGTGATCAAGGATATGCCGCTGACCTACAACGGCGGCGCCTGGCCCAAAAACGACAGCCGGGTCTATGGCTATTCCAAAACCATCTACCAGGGCATTGTGTCCTCCATCAACGCCGTTGCCGCCAATACCCTGAACCAGATCGGCACGGACTACAGCTTCAGCTTCGCCAAATACAATTTCGGCCAGAATTATCTGGTGGACAGCTACGTGTCCTCCAGCGGCATGAACATGTCCGACATTGCCATTTCCCCGCTGGCCCTGGGCGCCCTGACGGTGGGCTCCACAGTGCGGGAAATGTCCGCTGCCTATGCCACCTTTGCCAACGACGGCGTGTACCGCACGGCCCGGACCTACACCAAGGTCTACAACAGCGACGGTGAGATCGTCCTGGACAATCAGCAGGAGAGCAGACAGATTCTCAGCGAGAAAACGGTAAACTATATCAACTACTGCTTGTATAATGCGGCTACCCAGGGTACTGGTTCTGTAGCCTCTTTCCCCGGTCAGAATGTTGCCGGTAAAACCGGAACCACCTCCAGCAATCGTGACCGCTGGTTCTGCGGCTATACCAAGTATTACACTGCCGCCGTCTGGTGCGGTTACAACCAGCCGGAGCAGATCTATCTGACCGGCGACTACTCCAACCCGGCCGCGCGGCTCTGGAAAAGGGTCATGCAGCCCATCCACAATGGATTGCCCCAGGTTGGACTGTACAACGGCAACTCCTTCCGGAATGTGAGTGTCTGCCTGGATTCCGGAAAGCTTGCCACCGCCGCTTGCAGCGCTGACGTGCGGGGCATTGGCCGGGTGGTCTCTGTGAATTGCTACCCCGAGGATGTGCCCGCTGGCGTATGCGACAAGCATGTCCAGGTGGACTACTGCGTCACCGGCGGCGGCGTGGCCACGGAATTCTGCCGGATGTTCCCGGATGCGGTGATTGAGACCCGTTCCCTGGTGAAGCTCACCCCCACAGAGGTGAACGACATCCGTGCTGCACTCCAGGTCGGTCTGGACGGCGTTTATGGAAACGACAACTATGTGTATTATCAGGATGAGTATGGCAATCCCCTGGTGTGGACCGGTTTCGGCGGCTACTCCATTAGTATGACGGGGATGCCCTACCTGACCTGCCCGCTGCACACCCAGGATTATCTTCAGAACTACCAGCCCACCAATCCGGACTTCGGCTTTGGAGACGGGGGCGGCGGCAACATCATCTACCCGGATGACAACGGCGGCTTCGGCGATAACTTCGGAGGAAATAACGGCGGCTTCGGAGATATTACCGGCGGCGATAATGTCTACGGCGATTATTCCGGCAACGGAGATGTGTTCTTTTAACCTTTAAGGAATTCTGTGAGAGAAAAGAAAGAAACGAGGGAAAACCGGAATGATGTGGATTTCCGATGAATGGGAGGATTACCAGGTGCTGGATGCCTCCGATGGGGAGCGGCTGGAGCGCTGGGGACAGTATATCCTGGTTCGTCCTGACCCCCAGGTGATTTGGAGCACCCCCCACGATGCCCCGGAATGGAAGCGCTACGACGCCCGCTATATCCGCTCCAATACCGGCGGCGGACACTGGTCGGATCATCAGCTCCCGGAGCGCTGGCAAATTAAATATAAGGACTATCTGACCTTTAACGTCAAGCCCATGAATTTCAAGCACACCGGCGTATTCCCGGAGCAGGCGGCCAACTGGGACTTTATCCGCCAGCGGGTGGCATCCGCCCACCGGAGCGTGCGGGTGCTGAACCTCTTTGCCTATTCCGGCGGCGCCACCCTGGCGGCGGCAGCCGGCGGGGCGGAGGTGTACCATGTGGATGCCTCCAAGGGAATGGTGGCCTGGGCCAAGGAGAACGCCCTGGCCTCCGGCCTTTCCGACCGGCCCATCCACTGGATTGTGGACGACTGTGGGAAATTCATCCAGCGGGAGATTCGCCGGGGCCGCCGCTATGACGGCATCATCATGGACCCGCCCAGCTACGGGCGGGGACCCAGCGGGGAGATTTGGAAGATGGAGACCAGCTTCTATCCCTTCCTGCTGGAAACCGTGAAGCTGCTCAGCGACAATCCGCTGTTTGTTATTATCAATTCCTATACCACGGGACTTGCCCCATCCGCTGTGGCCTATGCCTCCGATGTGGTGTTTGCTTCCCGCTTCGGCGGCAGAACCGCCGCCGGAGAGCTGGGACTTCCCGTGAGAGATTCCGGCTTGACGCTGCCCTGCGGCGCCACCGGACGCTGGACACCCTGACGGAGGCGTACATGAAAGAAGAAATCATTTCTGCGGAGCATCTGGCGTTTCGCTACCAGGGAATGGATGGGGCGCCGGATGTCACTGTTTTTGAGAATCTGAACCTTGCCATCGAGGAGGGGAGCTTTACTGCCGTCCTGGGTACCAACGGCTGCGGGAAGTCCACCCTTGCAAAGCATTTTAATTCCATCCTGCTTCCCACCGGGGGGAAGGTTTATGTCTGCGGACTGGACACCTCCGACCCGGATCGCCTGATGGCGGTACGGCGGAACGTGGGCATGGTGTTCCAGAATCCGGATAACCAGATCGTCGCCAATGTGGTGGAGGAGGACGTGGCCTTCGGCCCGGAAAATCTGGGCATTGCCAGCCCGGAAATCCGCCGCAGAGTGGATGTGGCACTGAAGCAGGTGGGCATGTACGAATACCGGGAGCACGCCCCCCATCTGCTCTCCGGCGGCCAGAAGCAGCGCATTGCCATTGCCGGTGTCATCGCCATGGAGCCAAAGTGCATTGTGCTGGACGAGCCCACCGCTATGCTGGACCCCCAGGGTCGGCGGGACGTGATCGACACCGTCAAGCGACTGAACAAGGAAAAGGGAATCACCGTTGTGCTCATCACCCATCACATGGACGAGGCGGCCCAGGCCGACCGGGTGGTGGTGCTGGACAAAGGAACCGTGGCGGCGGACGGCACACCCAGGGAGGTTTTCTCCCAGGTGAAGCTGCTCCATGACATGGGACTTGCGGCCCCGGAGAGTGTGGAGCTCTGCTGGGCAATGGATCAGCTGGGGTATGATCTGCCCCTGACCATGCTGGAACCGAAGGAATGTGCGCAGGTACTTTACGATTGGTTGAAGGCCTGACCATAGGAGGAATTTTCTTGGAACCGATTTTACAGGTGAAAGACTTAAATTATGTTTACAGCGCCGGAACCCCTTTTGAGCATAGGGCGCTGGAAAATGTGAATTTTACATTGAACCGGGGGGAATTTGTGGGGATCATCGGTCACACCGGCTCCGGAAAATCCACCCTGATGCAGCAGCTCAACGGACTGCTGAAGCCCACCTCCGGCCAGGTTTTCCTGGACGGGGTGGACATCTGGACGGATAAAAAAACAACGCGCCAGGCACGCTTTCGGGTGGGCCTGGTGTTCCAGTACCCGGAGTACCAGCTCTTTGAGGAAACGGTGTACAAGGACATTGCCTTTGGCCCCCAGAATATGGGCCTTTCCCAGGAGGAGATTCACCGCCGGGTGCTGGAAGCGGCGGGATTCGTGGGCATTACCCAGCGGCAGCTCCAGGCCTCTCCTTTCGACCTTTCCGGCGGTCAGAAGCGGCGGGTGGCCATTGCCGGAGTAATTGCCATGGAGCCGGAGGTGCTGATTCTGGATGAGCCCACCGCCGGGCTGGACCCCATTGGCCGGGCGGAAATCCTTGGTAATATCGAAAGCTATCGGAAGGCAAAAAACGCCACTATAATGATGGTCAGCCACTCCATGGAGGATGTGGCCAGAATGACCGACCGGCTGCTGGTGCTGTATGGCTCCCATCTTGCCATGGATGCCCCTCCGGCCCAGGTGTTCGCCCGTGCCCAGGAGCTGGTGGATATGGGCCTGAACATCCCTCAGGTGACTCAGATTTTCCTCTGCCTGCGGGAATTGGGCCTGGATGTGGAAAACGTCTATACCAGGGAGCAGGCGGTAAGTCTGCTGCGCCGGATGAAGGAGGAGCGGGTTCATGCTTAAAGACATTACCCTGGGCCAATTCTTCCCGGGAACATCCCCCATTCACCGGATGGACCCCAGAACCAAGCTGATTCTGACGATTGTGTATATCGTGGCGCTGTTTCTGGCAAATAACTGGTTTTCCTATCTGCTGATGATGGTGTTCCTGGTGTCCTGCATCAAAATCTCCGGCATCCCCCCCAAATCCATCGTCCGCGGCATGAAGCCTCTGGTTTTTATTCTGATTTTTACCGCGGTGCTGAACCTGTTCTACTCGGAGGGCGGCGTGGTTCTGGTCCGAATTGGCTCCCTTGCCATTACCACAGCGGGATTAAAGCGGGCCTTCTTTATGATTTGGCGGATTCTCATGCTGATTTCCGGCACCTTCCTGCTGACCTATACCACCTCTCCCATCTCCCTGACCGACGGCTTGGAGACGCTGATGAACCCGCTGAAAAAGATCCGGGTCCCGGTGCATGAGCTGGCCATGATGATGAGCATTGCGCTGCGGATGATCCCCACCCTCATTGAGGAGACAGACAAGATCATGAACGCCCAGAAGGCAAGAGGGGCGGATTTTGAATCCGGAAGCATCATTGACCGGGCAAAGGCCCTGGTTCCCATTTTGGTGCCCCTGTTCATCAGTGCCTTCCGCCGGGCCGATGAACTGGCCACCGCCATGGAGTGCCGCTGCTACCAGGGGGGAGAGGGGCGGACGAAGATGAAGCTGCTCCGCTTTTCCCGGGTGGACATCCAGGCGTTCCTGGTCTGTGCCTGTCTGGTGGCCGGTGTGATTACCCTGGCTTCCTTCGGCCTTTGAGGTGCGGTATGCGGAATATCGCATTGTTTTTAACATATCTTGGAACAGCATACCACGGCTGGCAGGTGCAGAAGAACCTGCCCACCGTTGCCGAAACCATGGAGAAGGCCGCCGCCATGGTGGTGGGTCATCCGGTGCATATGACCGGCTGCGGCAGAACCGACGCGGGGGTTCACGCCCGGTGCTATGTGGCGAATTTCCGCACCGGTTCCACCATTCCAACAGAGCGGCTGCCCTACGCCCTGAACACCCATCTGCCCTGTGACATTGTGGTGACAAAGGCCTTTGAGGTCCACGATGGATTCAATGCCATCGGCTCCTGTGTCAAAAAGGAGTATACCTATCAGATTTATAATTCCCGGCTGAAGGACCCGTTCTATGTAAATCGGGCGTGGTTTTACCCAAAGCATCTGGATGAAAGCATCATGGCCCAGGCAGCCGCTCAGTTTGTGGGGACCCACGATTTTGCCGCTGTCCGCAGCGTGGGGACGGATGTGAAGTCCACGGTTCGGACGGTCTACTATTACAATGTGGAGCGGCAGGGGGATTTGATTATCCTTCGGGTCTGCGCCAACGGCTTCCTCTACAACATGGCCCGGGCGATGGCGGGGACGGTGGTCTACTGCGCCGAGGGAAAAATCCGCCCGGAGCAGATCGGAGAAATTCTGGACTCCGGCAACCGGACTGCGGCTGGGCCCACCGTTCCGCCGGGGGGACTGTATATGACCCACCTGTGGTATGACGATGGAGTCGAAAAGTTCCAGTGCGGCAGATAAGTGAAGAGTTCATAATTTGTTTTTCCTTTTTGCCTGGGAATATGCTATACTGCGTTCCAAAGGATTATCCTTGCAAAAGGAGTGAGATAATTTGCAGCCTAAAATGTGCGTAAAATGTAAGAAAAATGTGGCGGTTGTCTTTATAACCAAAATCGAGAACGGCAGCACCCTGAATGAAGGGTACTGCCTGAAATGCGCCAGAAGCCTGGGAATTCCGCAGATTGACCAGGTGGTCAAGCAGATGGGCATTTCCGAGGACGATTTAGATGTGCTCAGCGATGAAATGAGCAGCATGTTCGGCCAGAACGATCCGGAGGACGAGGAGGACAGCCCGGAGAGAAGGACTGCTACCTTCCCACTGCTGAACCAGCTCTTCGGTTCGGCGGGCGCCGTCCATCCCGCCAGGAAGCCGGACTCCGCCAAAGAGCAGACCCAGGAAGCGAAAAAGAAGGGAAAGAAGCATAAATTCCTGGATGCCTACTGCATGGACCTGACCGGCAGAGCCCGGGAGGGAAAGCTGGATCGGTTGATTGGCCGGGAGGTGGAAACCGAGCGGGTGATTCAGATTCTCAATCGCCGGCAGAAAAATAATCCCTGCCTGGTGGGCGAGCCCGGCGTGGGCAAAACCGCCATCGCCGAGGGCCTGGCGCAGAGAATTGTGGCCGGGGACGTTCCCTATAAGCTTCGGGACAAAGAGGTTTTCCTGCTGGATTTGACGGCCCTGGTGGCGGGCACCCAGTTCCGGGGCCAGTTCGAGAGCCGGATGAAGAGCCTGATTACGGAAATCAAGGAGTGCGGCAACATCATCCTGGTGGTGGACGAGGTTCACAATCTGGTGGGGGCTGGAGATGCCGAGGGCAGCATGAACGCCGCCAACATTCTCAAGCCGCCCCTGTCCCGGGGCGACATCCAAATCATCGGCGCCACCACCCATACGGAATACAGAAAGTATATCGAGAAGGATGCGGCTTTGGAGCGCCGCTTCCAGCCTGTCACCGTGGCGGAGCCCACGTTGGAGCAGGCAATTCAGATCATCCAGGGCATTTCTAAAATTTATGGGCAGTACCACAGCGTCACCATCTCGCCGGAGATTGCCCGGCAGTGCGTGATTCTCTCGGAGCGCTATATCACGGACCGGTTTCTGCCTGATAAGGCCATCGACCTGCTGGACGAGGCCTGCTCCGATGTGAATCTGCAAAGCAAGGAGCTTTCCAGGCTGGCGGAGCTGCGCAAGGAGCGGGACGACTATGAGCTGGAGCTGCGGATGCTCAATGACGACACCGAGAACCAGAACTTTGAGCGCATGGCCACCATCCGCAGCCGCCTGTGCCAGCTGGCCGCGGAAATCGAGGAGCTGGAGAAGAAGCCCCTTCCCGCTGTGACCATGGAAAATCTGGCCCGGATTATTGAGCTCTGGACGAAAATTCCCGCCTCCAAGATCAAGGCCCAGGAGTATCAGCAGATGAAGGGCCTGGCAGACCGCCTTCGCTCCCACATTGTGGGCCAGGATGAGGCGGTGGACGCTGTGGCCCGGGCCATCCGCCGGAACCGGGTGGGGATTTCCCCCAAGAAGCGGCCGGTGTCCTTTATCTTTGTGGGACCCACCGGCGTGGGAAAGACCGAGCTGGTGAAATGTCTGGCTTCCGACCTGTTTGACAGTGTGGACAGCTTGATTCGCCTGGATATGTCGGAATACATGGAGAAGCATACCGTCTCCAAGCTCATCGGCTCTCCTCCGGGCTATGTGGGCTATGACGAGGCTGGGCAGCTCACCGAGCAGATTCGCCGCCGACCCTACAGCGTGGTGCTTTTTGACGAAATCGAAAAGGCTCACCCTGATGTGCTGAATATTCTGCTGCAGGTTTTGGATGACGGGCGCATCACCGACTCCCAGGGCCGGGTGGTGAATTTTGAGAATGCCGTCATTGTCATGACCTCCAACGCAGGCTCTGAGGGGATGAGCGGCAGCATGGGCTTCGGCAGAACCCAGCAGGATCAGGTGAAGGAAAAGACCATGAAGGCCCTGCAGGGCTTCCTCCGGCCGGAGTTTCTAAACCGGGTAGATGAGATCATCACCTTCAACCACCTGACCCAGGAGAATTTCCTGAGCATTGCCGACATCATGCTTTCCGAGCTTCGTGAGAGCCTTGCGGGCAGGGGGCTGACCTTTACCTGGGATGCTTCCATCCGGGACTATCTGGTGAAGCAGGCTTACTCCCTCACCTATGGAGCCAGAAATCTCCGCCGCACCATCCAGCGCAGCCTGGAAGACCCCATCAGCGAGGCCATTATTGACAGCTTTGAGAAGCCAATCAGCAGCATCCACGCCTATGTGGAGGACGACCAGGTTAAATTGAAGACAGAGTAAGTAACGGGGCAGCCTCCATTAAGAGGGCTGCCCCATTCATTTTCTGCTATGATAAACATTTGGGGTCAGGCATGCCGCCTGACCCCAAATTATCTTCTATCGGTTTCGGAAAATCAGTTCAGTCTCACGTAATCCATGCAAATCCAGCCCAGGTCAATTCTGCCCCAGATGCGGCCATCATTGCTGGCGGCGGTTTCCAGAATGGTAACGGTGTCGCCGGAGGACTTGCTGCCCACGGTATCGTAGTTGGTGCCGGCACCTGCACGGATGTTCACGGTGTTGCCGGTAATCACACCGGTTCGGCCGGAAGTCGTTCCGTTGTTTCCGCCGGTAGTTCCTCCGGTGGTGCCGCCAGTGCTGCCATCCACACTGATATAATCCATGGAGACCCAACCGCCGCTGGTATAGCCCCAGTTGGTGCCCCCAACCTTGATCTGCTGCATGATCTGCACCCGGTCATTCTGGTTTAGAGACTTGACCTTGTCATAGGTGGTGCCCGGGCCGCTGCGGACGTTCAGCTGGGTTGCGGTGACGGTGCCGTAGACGGAGTTGGTGCCCACATCGCCGTCCACATACACATAGGACAGGCTGACCCAGCCCTTATCCGTGCGGCCCCAGCCGTTGCTGCTCTCCAGAATGGTGATCCGGTCGCCATAGGTGTAGCTGCCCACCCGGTCAGCGCTCTGGCTGGCAGTGCGGCGGATGTTCAGCTCGCTGGCAGTTACCACAGCCTTTTTAGAACCTGCAGGAGTGCCGGTACCGGTAATGTTGTCAACAGTGGGGGTAGTGGGATTGGTTGTGGGGGTAGTGGGATTGGTGGCTGTCGTAGGAGTGGTGGAGGTGGTGGGATTGGTGCTGCCGGGGGTGCTGGTGTCGTCGGAAGAGATGGTCACATTGCTCATATCCAGCATATCAGTGGTAACCCAGCCCGAGAGATTCATAGCCGTATAGTGGACAAAGGCCCAGGTGACGCTGCCGATGGGATCGAGGCGCATAACCTCCAGTTCTTCTCCCGCATCCACAGCCGTAACAACCCGGGCACTGGTGCCGGGGCTAACACGCATATTGATCTGCTCCTTTACGATGGCTACATTGTCCTTCTTGGGCGCAGTTGTGGGGACAGTTGTTGGAGCAGTGGTGGGAGCGGAGGTAGGCTCTGTTGTCACAACATTGGGGATGTCACTGCTGGGCTGCGTATCTTCAGCGGAAGGCTCGGTATTATTGCCACCGGGAAGCAGCGAACAGCCGCTGAGCATGGCCATGGTCAGCAGCAGGACCAGACTCAGGCTCAATAGGCGGCAAAGAGACTTCTTCTTTTTGAAGGGGTAATTCATAAGGTTACCTCCCTTTCTAATTTTTTCACACGCATATTATATCGGATTATGGGGCCGATTGTCAATAGGATAAGAATTATTTAATGATTGATTCATGAGTTAGGATGCCCGAATTCTTGTGAATCGTGCATGGAAAAATTGGTAAAAAACAGGCTGTAATTTCAATATTCATCAGGAAACACTTGACATCCCCGTAAGATAGATGGTAGAATAGAAAAAGTTTCATACCGCAGTGAACGGAAAGAGTAGCGCTGTCCATCCATCAGAGAGTTCGGGCCACCGGCTGAAAGCCCGAATGGATTTGGCTTCGTGAACGTGCGTCCGGGAGCGGATTCTTTCAAAAGTGAGAAATGAGAGTGGAACCGCGGCTTTCCGCCGCCTCTTGTACAGCCGGACGGGACTGTATAAGAGGCGTTTTGTTTTACCAATTTTATTTACAAGGAGGAGATCGACCATGTATCTTTATAATTCGGCAACCCACAAAAAGGAGCTCTTTACCCCCAATGACCCCAGCCTCGTGAAAATGTACACCTGCGGCCCAACGGTGTATCACTATGCCCACATCGGCAATCTGCGCTCCTATATCATGGAGGATGTGCTGGAAAAGGCGTTGCGGTATGAGGGTTACCCGGTGAAGCGGGTGATGAACATCACAGACGTGGGCCACCTGGCCTCCGATGCGGACACCGGCGAGGACAAAATGCTCAAAGGCGCACGCCGGGAGCATAAGACCGTGATGGAAATTGCAAAATACTATACGGATGCCTTTTTCTCGGACTGCGACAAGCTGAACATCAAACGAGCCGATGTGGTGGAGCCTGCCACCAACTGCATTGATGAATACATCCACATGGTGTCCGTGCTACTGGAAAAGGGGTGCGCCTACCTGGCGGGGGGCAATGTGTATTTTGACACCTCCACCCTGGAAAAATACTATGTGTTCAATGACCACGATGAGGAAGACCTGGCGGTGGGTGTCCGGGAGGGCGTGGAGGAGGATGCCAACAAGCGGAACAAAAATGATTTTGTCCTCTGGTTCACCAAATCCAAGTTTGAGGATCAGGCCCTGAAATGGGATTCTCCCTGGGGCGTGGGCTATCCCGGCTGGCACATCGAGTGCTCCTGCATTTCTATCAAGCATCTGGGGGAGGATCTGGACATTCACTGCGGCGGCATCGACAATGCCTTCCCCCACCACACCAATGAGATCGCCCAGTCCGAGAGCTACCTGGGCCACAAGTGGTGCAACTACTGGTTCCATGTCCGCCACCTGAACGTGGACTATGGCGATGGCGCCTCCAAGATGAGCAAATCCAAAGGGGAATTTCTGACTGTTTCCCTGCTGGAGGAGAAGGGTTACGACCCCATGGCCTATCGGCTCTTCTGCCTGCAAAGCCACTATCGCCGGAACCTGGTGTTCAACTGGGAGAATCTGGACAATGCCGCTGCGGCCTACCAGAAGCTGATTGCCAAAATCGCCACGCTGAATTCCGAAGGAGCGGTGGACAGCGCCGCTTTCGATGGCCTGAAGGAGCGCTTCCTGGGGGCTCTGAATGGCGACCTGAATACCTCCCTGGCGGTGACGGCTGTGTACGATGTGCTGAAAGCGAAGTGCAGTGATGCCACCAAGCTGGCGGCACTGGAGGATTTTGACCGTGTTCTGAGCCTGAACCTGATTTCTGCCGCCCAGGCCCTGCGCAAGAAGCAGGCGGAGGAAAAGGCAGCCAGCGCCGACCCGGAGGTGGACGCTCTGGTTGCCGCCCGCACTGCCGCCAAGAAGGCTAAAAACTTCCAGGAGGCAGACCGGATTCGGGATGAACTGAAAGCCATGGGGGTGGAGATCACCGATACGCCCCAGGGAACCAAGTGGAGAAAAGTATGAAGCTGCTGATATTAGACGGCAACAGTGTTATTAACCGTGCCTTTTTTGGCGTCAAACCCCTGACCACCCGGGAAGGACTCTATACCCATGCCATTTTTGGCTTCCTGAACATTCTGGAACGGATGGAGAAGGAGGAACAGCCCGATGCGGTGGCAGTGGCCTTTGACCTCCATGGGCCCACATTCCGCCATCAGCGCTATGATGGCTACAAGGCTACCCGCCATGGGATGCCCGAGGAATTGGCCCAGCAGATGCCCTATACCAAGGAAATCCTCCGGGCCATGAATATCCCCATCTACGAATGTCAGGGCTGGGAGGCGGACGACGTGATTGGTACTGTGGGGCGGATCTGCTCCAACAATGCCTGGCAGTGCGTCATCGTCACCGGCGACCGGGACAGCCTGCAATTGATCGATGACTATGTCAATGTGAAGCTGATTATCTCCAAGCCGGGCCAAACCAGCGCCACATTGTATACTCCGGAGCTGTTCCGGGAGGAATACGGCTTTGAGCCCAAAAAGCTCATTGATCTCAAGGCCCTGATGGGGGATTCCTCGGACAATATTCCCGGTGTGGCCGGCGTGGGCCCCAAAACGGCCAAGGAGCTGCTGGCCAAATTCGGCAGCCTGGATGGGGTGTACGCCCATCTGGAGGATGAATCCATCCGGCCCAA
>Ga0129308_1002388_pt1 | contig 16051 bp, 16 predicted proteins | sample L827metagenome_FD_94440 | JGI IMG/M metagenome (GOLD analysis project Ga0129308, IMG submission 94440) | Ring-tailed lemur group fecal microbial communities from Wisconsin, USA - L827 metagenome | ecosystem: Host-associated > Mammals > Digestive system > Large intestine > Fecal | place: USA...
TATAAGGATCTTATTATAAAGAAGCTGGCGAAGAACAGGACGCCCGTGCAGATCGCGGATGAACTTGAACTGGAGCTGTCTGAGGTTCAGGAGATGATTGACGCTATTCAAAAAGATTAAGGAATCCGTATGGCTTCAGACGCGTGGTGAGTGAAACTTATACCGGGATGGGTGTAGGCAGGAGAATATAAATGAATCGCAAAGAAATGAGGATGTGCCATGATAGAAACCAGAAAAAAGAAACTCCCCATAGGAATTGAAAAGTTTACTGAATTACAGACAGAGGACTTCTATTACGTGGATAAGACAAAGCTTATCAAAGAGCTCCTTGATCATTGGGCAAAAGTTAATCTTTTTACACGTCCGAGGAGATTCGGCAAGTCCCTGAATATGAATATGTTGAAATGCTTTTTTGAACTGGGCGGAGATAAAGAGATTTTCGACGGACTGGAAATTGCCAGTGAAGCTTCCCTGTGTGAGAAGTATATGGGGAAATTCCCCGTGGTACTGGTTTCATTGAAGAGCGTCAATGCCGGAACTTATGAGAAAGCATGCGATATGGCGGTTCAGGTCATTAGCGGGGAGGCGAGAAGATTCCAGTATCTTCTGGACAGCGGGCGCCTTACCGATTACGATAAGCAGGCGTTTTCCGCACTGCTGCAGCCTAATATGAGCGAGGCTGTTCTGTGCAGCAGCCTGAAGGTTTTGACAGAGCTCCTGAAAAAGCATCATAACTGTGATGTGATTTTGTTGATTGACGAGTATGATGTGCCGCTGGCAAAGGCTTTCGAGCGGGGATACTATGACCAGATGATCTTATTGATCCGAAATATGTTCGAACATGCCCTGAAAACGAATGACAGTCTTAAGTTTGCGGTGCTGACCGGGTGTATGCGTATTTCAAAGGAGAGTATTTTTACCGGATTAAATAATTTAAAGGTATTGTCCGTGGCAGAAGTACAGTTTGACGAATATTTCGGCTTCACAGACGCGGAAGTAAGAGAGATGCTGGAATATTACGGGCTTTCAGCGCATTATGCGGAGGTTAAGGAATGGTATGACGGCTATCAGTTTGGAAATGCTGAGGTGTATTGTCCCTGGGATGTGATCAATTATTGTGATGCACTGCGGTCAGACCGTGATGCGAAGCCAAAGAACTATTGGATGAATACCAGCAGCAATGAAGCAGTGAAGCGTTTCATTCAGGAGTCGGACAAAGGGGCAGTCAGACGTGAAATCGAGAAGCTGGTGGCAGGTGAGATTATTACAAAAGAGATCCATCAGGAACTGACCTACAAGGAAATGTATGATTCCATTGAGAATCTGTGGAGTGTTCTGTTCACCACAGGCTACCTTACACAGAGAGGGAAGCCGGAGGGGGACAGCTTTCACCTGGCAATTCCAAATATTGAAATCAGGAAGATTTTTACGACACAGATCATGGAGTTTTTTAAAGAGAATGTTCCGAAAAACGGAGAGGCTTTAAAAGACTTCTGCGAGGCATTGAAGAACGGAGAGCCGGAGCGCGTGGAAAAAGGACTTGCGGAATATCTGAAACGGACAGTCAGTATTCGTGATACTTTCGTAAAAAAGCAGTTGAAGGAGAACTTTTACCACGGTATTTTGCTGGGAATTCTGGGCTTTCAGGATGCATGGAGCGTCTCGTCGAATAAAGAATCGGGGGACGGGTACAGTGATATTCTGGTGGAGACGGAGGATGGCGAGACCGGCATAATACTGGAACTGAAATATGCGGAGGACGGACGATTGGATGCTGCCTGCCGGGACGCGCTGGAGCAGATTGAGCACAGGCGGTATGAAGAGGAGCTTCTGGATGAGGGGATTCCTCATATTTTGAAATACGGAGTGGCGTTTTACAAGAAGAGATGCAGGGTGATGCTTGCGGGCAGATTGTGAGGTCAAATTGGCTTAGTAAGTGTTCAGCACAGGCCGAAGCACTTGCCGCTGAGGACGCAGGAATATGATTCACGCGGAAGAGCCGGATAGGTGGGGTGCTGCAGAGAGGCTTATATCATTGGCGAGGAAAAGCCGGGAAGGTGGGAATGTTAATATGTGTCAGGCCTTGAAAGAGATGATGCAGGAGAGCAGGAACGATGGGATTCAGCAGGGAATTGAGCAGGGAATTCAGGAAGCATATAAGGATCTTATTATAAAGAAGCTGGCGAAGAACAGGACGCCCGTGCAGATCGCGGATGAACTTGAACTGGAGCTGTCTGAGGTTCAGGAGATGATTGACGTCATCCAGAAGGAGCAGGCTGCGCAGGCATAATTGCAGCAGGTGACAACAATTTCTTTTCAATTTGCTGAAGTCTTTGAAGAGGACTGTTACACGAAAGGTAGGAGAATCTTTGGTGCAACAGTTCTTTTTTACTCCTGTGAAGAAACTCCGCTTCACGGCACTCCCCTGCCAGCCTGGAAAAAAGTGGAAGCGGCGGAAGTGTTGAATAAATCAGAAAATCGTAATAAGATAAAAATGCAGAAAATTTGGGAGACAGGGAAACAGGTGTACAGTATGTGTCCAAAGTGCATAAAAGAAAGGGGAAAAATAGGCACATATGTGCAAAAATGACGATGATGGGAACGCGAGTTTGAAAAATGATATAGTAATGTTACCGTAAGTATTTCACATCAGAAGGAGGAAGCAAAATGAAAAAGAAAATTTATGCAATGCTGATGGCGGGCACAATGGCGCTTTCGATGGCCGCGGCTGGATCTCTCAATGTTATGGCGGAGGAGGACGACATTAAAATAGGAATGTCCTTTATCTCCACATCGGATGCAGTAATTGCTCAGACGTTGGAGCTTGCGCGGGAGGAAGCAGAGGATTTGGGCGCGGAGATCCTGATTTCGGATGCAGGCGGGGATGCAAGTACGCAGTTGGATGCAGTGGAAAACTTTATTGAGTCAGGCTGTGATGTGATTGTAATTCAGGCGCTGGATGCTGCATCGATGTCCGAAAAGGCAGCGGATGCAATGGAAAAGGGGATTAAAGTAATCGCCTACGGTATCGGCCTCGAGAATTGCGATGTGTGGTACAAAAACGATAATACGGTGACTGGTACGGCAATCGGCGAGATGGCAGGTGAGTGGATTAATGAAACGCTGGACGGCAGTGCAAATGTCTGCGTGATCGGATATTCGATGATGGAGGTTCTGCTTGAGAGAACAGAGGCGATCAAGGCGGCTCTGGAGGCGACGTGTGAGGGAGAAGTAAATTTTGTAGCCGAGTTTGATGCGCTTGATGCAGCGACAGGAATGAGCAATATGGAGTCCGCACTGGCAGCTCATCCGGATATCGATGTTGTCGTATCGATCTCGGACGGCTCGGCAATCGGCGCATACGAAGCTGTGAAGTCCGCAGGGCTCGACAGTGATCAGTTTGGTGTATTCGGTTCTGATCTGTCGCTTGTTGCGGTTCAGTATATCCTTGATGGTACGTGCTACAGAGGGACGACAGACGTGGACAATCTCCTGTCCGGGCCGAAGACTGTCGACATCGCGGTTGCTCTTATGAACGGGGAGCAGGAAGAGGATGTCGTTGTAATGGGATGCACAAAGGTCACGGCAGAAAATGCGGACGATTACGCTTATCTTCTTGAGAAGTAATATATAAGGATAAAAAATATGTCTGAGATTATACTGGAAATTAAAAATGTGACAAAGACATATCCGGGTGTAGTAGCGCTTGACCATATTTCCCTTGACTTCCGAAAAGGCGAGGTACATGCGCTGGTTGGTGAGAATGGCGCCGGAAAATCAACAATCATTAAATGTATTGCAGGCGCGGTTAAGCCGGACAGCGGAAGTATCCTGCTGGAGGGAAGGGAGCTTGCAGGGAAAAAGCTGTCCAGGGACGATGGAAATGGTGTTGAGGTTGTTTATCAGGAATTCAATCTGGCCCCGCAACTGACGGTTTATGAGAACATTTTTCTTGGAAACCAGATCAAAAAGGGGCCAGGAGGAATCCTGGTAGATAAAAGAGCAATGATTGAAAAGACCAGGGCTCTTTTTCAATTATTGGGAATTGACATTGATCCGGAAGCCCGCATCAGCTCGCTTTCCGTTGCATATATGCAGTTTGTTGAGATTGCGAAGGCAATTTCCAGGAATGCCAAAGTGCTGATTATGGATGAACCGACGGCGACGCTGACAACGGCTGAGGTTGAGGTGCTGATGAAAAATATCAGGCGGCTGAAGGCTCAGGGCGTCACGGTTATTTACGTATCGCACCGGATGGAAGAGATCTTTGAGATTACGGACCGCTGCAGTGTCCTGCGGGACGGACAGTATATTACGACGGTCAACACAAAGGAGACTTCGCGTGAAGCGCTGATCCGTTATATGGTTGGGCGTGAACTGACAGAGAGCTATCCGGAGAGAAAAGCAGCGATCGGAGAAGAAGTGCTCAGGGTAGAAAATCTGAGCGGGAACGGGGTATCGAATGTAAATTTCTCGCTGCGCAGAGGAGAGATTCTCGGCTTTGGCGGTCTGGTCGGAGCAGGCCGGACAGAAACCGCAGAGATGCTGTTTGGCGCGGCGCGGGTTGAAAAAGGCGATATTTACCTCCACGGGAAAAAGATTTCGATACCGAACCCAAGGGCTGCGGTGAATCTGGGAATCGCCCTGATCCCGGAGGACAGAAAACGTCATGGCCTGATATTGGGGAGAGATCTTCTGGAAAATATGACGCTCCCGGTATACCGGAAAATTTCAAAAGCCTCGTTTATCAATTTCCGGCTTCAGAAGAGACTGGGAAAAGAACAGGTTGACGCGCTGATGATAAAGACGCCGACGATGGAGCAGTTAGCCAAGAATCTTTCCGGCGGAAATCAGCAGAAGGTGGTTCTTGCAAAATGGCTGATCACAGGAAGCGACATTATTATATTTGACGAGCCGACGCGCGGAATTGACGTGAACGCGAAGCAGGAGATTTATAAGCTGATGAACCGGCTGGTGGAGGAAGGGAAGTCCATCATCATGATTTCATCAGAGATGCCGGAGCTTTTGGGTATGTCAGACCGTCTGATTGTCTTTTCAGAAAAGAGGCAGGTGGGGCAGCTTACAAAAGAAGAGATGGATCAGGCAAGCGTGCTTGATATGGCATCGGGGGACAAATAGAGAGAGGTTTTATTATGAAAACGTTAAAAAAGATTTTCAGAGGACAGGTGCTTAGCATCTACATTGCACTGATCGTGATTGTTGTGCTGTTCTCGATTTTATCACCGAATTTTCTGAAGCTGTCAAATATTCTGACGGTCCTGCGTCAGGTGGCGGCAATGGGAATCATGGCCTGTGGGATGATGTTTGTTATGCTGCTTGGCAATGTGGATTTGTCGGTGGGTACGCAGGTATCGCTAATTGGCATTGTGATGGCTCATTGTATGGTAAAGCTGGAGATGGGAATTCTGCCGGCGGTTTTAATCGGCATCTGTCTTGGACTCGTAATCGGTCTGATCAATGGCTTTGTAGTCACCTACTGCAAGATTCCGGCAATGATTGCAACGCTTGGGACGTCGTGGGTATTTGAGGGAATCAGCTATACAATCTGCAATGCGCAGCCTATTTTTGGATTCCCGTCAGGATTCTCGGCGCTCGGGCAGAACCTGCTGTTCGGCATTCCGATTCCGATCTATCTGTTTGTTCTCTGCTGTATCATAACCTCCGTTGTATTCAACCTGACCTCCTACGGAAGAACACTGTATGCGGTTGGCTCGAACAGTGAGGCGGCGAAATTGTCCGGCGTGAATGTGAACTTTATGAAGATCACTTCCTATGTGATCTGCGCATTGTTTACGATTTTGGCGTCGATCGTGTTCCTTTCCCGCGTAAATTCCGGGAATGCCTCCACAGGAATCGGGCAGGAGATGAATGTACTGACGGCGTGCGTGCTGGGCGGCGTCTGCTTTACCGGCGGCGACGGGCAGATTTCCGGTACGATTGCAGGAGTCATGATCATCGGTGTGATTCAGAATGGCCTGGTCATGCTCGGAGCGGGCGAATACGTTCAGCTTATGGTGAAGGGGCTGATTCTGATCTTTGCGCTTTCGATTGATTCCGTGAAAAAAGTGATTCAGTCAAGAAAGACAGCATGAAATAAGGAGAGGGGGACGGAACATGCAGATCGCAAAAGGTGTTTATCAACTGTCAGGCCACATCAACGGCCTAAATTCCAATACATTTGCGCTGGATACAGAGGAAGGGCTGGTATTCATTGATACCGGGTATCAGCCGTATTATCTGGAGAAGATGAAAAAGATGCTCGGCTTTTGGGGGCTGGCAGATAAGAAGGTTGCCGCTGTGTTTGTCACACATGCGCATTTCGATCATTCCGGGAATGCACATGTATTTGAAGGGGAAGGGGTACCCATATACGCAAGTGCAGCGGATGCAGATGCTATGGAGCGCGGCGGTGATCCCGTGATGGAGCAGGTATTTGGTTCGGAATACCATGTATGCAGCCGGGTGAACAGAATCGGGGACGGGGAAAGCTTCCGCTTTGGACAGACGACGGTGAGGGCAGTCAGCCTGCCGGGACATACGGCCGGCTCTATGGGTTTCCTGGCCGATACCGGCAATACGAGAATCCTGTTTGTGGGTGATCTGTTTATCGTTTCGGGCACAACGCCATCCGATGATATCCTGCTGGAGGTGGGCTACAAGGGCAGCGTGGATTACGATAAGACTGCGAATCTGGCGTCGTTTGAAAAGCTCCTGGATGCAGAGGCCGATATCATTGCGATCGGTCACAGGGGTGTTTATTATGGGGACAGCAGGGAGCTGTTCGCACAAATGTATGAGGTGGCAAAAAGGGAATGCTGATAATTGTTCGGTACAGGCCGAAACACTTGTTGCTGAGAACGTAAGAACATAATTCGGGACTGCTGCATTTCTGTCATGCGGCAGTCCTGATGTCTGTAACAGGCTTAGTGCGGCGGCCCTACCAGGCTGGAGTGGCGGTGCCCGTCAAACCACAGATGATTTTCATTGAAGTTATCCAGAATCGCGGTGGCCGTGGAGCCGTCCGTGATCAGGGTATTGATGAGGCCGTTCTTTGTCGCAGCCAGTATTGCCTGCGCTTTTTTTATGGAGGTGGCGACTGCGATGACCTCCGGAGCCTCCTTGATATGCTCGAAGGAAATGCTGACGCATTTGCGGTTCCATGAACAGTCGATCAGCTTTCCTTCCTTATTATAAAAGCGTGCAAAAATTGCGCCGACGGCTCCCTTGCCCAGCAGCTCCTGAAGCATATCTTCAGTCATATATCCAAGCCAGAGATCTTTTTTCGTAATGCTCTCGATATCGGTAATTCCAGCCAGAATAATATCGGAAAACATTCCCTTTTTTAAGATTTTTTTATTGTTGGTATCTTCCTGCATTTCCTGCCGGACATAATCGTTCTCGATAAAAAGCGGCATATTGACAAAATCTGCATGGCAGTTCAGATGATCCGCAATCGTCGCGGTGATTTCCTGAGGGGTACAGTAGGGGGTTTTGCAAGGTACGCTTCCCATGAGCTGCACTACGCTGAGCGGGGAAATTTTGGTCGGAAGATAGAGAGAATTGGCTACGTCGCGTATCGTTGTCCCCCAGGAGGTGCCGATCACCATATTCTTTTTCAGTCTGGATATGGTGTACTCGGCGGCGAGCTGTGCCACATCCTGCTGGATAAAGGCCGGATTGCGCCCGCGGTTGTTGAGAACACGGGCCTGCTTCAGACCGAGGCGTGAACAGAGCCGCTCCTCCATCTCGTAATGCCGGGCGTATTCTGTATAGCGGTAATTCACGGTAAAGCTGACAATATTGTTGTCGATGGCTTCTTTGATCAGCCGGGAAACGCGGGATCGTGAGAGACAGAGCCGCTCTGCAATCTGATTCTGATCCAGCCCCCGTTCGTAGTAATCACATGCTACCTCTGCCAGAAGGCTCATTTTTTTCATTTCTTTTTCTGTCATTTGATTCCTTTCTTTTTGCAAACTGTAATTAAAAAAGCCTGCAAGGTATGCAAGGATATTAAAATAGATATTTTTAAAATTATAACACCGGAAACAGAAAATGAAAAGAAGAATGCGAAATTATGTGTAAAAATTTCATTTCGCAGAATGCATATTTGTGCAAAAACGGGACTTTTGTACACGGAGCTGAGAGTATGATATATTGAATTATAAGAAAACAATTTGTATCAAAACATTATTCATAAGGAGGATTTTATCATGGCAGCAAATTACAAAGAGCCGAAGATTATTTTTGAGGGATGGACAGACAAGCCGGGAACAGGAATCATCGTGACAGGCGCAGCATCGGGTATTGGCGCGGCAACCGCTATTCTGGCGGCGCAGCACGGCCTCAAGGTTGCAGCGTGGGATATGTTCGTACAGGGTGTGGATGAGACGATTGAGCGTGCAGGCGAATACGGCTGCAACATCAAGCCGATCCAGGCGGATCTCAGCTCGGACGAGGATGTGGCGCGCGCTATGGAAGAAACGCTTGCGTTCTGCAAGCCGAAATATCTTGCGAATGTAGCAGGCCCGAAAATGCTGAATACACAGTGGAATTATCAGGAGGTAACCGGAATTGCCTGCGGTATGATCCACCGTCTCTGCCTTGCATTTGAAGCTCTGGATCTTGAGCCAGGCGCTGCAATCTGCAATGTCGCAGCAGTCGCAGGCGTTTTTGAGGGCGGCGGCGGAGATCCGTGGTATGCAACCGCAAAGGCCGGTATTGCCGGATACACGAAGAATCAGGCGGATGCGCTGAAGGGACGTGTGAGAATGAATTGTGTGTGCCCGGGCGGCCCGATCCATACGCCGCGTAACCACAGTGCGGTAGAGGGAGAGCATATGCAGCATTTGATTTCCATCAATCCGATGGGACGCCCGGGACGCCCGGAGGAGGAAGCAACGGTGATCCTGTTCCTGTTAGGACCGGCTTCCAGCTACGTGAATGGTCAGGTAATCGCAGTAGACGGCGGACTTACTCTTGCAAGATAATCAGACTGGGAGGGAAATGACATGATTGCACAGGAAAGAAAAGCGGCATTGTTGAATGCAATGCAGAAATTAGAGGCATACCGGCAGATTCAAAATGAGATGGGGCGTGCAGTAGCAGCTTTCAATTTCCGTCAGGCGGACCGTCTGCTTGGTTTCTTTGCTCTTGACAAGGAGGATGTTTCTCTGGAATACGCAGATGAGGGCGTATTCAACGGGCCGGATGCAGTGAAGACGATTATCCATGACGTGGTGGGGAAGGAGCCGGAGGCTGGCGAGATGCTCGATATGCAGCTTACGACACCGATCATTGAGATCGCAGACGACCTTCAGACGGCGAAATGCGTCTGGTGGATGCCGGGCGCAGGTGCGATTCCTCAGGAGAACGCTGATCCGATGGCGATCTGGGCGTGGGGCGAGCTGGCTGTTACCTTTGTGAATGAGGGCGGCGCATGGAAAATCTGGAAGCTGCATTACTTCCGTTACATGAAGTGCGATTACAAGAAGGGCTGGGTAGATGATACCAGCATGATCAACCGTCTGAACACGCCGCTGCATCCGATGGCAGACACCACGACCTACCATAATCCATATTCTCCGACGAACATCCGCGTGGGTATTCCGTGTCCGCCGAAGCCGTATGCATCCTATACGGAAGCAGATAACAGATGGGAACTGGACGAGAATAAGAACTGGTAAGAAAGGAGAGCGGAAAATGTTTGATTTGACAATTGAAGATTTCGACCTCCTGACAGACGAAGAATTTGAGGCACTGGAGCTGGAGGTGGGGAGACTGACCTCCTGCTGGATGGTATCCAACATGCGCGGAGGCTCCGCAATCTACTGGGATGACCAGCGGATCGGAGAAAAGCGTCATGAATATATGGCATTAAAGCATCCGAGCGTGAATGTGGAGGCGGAAATGGCCTTCCGCAATAAGGCGGTCGTAGATTCGCTGGAGGGCAATTCCCTGATCCATCCGCTGACGACACCGGTTATCGTAGTGGATAAGACCAATACGAAATGCCGTTCCGTGTGGAGATCCATCGGCGTGGAAGGTCTTTCCAAATTCCGCGAAACACCAGCAGCCATTGTCTCCCTCGGAAGCGTACCGGGAGCCAATGTTGTGGAGGACGGCGAGTGGAAGCGGCTGTGGGGAGCCTGGCTGAGACTGACCAAGAACGAATATCATGCGGGCTGGGTAGAGAGCATGGTTCCGACCAATACGAGGCCGCCTCTCACCCCGGAGCAGGACCGTGCAATGCTCGGCAAGTATGCTTACCAGAAGGACGAAGTGCGCCAGCCGGCGCCGGAACCGCCTCATGACGACACCTGGGAAGTCTGGCCGGATGAGACGGAGACATGCTGGCAGTTCATAAATCTTAAAAAGTGACCGAAGGGAATAATGATTACATGAAATATCAAAATTTATTTACGCCGGTGAAGATCGGAAAGGTTCAGATCAAGAACCGGTTTTCGCTGGCGCCGATGGGGCCTCTGGGACTGGGGGATGATGAGGGCGGCTGGAACCAGAGGGGGATTGATTACTATACGAGACGTGCGCAGGGCGGAGCCGGGCTGATTATTACCGGGGTTACGTTTGCGGACTGTACGGTGGAAACGCAGTCACTGCCGAATGTGCCGAACAGCACCTATAATCCTGTGCATTTTACGAGAACAAGCCGCGAGATGACGGAACGTGTACATGCTTATGGGAGTAAGATCTTTCTTATGATTTCGGGCGGCTTCGGACGTGTGACGATTCCGACGAATCTGGGTGAGTTTCCGCCGGTAGCTCCCTCGCCGATTCCGCACCGCTGGCTGGACAAGACGTGCCGGGAGCTGACGGTTGAGGAGATTCATTCCATTATACGCGACATGGGGAAGGGCGCATATAATGCGAAGCGTGCCGGATTCGACGGGATCGAGATCCACGCCGTACATGAAGGCTATCTGATCGATCAGTTTGCGATCGCCTTTTTCAATCACCGCACGGATGAGTATGGCGGAAGCCTGGAGAACCGCCTGCGTTTTGCAAAGGAGGTACGCGAGGAGATCGCGAAGAACTGCGGCTGGGATTTCCCGGTAGCCCTGCGCTACAGCCCCAAGAGCATGATAAAGGACTGGAGAGAAGGAGCCCTTCCGGGTGAGCAGTTTGAGGAAAAGGGCAGAGATCTGGAGGAAGGAATCGAAGCGGCGAAGCTTTTGGAGAAGTACGGCTATGATGCGCTGGATGTAGACGCAGGCTGCTATGATGCATGGTGGTGGAACCATCCGCCAATGTATATGGAAAAGGGAGTTTTCCGTCCCTTTGCGAAGCTCATGAAGGAGCATGTAAAGATTCCGGTACTCTGTGCGGGCCGGATGGATGATCCGGATATGGCGAGCGAAGCTATTGCGGACGGTACGTGTGACATCATTAATCTCGGGCGGCCTCTGCTGGCGGATCCGGATTATGTCAACAAGCTCCGCTGCGGGAGAGAAGAATATATCCGTCCGTGTATTTCCTGTCAGGAGGGGTGCATGGGGCGTATCCAGCATTACTCGATGATTAACTGTGCGGTAAATCCGCAGACGGCGCGCGAGCGCGTGACTGCATATGAGCCGGTATGTAAGGCAAAGCGGGTTCTGATCGCGGGCGGCGGTGTAGCCGGCTGTGAAGCTGCGCGGGTACTGGCAGAGCGTGGACACAAGCCGTATCTGTTCGAAGCGAAGGGCTTCATCGGCGGTAATCTGATCCCTGGCGGCGCCCCGGACTTTAAGGAGGATGACCGGAAGCTGGTGAAATGGTATGAAAAGGAGCTGGCACGGCTGGAGGTTCCGGTTTTCCTGAATACGGAGGTCACGGCTGATCTGGTACGCGGCGGCAATTATGATACGGTGATTGTTGCCACCGGATCGAAGCCCAAGATGTTCAGCCTTGGCGATGACGGGCATGTATTTTCTGCGGAGCAGGTGCTGACCGGGGCGAAGCAGGCCGGCGACCGTGTTACGGTGATCGGCGGCGGTCTGGTGGGCTGTGAAACGGCTCTGAGTCTGGCGATGGCTGGGCATAAAGTGACAATCGTTGAATTCCTGGATAAGATCATGGCTGTGAACGGGCCGATCTGTTCTGCAAATAAGGAGATGCTGGAGCGGCTTCTGCCATTTCACGGGGTGGAAATCATCTGCGGTGCGAAGGCCAGCAGCTATCATGACGGCAGACTGGAGATTGAGACGAAGGCTGGAACGAGGCAGATAGAGGCGGACAGCGTGATCCTTTCCGTAGGGTATGCGAGTGTGGCGGATCTGTACGAGGAACTGAAGTTTGAGGTTCCGGATTTGTACGTACTGGGTGATGCGAAGAATGTCGCAAATATTATGTATGCGATATGGGATGCGTTCGAGGTTGCGAATCATATTTGAGTGTGTTGTTCCCTTTTTCACAGAAATTTCACATGTGTGAAAAGAATCTTAAAAAACGCCAAGTTATGTTGACTTAAAATTACGAATTTGTTATGATGACCACGCAAGCTTGTAATAAATCTGTAACAAAAGCAGAGCGAAAAGGAGGCGTTGTAGAGGAATGAGAAGGAAAATGCCGCTGTTTGCTGCACTTAGCCTGATGCTTGTTATGCCAGGGATGGTGCAGGTGGAGGCGGCAGAAGCCGATACGGAGCAGATGACGGTAGCTGCAGATCAGACGGATGCGGCTGCAGATCAGACAGGCGCAGGCATGAATGGACAATCTGGGGATCAGACGGACGAAGCTGCGGGCGGGCAGTCTGCGGATCAGGCGAATGCAGCCGCGGGTACCGGTGCGGATACAGAGGATTCCCATGTCGGGGAGCTCGTGTTTGCGCAGTGTGACGAGTACATCAATGTACGGAGCGGTGCGAATACGGACAGCGAGGTCACGGCGAAGATTTATAATAATGGTTCAGCAACTGTGCTTGCACAGGAGGGGGACTGGTTTAAGATTGAGTCAGGCAATGCTGTCGGCTACGTGAAGGCTGAGTATTTTGCAACGGGTGCCAAGGCGGAGCAGATTGCGCAGGCGGTTGCCTACAATGTGGCGTCTGTGCATCCAGAGGAATTGAATATCCGTTCCGGCCCGGACGAGGCGCAGGACGCGATCGGGGTTGCTCACCATTCGGACGAGCTCGAGGTGGTAGATTATTCGGGCGACTGGATGAAGGTGGCGCTCGGAAATGATGTTTACGGCTATGTGAACGCGTATTATGTGGACTATAAGACGTACTATCCGACGGCGGAGACGCTGGAGGAGGAGCAAGCGCGGCTTGCGGCAGAGCAGGCGGCGGCTGAGGGAGCAGACACAGCTTCCGCGGACGCTCAGGGTGCGGATGGCATGACGGATCAGGAGTCCGGTGCTTCTTATGAGGAGCCGGAATATACGGAAACGGAGCCGCAGTATACGGAGACGGAACCGGAGTATACGGAGCCAGAATATACGGAGTCGGAATACACAGAAACGGAGCCGGAGTACACGGAGACGGAACCGAAGTATACGGAGCCAGAGTATACGGAGCCGGAGTACACGGAGACGGAACCGAAGTATACGGAGCCAGAGTATACGGAGCCGGAATACACAGAGACGGAACCGCAGTATACGGAGCCAGAGTACACGGAAACGGAGCCGCAGTATACGGAGACGGAACCACAGTACACAGAAACGGAGCCACAGTATACGGAGACGGAATACACGGAGACGGAACCGCAGTACACGGAAACGGAGCCGCAGTACGCGGAGACAGAACCGCAGTACACGGAGACAGAACCGCAGTATACGGAAACGGAACCTGAGTATACAGAGACAGAAGGGAGCTCCACATCGGGGACAGGACAGCAGATCGCGGACTATGCGGTGCAGTTTGTCGGAAACCCGTATGTATGGGGCGGCACGAGTCTGACAAACGGGGCTGACTGCTCCGGATTTGCGCAGTCCGTGTTCGCAAATTTCGGGATCGGACTTGCCCGCGTTGCAGCGGATCAGGCGTGCGGAGGCACGTCGGTGAGCCTTGACAATCTGCAGGCCGGGGATCTCGTATTTTACGGCAGCAGTGGGATTGACCATGTCGCGATTTATATCGGCGGCGGCCAGATCGTCCATGCAGCCAATTCAAACAGCGGTATCATTACTTCAAGCTGCTGGTATGACACGCCGGTGTCCGCAAGAAGATACTGGTAAAGTAATCCATCAGGGTTACTGTTCACGGCCATGCTGGCCGCTCACAGCAACACGCTTCGCGATGCACACAAAATGCGTTTTCAACGCATTTTGGCGCTGCTACCCTCGGGTTTTTCGTGCATACTGCACGAAAACACCCCGCGGGACAGTGGATGCATGAATAGTAATCCATCAGGCGCGGCAGGGGCCCCTTTCCCCTTGCCGCGCCTTGCAGTTTCTGGCAAACTCTGGTATGATTGGGAAAAAGCCGCAGGCGGCAGGAAAAGAGGGGGATTCGTATGGAACATTTCCGTTCTTCCCGCACCTCGAAGGCCGGATCAGGAGCCGCATCTAAAATGACCTCCTGTGAAACGTGTGCGAGGTGCTATTATGATGAAGAGTACGGTGGGCAGGTATGCGATATCAATATGGATGAGGATGAGTATATGCGTTTCATGACGGACAGTCACTATGCCTGCCCGTATTATCAGAACGGCGACGAGTACGCTGTCGTGCGTCATCAGATGTAAGAGGAATACCATGACAGCTTCAGAAGATAACAGGCGGAAATTGCAGTATAAAGTTGGGGCCGGGGCGGAGAACGCAGAGCTTGGACGTTATCTGCGCGGTCTTGGTTTTACGAAAGCGCAGATCAGCAGTCTCAAATTCCGGGAAAACGGGATTATGCTGAACGGAAAGCGCGCCCGCGTCACACAGCGTGTGCATGAGGGTGATCTTGTAGAGCTTTCCGTTACGGATGCGCAGGGGATTTCTGATAAGCTTGAGCCGTTTGACAGGCCGCCTGCGATTTTGTATGAGGATAACGATGTGATCGCGGTGTGGAAGGAGGCCGGGGTTCCGGTGCATCCGTCCCACGGGCATTACAGTGATACGCTGACGAACAGTCTACATACCTGCTTTATGCGGCGCGGAGAGTCCGTTCGTATCCGCAGCATCGGGCGGCTCGACAAGGATACGGCGGGGATTGTCGTTTTTGCGAAGAATCAGGTAGCCGCGGCAAGGCTGTGGGAGCAGAAGGAGCGGGGCATATTCTGGAAGGAATATCTGGCGCTGTGCGAGGGGAGCTTCGATGCGGAACAGAGTGCCGGGGATGGCTGGCGTACCGTCAATGCTCCGATCGCACAGGCTCCGGGAGAGCTTATGAAAATGTGTGTTGCCGCGGACGGAAAGGAGGCGGTGACGCATTATGCTCCGATAGGCGGACTTACGTGCCGCGGTGTCCCATGCACACTTGTCCGGGCGCGGATTGAGACAGGCCGCACACATCAGATCCGTGTACATATGGCATCGGTCGGACATCCGCTTGTCGGTGATCCACTGTACGGCAGCGGCCTCACCGGGAAAGACGGTGCGAAGCTGTGCGCATACCGGGCCGCTTTCCGGCAGCCATTTTCGGGACAGGTGGTCTTTGTGGAACCCTTTGGACAGTCAATTATAGCTCAGCCAACAATGTAGTTTAAGGTAAAATCAAACATCAGGAAACTAAATAACATGATGTTCGTTAAACGTCACAGTTTAGCCAGCCACTGTCAGAGAAGTACGCCGGGGCATCCGAAAGTGACTATAGAGAGTCTTTACAAGTACTTAGGCCGCAGAAAGCCGGAGCATCTGTAAGAATCCTGCAATCCAGCAGGATTCTTAGCGGACTTTGTCTGAGAAAAATGTGCATCCGGCACATTTTTCGAGTTGTCCGCGGCAGATGCGAAGGTTTTCTGAGACCTTAGTACTTGTAGACGAGCGATTCGGAGTTTTCGGACGGCCCTGCGATCTTCTCGTCCGGGTCGCCTAAACTATAGTTACAGTTCAGCCGGGACCCACTTCAATAAGGTCAGTCATGCAATGACTGACCTGCCTTCGA
>Ga0129308_1002390_pt1 | contig 16030 bp, 13 predicted proteins | sample L827metagenome_FD_94440 | JGI IMG/M metagenome (GOLD analysis project Ga0129308, IMG submission 94440) | Ring-tailed lemur group fecal microbial communities from Wisconsin, USA - L827 metagenome | ecosystem: Host-associated > Mammals > Digestive system > Large intestine > Fecal | place: USA...
ATCATCATTGCCGTTGGCTGGGCGCTGCTCTTAGGCAACCTGGTCTTTCAGGCGGCCAAAAGCATGGCCACCGGCCTCGGATTCGAGGGGGAAGATCCTAAGCTGCTGTTCACCAGAACTTTTGTATTTGCCTTCTTACTCCTGGCCAGTCCGCAAATTTGTGAAATAGGGCTTGGTATCTCCGCCCATGTGATCCAACTGCTGCAAATCCCCACCAGCGTAACGGTCACCATCCCAGACGAAAACAATTTCAGCCTCGGAGCCTCGTGGCTGCTGATTATCATAATCGGCTTCATCATTATGTGGCAATTTGTGAAGCTATGCTTTGAAGTGGCGGAGCGGTATGTTGTAACAGCCATCCTCGTCCTCATGGCTCCCCTCGCCTTCGGTATGGGCGGTTCTAAAAATACGGAGGACATCTTCAAAGGCTGGTGCCGCATGTTTGGCTCCATGTGCGTGATGATGGTACTTAATGTGGTCTTTTTAAAGCTGCTCATATCGGCGATGGGCTATGTTCCCAGCGGCGTGTCCGTCCTGCCCTGGATGCTTTTTATTGTCGGGATCGCCAGAGTGGCCCGAAAAGCAGACAGTATCGTTGCCCGCATGGGGCTTAATCCGGCGATTACGGGCGATGGACTTGGCCGTGGGCTGCCCGGCATGGTGGCTTATGCCGTCGTGAAAGGAATCGCCAGTTCTGTTGCAAAAGCTGCGGGAGCCTCAGTCAAACAGGCAAGGGGCGGCTCCAGCGGCGGAAAACCTTCCGGGCCGCGCACCAATCCCCATGGCCCTGCATCCCCGCCGCCTCCGCCGCCTGGCGGAAGCCCCGGAGGCAGCGGCGGCGCCTCCGTCTCCGCAGGAAGCGGGGGTAGGAAGGGACAGCAGACGGACGCGCGCTCTACTGTCCCTGGCGGCACATTCGTATCCCAACAGCAGGGGCAGGAAACCGCCCATGACACAGGTGTTCCCTCGCCAGAGGATGGCCGCATGGAAGGAGCTGGCCGGCAATCCAGCCAGCAGGGGTCTGGCAAAGCGCCGACGATCCACACGCTTGGGACAAGGCGCAGCTCTGTTCCCCCAGAGGCGAGAGCAGGAACCCGCACAGCCCGCGTCCATACCAGCTCCTATACCAGCGCAGCCGGTTCGGATGACAAGTTATCTGCGGGAACACTTGGGAGGACTGGGCAGCCTGAGGCCCGCAGCGGGTCACAGCGGCCCATTATCTCCCCCACGCATGACCGTGGAAAAATCAATAAGATCGGTGCCACGGGTATGCCCCAGGCAGGAAGCACCAGAATATCCGCCGTTGCACCAGGTCGGGGGACTGATGCCAAAGCCGGAACTGCCACTCATACCAGCAGCCGGGAGACCATGCGGGAGCGTCAGCCAATTCAGCAGGATCGGACGCCGAAGATACCGACACCTCAAGGCGTTGCCGGTGGAGATAGGGATGGCGGTCGTTCATCTCCAGAGGCTGCCACCTATCCATCCGCCGGGCGTCCGCTCCATGAGGCCGGTAGCGGCTTCATTCCTACGAATAAAGTCTCTACCCGTCCGCCCGTGGGTGGGCGACAGCGCCCGGATGGCGGCAGTAGCCCCGCATCCGGCATAGCAGGAATACGGGCAGGCGCCGGAAGCGGCAGCCAATCCGGTGGTGACACAGCTTCCGCCAGTATGGCAGGAAAGAGTATTCGCACCGCAAGCGGAACGGTTTTAACCGATGCTGCGTCCTCCGCCGGTACGGCAGGAAAGCAGACGCCGCTCCGTAAGACCTATACTTCCGCCGGTGGCACAGGTGCTCCGCAGGGTGCGGCAGGAATTACCCGCCCGGCAGATGGCAGTTCACTCAGAACTGGCTACCTACCGTCCGGAATAGCAGGAACAGCACCAGCCATCGGGCATGACCACCCCTTGGTTGGGGGCGGTACGCTTCCGACCGGAACAGCAGGAATGCGCAGGCCCAGCGATATTGCGCAAGCCAGAGCGGAAAAACATACACCTTCGACCGCAACAGCAGGAACGGTGCCACAAAGAACTGCAAAGATGCCCGAAGTAAACCGTGGCACCCGGCGGCTCAACCGGGGTGGAGTAGTTCCTCCTGTGCCGGGAGGCCAGACAGCGCCGGCGAAAAACAGGAAGAGGAGGCGTAAATCATGAGCAATCAATCATCCTCGGGTCAAAAGGTGGCCCGGGCGGCCTCTGCTGCCGCGAATATCGCAAGAGGGGCGGCCGCGGGCGGCATTTATGGCGCCGCCGCTGAAGCCGTAAAATCATTTTTACCGGAGATCATCCGGTTGTTTGTCATTCTCCTATTTGTTGTGATCCTGGTTCCCATGCTTATTTTCACCGCCTTACCCAATGTTTTATTTGGTTACACCAGCTCCGGCGACCAGGAGATCATCGACTTTACCGCCTCCGCCCAGGAACTGGACAGCATTTATCAAAGAATGGACAGCTACAACAAGCCCCTGCTCCTGCGCCTGGTGGACAGCATTCTTCCCGATTTTTGGAATGATGGTACACCCATGTATGATGACTACGGCGTAAGTCAGGAGTTAGGGGACCTCAATAAATACTGGTTAATGGCCATCGGGTCTGTCCGCTACAAGCAAGACCTCTACACCATGAATGAGAGTGCGATTCAAAACCTGCTCTATGACCGGCTGACCTATTCCACCTCTCTGTCTGACCGCTTTTTGAATATTTCTGTCCGGGAACTGACGCCGGAGAAGTATATGGACAAGCTGGGCTTCACGCAAGAGGAAAAGGATTGGGCGGCGCTGCTCTATTCCACCCTGGCGGAAGATCAGAATGTGGCCTATGCCGACAGCGACGGTGCGGGCTATTATAACACGGACTACGGTAATATCACCTTTTCCGATGCGGAAACGCCGGTGGTCTACTACAATCAGACGGATTCCCGCTGGGGAAATGAGATGTACGGCAAAAGCGGAACGATAGGGGCGGCTGGCTGCGGGCCAACCGCCCTTGCCATTGCCGTGGCCTCTCTGACAGACCAGCAAGTAACGCCTTATGATGTAGCTCAATGGTCGGTAAAGAACGGCTACCGCTGTGAGGGCAACGGCAGCTATCACAGCCTGATCCCCGACGGTGGGGCGCACTATGGGCTGACCGTGACCGGGATCGGAAATGACGGCAAAAAGCTGGTGGAAGCGTTACAGGATGGAAAACTGGTCATCGCTATTATGTCGAAGGGCCATTTTACCAGTTCCGGACACTTTATTGTCCTGCGGGGCGTGACAGAGGACGGAAACATTCTGGTAGCTGATCCGGCCAGCGTGAAGCGGAGCAATCAGGAGTGGGCGCTTGGAATTATCACCAACGAAGCCTCCCGGCGGGCCGGTTCCGGCGGCCCGTTCTGGGTTTTATCCAATTAGGTGTGCGCCGTGACAGAGCAATATATTTGCCGGTTGTGTCAGCTTCGTCTGCAATACGGCATTACACAGGCGGAGCTGGCAAAAGCCGCGGGCGTTTCCAGACAGCTGATCGGCCAAATCGAAACGGAACCGGAGCGCCAGAGCAAGGGGCATGAAGCCATGCTCCGGCGTGCCTTCGCTTCCGTGATTGCGTCCCGCCGGGCAAATCTGGAGGCGCTGGAGCGCGGCTTGGCCCATACTGCATGGCTGTTTTCGCCGGCCAAAGAGGAGGAACAGGATGGATTCTGAAACTTATTATATTCCGGTCAATTATACCGATGCGGGGAAGCTGTTCGGACTGTTTGAAATTCGCAACGCCATTGAGTCGGTGCTTCTGGGGCTGCCGGTGCTGGCGGCCTGCGCCGCCTTTCTGCCCTTTTCGATCACATGGAACATCATCGTGACCCTGTGCCTTTTGGTACCGACTGTCGGCTTTGCGCTGATTGGTCTGAAGGATGACAGCCTAACCCGTTATCTGAAAACCTGGTGGGTCTGGCGCCGAAAACGCCGGGTCTTAACCTATCGTGGAGAGGTGAATGCACATGAATTTGAAAAACTTTATCTTCGGTGGTTCCGTCACGGGTCTAAGTGACCGCAGCGGAGCTTACGACGGGAGTATACAGGGGTGGCTCCCTATCAAGGATATCGTCCAGGGCGTGGTTGTTACCCGCGACAAGCGGTTTGTCAAAATTTTAGAACTGCTCCCGGTCAACTTCTACACGATGTCCAGCTTGGATAAAGGCGCTGCTATTGAGGACTTTGCCGCTTATTTGAAAATTGCCCCTTCCAATCTCCAGATCAATGTTTTGACACAGCCGTTTGATCTGGACGGCTATTTGAAGCTGCTGCAAGGCTACCTGGAGCGGGAGACAAATGAGCGGTGCCGGACTATGCTGATGGAGAGCATGGAATATGTTCCCCAACTGGTGGAGCGCGAGGCGATTACACACCGTTTTTTCCTCTCGTTTTCCTATGATCCCTCTATGAAGGCCGCAGACCACACGCCGGAGGCCATCGCCGCCGTGCTCAACGAAAAGGCGGAAGTGGCCCGGCGGTATCTGGATCGCTGCGGCGTCACGGTTCTGGAGCCGGAATATGCGGACAATTTTATCCTTGACCTGTTTTATAAGCTGGTCAACAAACGCACTTCACAGCACATCCGGCTCCCAGAGGGCGTGTTTGACATGCTGGGCATGGTACATGGCGTCTATGACGAGGAGACCCTGAAGGCGTTGGAGGGCGAGACTGTGGAATCTTCCGGGAAAAAGAAACGGAGGTGGTTTCAGAGAAAACCTGTTTCCGGCCTGTCCCGTCTGGAGGCCGGGGCCACGACCATTCCCGACTTACTTTCCCCATCCGATATAGACACACATCATGCCGATTATCTGCTGCTGGATGGCGTCTATCATGCTTACCTCTATGTCAGCGGTTACGGATACTCCACAGTGGTCGGAAAAGGCTGGCTCACTCCTCTGATTGAAGCGGGAGAAGGAGTCAGCCTGAGTTTTCATCTTGTCAGGCAGCCGCGGGAAAAAACGGTCAATGCCATCGGGCAGACCACCATGATTAACCGCTCCCGAATGAGGGATGTGGGGGATACCCGCCAGGACTTCGAGGAGCTGGGCGACGCCATCGGCGCCGGCCTCTATCTAAAGGAGGGGATGAATCGTGAGGGGCAGGACTTTTACTATATGCACACGCTGATTGAGGTCACCGCCGATGACCCGGATACGCTGGAACAGAGGATGACCGCCGTGGAAACGCTGTGCGTGGCCTCTGATATGCTGGCAAAAAGATGTGAGTACAAGCACGAGCCGGCGTTTCTCTCGTTCCTGCCTCTTCTGATTTCCGACCCGGACATTGAGCGCAAAAGCCGCCGGAATGCCCTGACTTCCGGCGTGGCTGCCTCGTTCCCATTCGCCTCCTTTGAACTGAGCGATTCCCGTGGGATATTCCTGGGGCTGAACCTCTACAACCGCTCTCCGGTGTTCATCGACTTATACGATGACTATAAGTACACCAACGGCAATTTTTGTGCTTTCGGCAGCACGGGAGCCGGAAAATCTATCTTGCTTCAGTGTGTTGGAAAACGCTTTCGGGAGCAGCAGAGAAAAGTCATTTGCATTGTCCCAGAAAAAGGCCACGAGTACCGGCCCCTATGCGAAGCAGTAGGCGGCCAGTTTATCAAACTGGGGCCGTCCTCTCCAGACTGTATCGGCCTGATGGAAATTCGGCGTCTGAAAAAAGATCCTTACGCCGCCCACAGCGGCGGTACCCAGCGCCGGGAGTCCCTGCTGGCCGAGAAGGTATCCTGGCTCTCCGTGTGGTATTCCCTGCAAAAGCGAAACTTGACGGAGGAGGATATGAACTACATCGACGCCTCGCTCATTGAGTGCTACGGTCGGCGAGGCATCACCTTTGACAACGCCAGCCTCTTTGAAGATGACGGCGTGACCATCAAGGAGATGCCTGTTATTCAGGAATGGTACGACATCCTGCGGGAGAACCCGGAAACCAGGCACTTGTCCGTGATTCTGACCCGCTATGTATCCGGATCGGCTGCCTCCATGGGCGGGCGAACCAATGTGGACACGGAAAACCCATACATTGTGATCGACTTGACCGATATTCCAGATGACCTCCAGTTGGCGACGGTCTATGCGGCCACCGGTTTCGCCACCGACACGATTATACAGAATGGCGATGTTGGTACGGCCCTGCTCTCTGACGAGCTCTGGAAGCTGCTGGGAGCCAACTCCAACCCGCTGGCAGCCGACTATACCATGCGCATGGTAAAGCTGATCCGCTCCCAGGGCGGCATCGCAGGCGTCACCTCCCAGGGTATGGCTGATATGATGGCGCTGGACGGCGGCAAATACGGCAAGGGCATTTTGGATAGCTGCCGTATCAAATTTATTATGCAGATGGAGGAACAGGAGGCCCGGCTGATCCAAGGTATCCTCAATCTGACCGAGGAGGAGACGAAAATGATCACCAGGTTCCGCCGCGGCGAGGGACTTCTGTGTATCGGACACAACCATGTTCCCATCGCCGTCCATGTTTCGCCAAAAGAATACGAGGCCATCACAACCTCTCCCACGGATCTGCGGGCGAGAAAGATGGGTGAATAGAAGAAGCGGGGATCAGCTCCCCGCTTCTTGTTGCCGCAAAATATTCTCAATGGATACTTTGAAGTCTGGAAGGACTTCAAAGAGTATCGTGCAAATTAGGCTCCAGTTTGTGTCATCGTAGTTGTGTACCAGCCGGTGCCGCAATCCGGAGATTTTGGCCCAGGGAATTTCGGGGTACTTCTCCTTAAATTCGTTGGAGAGGTTATAAGCGTGTTCCCCGATGTTATAGAGCGGCGTGGTAATGGCCCACCGGACAGGCTCCTGTTCTAAAACGATCTGCGTGGTGATACCGGCGTCTTTCAGATATGCCAGAAGTTTGCCTGTTGTGGAGTTAATTTTTTCGATCCGCTGCATATCGCTGTACTTCACGCAATCTTGACCCCCTCAGAAAAGATGGAACGGAAGAAATCCGTACCGGTATTGACCTCACGCAGCTCATAGACATCTACCTGCTTTCCGGTAGCCCGGTGCAGCTCATCCGCAATACAGAACACATCCGTCGGGTCAAAGGAGTCCCCGCCAATCACAAGCAAATCAATATCAGATTGCGCGTCTGCCTCCCGGCGGGCGTAAGAGCCAAAGAGGATCGCCTGCTCCGCCTTATATTTGCGCAGGATCGGCGTAATCACAGCAATAATTTCCTCACGGGAATATATGCGGTCTTTCATACCAGCACCTCCCAGACCGAAGCGTAGGATTATTTTCATTTTTATTGTAAGCGATTTTCCCGAAAAAAACAAGCGAAGGAGCAAAAATTATGTCTGAACAAAAAGGCCATATCAAGCGTATCCAAGCAATTACCTTTGAAGCCTACAAAGCCAGCGGGCGCATCGCCGTTCTGCTGGAAGAAAGCGAGGCGCCGTCCGAGGAACTGTCCAAAGAACTGGAGCGGGCGGCCGCCCAGATGGAGCATGGGACGGTAGAGCTCCGTACCCTGTGCGCCTACTACCAGCGACCCCTCCAGCCTGTGGGCCACAGGCCCGTGGTGGAGCCGCTGGAAATCGCGGGGCGGGCGGAGCGCAACGAGTTCGACTGGCTCCATATCCAGCTGAACACCCTGCTGCCCAACTGCCGGTTTGAGCCGCCGCTCTGGATCACGGATACCGTGACCCGGCTTCTGGATCAGATGGAACGGCGGCATGGGAAACTCCCCATGCTGGACAACGCCCTGCTGGTGATTGACGAACACTGCGACATCGCCGCCCGCCAGGTCTATGACCAGGACAACAAGGGCTGGAAGGCGATCTCCAACGCCCTCAAAGGCCGCATCGTGGCGGATGATGACCAGTACAGCTTGAGCGTGTGCCTGATCTCCACACGCACGCCGGAGCGGGCCTGCCATATCTATGTTCTGCCCGTACAGGACGCGGGGGACTTTTTCTTTATGCGCTCCGATCAGTACCCGCTCTTTCGCTGAACTTCCGTTACAAGCGTTCTGCTCATTTGAATGCCGCCATCGGTTACAATGCCGGCTAAAGATAAGCGATCACAGGTTACATACGCCATACGATTTTCGGGCAGACCATCGGACATTCCCGCCCCAGGATGTAACCGATGGCCCGCGGCGTTTTTCCTTGTTTTTGCTGTCTTTTTATAAGGCGGCCCGTCCGTTACATTCTAAATTTGTAGATGTCCTATGCCACCTGCCGACACAAATGAGCCTCAAATCCGAGAGGAGGGCTTGCCATGCTTTACGACCGCAGGGACTTTGGCCTGCTGCGTCTGGCGGGAGCCTATCAATGGCTCCCCCTGGCTCCACTGCGGGCCATGATCTCCCTAAGCCGGCTTTGCCGCGAGGCGGAGCTTTTGTCCACGCTGGGGCTGCTGACTTTTTCCCGCAGCAATCAATATCTGATGCCCTCCCCAAAGGGGTATCAATTTCTGGCCGCCATGGAAATCAACTGCCAGCCGCCCACAAAACGGCCCTATGCGCAAAGCCCGGCCCTGCGCCGGCGCTTAGAGGTGGGGACGATTTTGCTCACCTGCCTGGGGGCAGGAATTGAACCAGCCTATGGCAAGGTGGAACACCTCAAGCGCCAGCCGGTATTTCTCCCCGCCTTCGCCTTACGCGGTGGGGATGGTAATTTGATGAACGCCGCAAGCTGCGCCGGCTTTGGCCACTGGGGTGACCACGCCTACCTTATCCAATATGTCAGCCCGCAAAATTCCGGCTTTTTCATGAACAATGAACTGTCGCATCTTCACAACCTGGCAAGCGTCTTCAGCGAGCGGCTGGACACGCCCCAGGTTCTTCTTTTGGCCGGTGAGAGCTACCGCGCCGTCTATGAAGTGCTCGCCAGCGGCACCCCCTCCGAGCGGAACGGGAAAAAAGGCTTTGTGGATTACAGTCAGGCATATCCCCGGCTGGGCATCCCAATATCTCTGGTCTCCTGTGACGATACCGGAGCCATGCAGCTTGCCATCATGCGCCAGTCCGGCTACCGCTCCCGCATCGCCCAGGCCGCCTTTGGCGCCAGGTGGAAACCGGAGGATGACCGCCTTCCGGAAGCGGACGGCCATGTGGACGGGAATCCACTGGTGATCGCCGTAGACATGGATCTGCGCCGTCTGGAGCGGATTTGCCGCGACGCCTGCCAGCAGCGGCGGCGAGAGATTCTGGTGGCCGCCCTGGAGGGCCAGATGTCCGGGCTTCTTCTGGAGCGGTTCCCGCGGGGCGCGCCTGTCCGGGCGCTTCGCATCAACGCCCAGGTGCTCTCTGTTGCCTTTGGCGGAGCGTGCGCCACAAGAGACCCCTGGCCGGACGAGCCGCTGAGGGCGAAAGGAGGGCTGATCCATGTTTAGGCTTTCGGAAAAGCTGGCCCGCTTGGAAGACCGCATTGGGGGCCGCTGGGGGAAGAAACTGGAGCGGTTTTTTGACCGGCGCAAGGGCAAGTGGAAGCTTTACATTCCGTTGTTTCTATGCGGTTGGTACTTTTACGGCATGTTCATCAACTCCGTCTATCTGGGCATACGCTCCACCTTTAACACCACAGGGGAGGAGGTAGGTTCGATCTGGGTGGTCAATCCTTTCCGCAATCTGCTGGCTGTCTTTACCCCCACGGGCCTGGGGGTCACGGCGGCGTGCGTGATCCTGTTCTGTCTCATTACGAAAAAGGGGTATGTCTGGTTCTCCGGCTACAAGTTCATCCGGGACAAGCGGGGGTTCGACATTCTCCCCGACGGCACCCACGGCACCTCCGGCTTTATGTCCCGGAAGGAACAGGAGAAGATTTTGCAGACCGGCCCGATTTCCGAGCTTTCCGGCACGCTTTTGGGCAAGCTGAAGGACGACCCGGACGACGATGATAAGTACGCCGAGTATGTGACATTGCGCCCGAACAGCGGTTTGACGGAGCATATCATGGCCTACGGTGCCACAGGCGCGGGCAAAACCAGGGGCTTTGTCAAGCCCTTTATCCTCCAGTGCGCCGCCAAGCGCAGCGGAAAGGAGAGCCTTATCTGTGTCGATCCCAAGGGCGAGGTCTACGAGAGTATGTCCTCGTTCCTTCGGGAGCAAGGCTACGAAGTCAAAATGTTCAACCTTTTGGATATGGAGAACAGCGACGCGTGGAACTGTTTGAGCGGAATTGAGAAAGACAAAGACCTGGTGCAATCCATCGCGGAGGTCATCATCAAAAACACTTCCAACGCCAATGAGCGGCAGGATTTCTGGGAGAAGGCCGAGCTGAACCTGCTGATGGCACTGATGCACTATGTCGCCACCCAGACCGTTCCCGGCACCAAGGAGCTTCTGCCCATCCAGCAGCGATCCCTGGGCGCCATCTACCGGCTGCTGTCCAACGAGTCCTTTGCCGACCTGGAGCGGCACTTTGATGAACTGCCCAGAGGTCATCCGGCGTTGGCGCCCTATGGCATCTTCAAGCTGGCCAACCGCCAGATCTGGGGCAACATCGCCATCGGCCTGGGCAACCGCCTGTCCGTCTTTCAAAACCCTCTGGTGGACAAGATCACCTCTTACAACGAAATTGACTTGACGCTTCCTGGAACAAAGCCCTGCGCCTATTTCTGCTGCATCTCCGCGCAGGATTCCTCGCTGGAATTTTTAAGCTCTCTGTTCTTTTCCCAGCTATTTGCCCGGCTCATTGAGTACGGCCGCCGCCATGGAAACCACGGGCGTCTGCCTATGACGGTCAATGTATGTCTGGAGGAGTTTTGCAACATCGGAAAACTCCCGGATTTCAAGCGTGTACTCAATTTTTGCAGAGGTTCCGGCATCTTCTGCCAGCTCATCGTGCAATCCATCCCGCAGCTTCAAGACCGCTACCCAAAAACGGAGTGGGAGGAGCTGATCGGCTGTACGGATATTCAAATCTGCCTCGGCTGCAACGATGTGGACACGGCCACCTATATCTCCAAAAAGTGCGGCATGGTCACCATCAAGGTGGAAAACAACCAAATGCCGCTGATGCCCTTGTTCTCCCCAATTTACAATTCCACACGGCCATACAGCCAGACCAAAAGCAGCACGCAGCGCGCGCTCATGCTCCCTGACGAGATCATGCGCATGGACAACCGGGAATGCCTGGTGCTGCTGCGGGGGCAAAAGCCGCTGAAGCTCTATAAGATCACGCCGGACGAGCACCCCAGCTTCGCCCGCCTGCATGATGTGAAGGTGTCGGACTATGTCCCGGAGTGGCGTCGCTTTGAGGAGACCCCAAAGCCTGCCGTGCCTGCTCCAGGGGCGGTGTCAAAACCTGAACCGCCTCCGCCTGCTCTCGAGCCAACGGGCCGGGATGCCGCCGATGCCGCTCCCGAACCGGGGCCAGCAGGCCGGCCGCAGCCGGAGCGCGGAAAATTTGTCCGGCAGGAATATGACTATGGCCTGTTGGATGTGGAGCTGGATGGCCTGCCCACCCAGCAGCCAGACACGGAGAAACGCTATGGAGCTTTGGATTTGATCGAAACCCCGCCGGATGAAGTGGGCGGGCCATAACTGAGGGGGGAAGTCTGCCCGGCAGCTTCCCCTGTTCTTTTCCAACATGATTTTATGCCGAAACATCTTCAACATTCAGAAGGAGTGAATCACCATGAAGGCAGCTCCAATGACAAAAAAGCCGTCTTTCCCGCTGATGAAGCAGGGTGACATCCAAAGTATCTATCATTTGCAGATGCCCCGGTGGCTGTTTACCGATGCCAGATACATGGGGCTCTCCCTGGAGTCCAAGGTTGCCTATACTTTTTTGCTCAACCGCTTTCAGCTTTCCAGGCTCAATGGATGGATCAATGACGACGGCGAGGTGTTCATCATCTACACCCGCCGTTCCTTGGCCAGTGAGATGCAGGTGAGCTATCACAAGATCATTGAGTCCATGAAGGAGCTGTCTGCCGCCGGCCTGATCTGGGAGCGCCGCTGCGGCCGGGGAGCCGCCAATCAAATCTATCTGGCTCTGGTGGAGCACGGGGAAGTTGTAGGCGGCAGCGCCCCCTTTGTCCCCTCGACCCATGAGGCTGCCGGCGGGGCCGGGAGCGGTGTGCGTGGGGCTGATGTACCCGCCGGAGCGCCGGGTGACGCAGCAGAGTCCTACCCGGGTGCCGCTTGTCCAAAGGAAGGATCGCCGGAGACGCTAAGAAGTGCGGAAACGGAACTTCTTGTCCCCGGCCAGCAGGGCCAGGGCGGCCACACGCCCGCTTTAGAAGTTCCAAAGCGGGACTTCTTAACATCCCAATCCGGCACTTCAAGAGATGCCGAAATGGAACTTGCAGAAGTTGACCAGCGGAACCCCAGTTGTATTGATTTGAAAGATATTAAAGGGAGTCATACTGAATTCAGTCCGTCTGTCCTGTCGGAAGGCTTGGAGCAGATGGACGGACTGACCGCTTGGCGAAAAAATCTTTCTGAGCCGGAACAGCTTGCTCAGATTCTGGAGAACTGCGCTTTGTGGGTATTTGATTCAGAAACGGCAAAGGTGTTTGAAAACGCCGTTGAGCGGCTGTTTTACTCCCGGGAATACCGGATTGGCAAAGCGGTGCTGCCCCGGGCCAATGTGCGCTCCCGGCTGTGGGATTTGGACTGCACCATTCTCCAGTCCGTAGCGGGCAAGCTGAGGCAGAACCAGCAGAACATCAAGAACTCGACCGCCTACACGATGGCGGTCATTTTCAACGCCATCTGCGAGTCCCAAAGCGATGTGCTCCTTGACCCTTATCTCAATAGTCTGGGCGGCTCCTCCTGTGCCGGGGAGTGAGAAAGGCGGTGAGGTACCATGCTTTTGACAAAAGATCAACGGTTTTTACTCTCCATCCTGCGGGAGACAGGCTGTATGCGCCGTGACCAGGTGCTGCCCCTCATGCGGCTTTATGACCCGGCCAAAGAGGAACGCCATTGCGAGGCCATCCTGCGCCACCTGCGCTATGCCGGAGAACTGATCCCCGTTGATGGCAAGCTGATCTGTCTGACGGAGCTCCGGGAGCGGAAACCGGATGAAGAAATGCTGCGGGCGCTGGACATTTTGCTGGCGCTTGCCACCGGGCCGCCCCTTCAGTTCACCAGCCGGAAAACGCCCTATAAGCTGTGCTTTTTCCTGGAGCGTGAAAACGGACGGGTAGATCTGTTCGGCATCCTGCCGGTGGAGCCAGGCCGGGAGCAAATCTCCTGCATTCTCCTGGCCCAGCAGCCCCAGGATGTGACGGTGCTCTTTGACCTGTCCAGCCTGGAGCAGCACCGGCTTTTACAGATTCCCCAGCGCCACTATTTTGTTGTGCGGCAGGATGGCCGTCTCCGGTTCTTTAAAGGAGGTGATGCCGGGAAATGAACCTATTGCGGCAAAAACAGCGAAGCAAGCAAAGAAAGGAGCGTTTGGATATGAGCTACATGGAATATGCTGAGTCTGCCCTGGGCGGTGAGACCGTACCGGAGGGGAGCGCGGAAAATACTGCAGAGCCCCTGCGGAGGGGCGAGAGACAAGGCGATCCCAGCCCCGCCGCCGATGATGGTACGGAGCCGACCACGGAAACGCTGGGTAGCGACAGCGATGCCACCGGAGGAACTGCGGAGCAGGGGGACAATGGTTCACCGGAGGCGTTGGAAGGCACGCCCACGCCCGGCAGGGCGGGAAAAAACGACGAAGTCATCCAGGAAGAGGAAGCCCTCCCCGTGGAAAAGCCGAAGCGGAAGAGAACGGTTCGGAAAAAGGCGGCACCTTCCACAGAAGATGCAGAAGGCGAAGAAGCGGCGAAAAAAGAGCCAGCCTCCGGCAACGCCACAGACGGCGAGGGGACGGTGCAGGCCGCAGAAGGCTCAGAAGATGGCGGCGAACTCTTGGACGCCGATACTGCGGCTTTTGTACTGGAGGAGGGCCAGACAGATGGAGAGTCCGGGCCGCAGGACGGTCAGGCCGAAACCAGCAGCGGTGAAAACACTGATCCCACGACGCCCGCTTCCACGAAGTCTGCGGCTTCCAGCACACGGCGGCCCCAGCGCACCGCTTTGACGAAGAAGGCGGAGCCCAAAGAGCAATTCTCCCGCAGACCGTTGAGCAGCAGGCCCTCTCTGCTCTCTCTGGATCTGAACAAACTGGACGAGGGGCTGACCGAGGAGGAACGGGAGGAGTGGAACGCCATCTATGCCTCGTACCGCTCCAAGTCGATTTTGACCGGACAGATTACGGGGATTGATTCTCATTCCTTTTCCGTCCGCAGCAGGGAAACCGGCCGAATCGAGCGGCGGCGGATGCTGTGCGCGGTCATCATCAGCTACCGGGCCAAGGTGCTGATCCCGGAGACGGAGATGTGGCTGCCTGGGCAGGAGAAACCGTCCCATGTGCTGCGCAACATGAGCGGGGCGGAGATCGACTACACCATTCTGGATGTAGACCGTGAGGGCGGCGTGGCGATTGGCTCCAGGAGGATGGCGGTATTGGCACAGCGGCACTTTTTTGACGCCGCCAAAGGCGGACGAAAGCTGGGGGAGCGGCTGACCTGCAGGGTACTGTCCGTGGGGCCTAAACGCTGCCTTGTGGAGTGCGGCGGCAGAGATATGAACCTCACCCAAAAGGATCTGACCTACACCGCTACCCCCGATCTCCGGAAGCGGTATCATCCCGGCCAGACGCTGAACTGCATTTTGAAGGATTACAACCGTCAGACCGGCCAGCTCTGGGTCTCCGTCAAGGAAACCACGGATAACCCCTTCTTTGGCGCAATTAAGCGCCACCCCGTCGGGAGCCGTCGCCAGGCCGTCATTTCGGGAAAATACGCCGGCGGGGTGTTCTGTACCCTTCCGGATGAAACCGTGTGCCTTTGCCTCTACTCCACCCGGCACTCCGACAGCGACTTCCATATCGGAGACACGGTGATTCTGGCGATCAAAAAGTTTGACTATGACCGCCAGCTCATCTACGGCATCATCCTGTCCAAATGGTGAGCAGGATGGGACAGAGATTGCTGAACACGCTGCAAGAGATAGGGCTGTCCCTGCCGTTCCAGCCTACGGCTGCCGGATGACCCAAAACCGATTTGTCGGGTCATCCGGCAACTAAGGCCGGAGGAGTACACCCTCTCGCCGAGCGGCGGGAAACCGCCTGTTATCTGATTTTTCGGAAAGGCAGCCGGCGTTATACTGATATCAACCGAGGCCCGCTTGTTTCGCAAGCGGGCCTCTCATTGTTTTTGGATTATAATATTCAGAACTGAGCAGGAAATCCGCGATGTGCATTCTCTGTATTTTTCCAGCCGCTCAGCTTCTGTTCAATTTTCCTTTTCAGCATGACCGTTTCGCCTCCCTGATCTTTGCTTCATTTCAGTGTTAATGGGATGGGGCAACTTTTTCAAGGGAGTTTTCACAGGGGCTAAAAACTTTTTCAAGTGACTTTAACCGACAAACATCAACTTTTTGGGTATCCGACAAATCGTGTGGTCTTGAAAAAATTGACAATTATGAACAAAAGTTTACAAATGTGGTTTTGAGGTGTATGAATGGAGCTTTTCATTTCACATACTACGGCGACTGACAACTGGATTAAGGCACATCACTACTTACACAGCGTACCGGCTGGAGCTCGTGTCAGAATGGAGTTTTACATTCCTTATGCGGAAGTGAATCAGCTTGTGCCTGGAATCGAGATGCTGATGGATTTAGATATGTTGGACGATAAGTATCTTATTGGTGCCATGATGTGGGGGCGCCCAACCAGCCGAAAGGTTGACCAAAAAGCGATACTTGAACTTACGCGGTGTTGTTTCTTGGATTTTATGCCCCAAAATACAGAGAGCAAAGGGCTGGCAAAGGCCCGCACATGGATAAGAAAAAACCTTCCAGAAGTAAAGGGGTTGATTGCTTATTCTTCCAGTGGAGAATCCCACCGAGGCACGATTTATCTTGCGGATGGCTGGTTTAAGGTGGCTGAAACTTCATCTCCTCATGCCTCATGGGAGACGCGCAGTGGGCGAAAAAACAGAGATCTTAGCGTGAAATATAAGTTCGCTCGTTCACCTTAAAACTTTCAA
>Ga0129308_1002392_pt1 | contig 16014 bp, 12 predicted proteins | sample L827metagenome_FD_94440 | JGI IMG/M metagenome (GOLD analysis project Ga0129308, IMG submission 94440) | Ring-tailed lemur group fecal microbial communities from Wisconsin, USA - L827 metagenome | ecosystem: Host-associated > Mammals > Digestive system > Large intestine > Fecal | place: USA...
GTGACCAGAAGGGACTGAAACAACACCTGCAGGATACAGGCCGGCGCAAAGATCAGCAGTACGGACAGATAATCCCGGCAATAAGGAAACAGAACGTCCCCGCATCCCAACATCCGAACCAGCGGTTCCAGAAACAACGATCCCGCAACGCAGATCGCCAGACCCAGCGACAGCCCGGCCAGCAGGATAAGCGTCAGAGTCTCTCCGGCGTCTCTGTCCTTCTCCTCCCCCAGTTTCCGCGCAATAGCCGCGCTGCCGCCGGAAGCCAGCATGGAACCCAGTCCCACCATCAGATTGATCACGGGTACGACGATATTGACCGCCGACAGCGCATCCGTTCCCACAAAACGCGCCACAAAAACAGTGTCAACAATAGTGTACAGCCCCATAAAAACCATCATAACAATGGTAGGAAATGCAAACGTCAGCAGCGACGGCGCACTAAAATCCTGCGCCAGCGGATGGACCGGCGCCTGCCGGTCCCGCTTCTCGCTTATACTCATGTGAATCCCCCCTTTATCCTCGTTCAAAGTAAACAGCAGGTCTCCTGCATGATCGATTATAACGGCTGCGCATACTCTGGTTTTCATCATTCTTGCTCATTTACCTGCCTGCGGGGCCGGCTTTTGGGTAGATACGAGGATCGCCTGGACACATGAGCGGACTTTTTTTCTTTTTTCATGCTTTTAGCACCTGAAAAAGAAAAAAACGGGCGGCGCAACCGGCATTTAAACTGTTTCTCCTGTCGATTTATGTCACTTTTTTCTTTTTCAATATGATTTTGCGTTAAAAACGAAAAATATTTTCCATATTTTTTATATTAAATATATATTACCCATTTTCTTTTCGTTTTTGAGCCTCTTTTGTCGGCAAAAAGAAAAAATCGGGAAACGATCCGCATACCTTCCTTTTCGGGCCGCCCCCGACCACTGTCTCAACCATATTTCAGTGTTCAGAAGATCTCTGCCCGCGGATCAGAACGGTTCCCGGCATGGGGGTATAGGAGCTGTGTGTTCAGCTGCCGATTTGCTTTTCATAATAAAATAGTTTCCTTCGGAAACATATTTGCCCTGCAGGCTCACTTTCACAAGGTGAACTTTTTAAAACATCCGGAAATACAGCGGACGATATTCCCATGCTATAAAAAACAGGCAGGCGCCTGTTATCAGCGCCTGCCTGCATGATTTTCCCAATCTCAATATAAATTCACCGGATAATGTATGCGGGACCGGACTACTGCTTCCTTACCGCAGACCATATCTAAGATAGGCGCCTGAAAATTAGGGCCCGCTCCCGTCGTCACAAACGCTTATCATCAATTGTCTCCTTTGCCGCCCTTCTTCCGGTCCTCGCGCCGCCCTTTCGTCTTTTCTTCATCCCAGCCTTTATCCCTGACCTTCAGCCCTTCCGGCCTTTCCGGCCCTTCCGGCCCCTCCAGCCTTTCCGACCTTTCCAGCCCCTTCGGCCTCTTCAGCCTTTCCGGCCCTTTCAGCACTGCCTATCTTTCCGGCTCCTCCGGTCTTTCCAATCCTTCCGGCCTTTCCAGCCCCACCGGCCTCTCCGGCCCCACCGGCCTCTCCGGCCCCGCCGGCTTTTCCAGCCCTGCTCGATCTTTCCGGCTCCTCCGGTCTTTCCAATCCTTCCGCTGTTTCCAGCCCCTTCGGCCCCTCCGGCCTATCCAACCCTTCCAGCCCCGCCGGCCTCTCCGGCCCTGCCGGCCTTTCCTCCCGCACAGTGACGCCCTCCGTCTTTGCATACTGTCTGTGCATGCGGCTGAGGATCATGGAACAGTACTTTTCCTCCACCTCCACGCCGATGCTGTTTCTGCCGCAGGCCGCGGCCTCGATCATAGTCGTGCCGCTGCCGCAGAACGGATCCACCACCGTGTCTCCCACGAAGGAAAACATGCGGATCAGCCGGCCGGCCAGCTCCTGCGGAAAGGGGGCGGGATGGCTGCGGGTGGACGCGCCTGAGAGGTTCCATATCTGCCGGAACCACTTATCGTAGTCTTCTTTTCCGATGCGGCTCTCCTCCCGCTGTTTTTCCGTAGGCCTGCGATAGCCTCCGGGCTTTCTCTGCATGAGGATGTATTCCATATCATTTTTTATGATCGCGTTTGGCTCATAGGGCCTTCCCAGAAACGAAGTCCCTCTGTTGGCTTCAAAGTTCGCGTTGGAGACCTTGTGCCACAGTATGGGATTCAGATTATCGAATCCGATCTTCCGGCAGCACACTGCGATGTCAGAATGCAGGGGAAAAACCACGTGCCGCCCGTATTTCCGCCACGACTGACAGACGTCCCCCACAACGCAGACCATCCTGCCCCCGGGCACCAGAATGCGGTAGCATTCCTTCCAGACCTTTTCCAGCTCCATGAGAAAAGCCTCATAATCCTCGATGATGCCCAGCTGACCGCTCCCTCTCTCATATTCCTTCAGATTCCAATAAGGCGGCGATGTGAGGACCAGATGCACGCTGCCGTCGGCGATATAATCCATCCGCCGCGAATCCCCATGGTATAAAATGTGCTCCGTCACGTCAACTCTCCTGTCTGCCGCCGCGGGCGAGAACCGCCCTCAGCAGCGATAAAACAAAGGACCGTACCGAAAGCTCCGGGACCGGGCAGCTGTGATTCCCCGGTTCTCCGTCCCTGCGGCTGGTCACAAAGCAGGCGGCGCTGTACTGTCGTTCCAGCACCAGTTTTCTGCAGAATATCTCGTATCTCTTCATATAAGAGGAATGTTCAAATTCCGGCATCACCTCGAAGTGAGGCGAACGGGCGGACACCGGCGCAGTGGATTTCGGACAGTCCTCCAGCACCATCATATAGCCCAGCCACGGCGCTTCCTGAAGGCCGTAAACGCCTTCCCGGTAAGCCGTCCAGACGTCCAGAGCGCTGCCCATGGCCTCCTCCGTCCGGTTGTTGAAATTATTTCCGAAAGAAGGCCCCACCTGACTTTTGAATTCCACCGCCGCCGCGAGACGCCCCTCTTCCATCACCAACAGGTCCCACTTCTTACTCGGTCTGTAAAATCCGGGGATCTCCAGACCGGCTTCACAGAAAATGCTTTTTTCCGGCACCCCGTTCAGGAGAAGCGTATGGCGGATCAGGTCCACAAAGCCGTCCAGCTGCTTTCCTCCGGTGACGGCGCCCCGGTTGCCCTGATCCCTGCTCTGTCCCGCCAGCTGCCTGGATATCTGCCCGTCCCTGGTGCTCCAGAAAAAACGCACCGCCTCCTCTGTTCTCGCTTCAAAATCCTCCGGAAAAATGATCTCGTTCATCTATGTACTCCATCCCGCTCAATGCGTCCGGCGAACTGCGGCGGGGATCTCCCTGCCGCCGGCCCGCCGGGCACAATCATTTTACTGCTTCATATAAACACTATGGCTATTATACCTTGCCGCCGGATTTTCCACAAGAAAAACAAGACCGCGCCTGTCCGGCTGCCGTCAGATATGGAACTTAACGTTTTTATTGATCTCCGGAAAATCAAGACGGTTGAGACAGCTCTGTTTGTGTTCCGCGAAAGAATGGGCGTACACGTTCAGCGTGATGGTGCTGCTGCTGTGTCCCAGACATTCGCTGAGACTTTTGATGTCCATGTTGTGTTCGATGCAGCGGGTGGCGAAGGTGTGGCGCAGGGCATGGAAATTGGCTTCCTCCACTCCGGACTTTTTCAGCACCCACTTCAGCCGCTTCTGATATACTCTGGGTTCAATATGCTTTCCGTCACAGGAAAACACAGGCTCGTCCTTTTCCCTTCTCTCCGGCGGCAGGCTGTTATAATACTGCTTCATCAGTCCGCAGAGTTCCTTCTTGATGGGAAAGCTCCGTCGGGAATTGCGGCTTTTGGGCGGGCCCATGATGATCTTCGTCTTCACGCCGCTTCCCTCCGGCGCCGTTCCCCTCTGCAGCGTACGGCGGATATGCAGCCGCGAACTATCCAGATCCAGATCGCGCCACTGCAGACCCGACAGTTCTCCGATGCGCAGCCCCGTATACAGAGCAAAAAAAATACCCATACACGTCTCCCCGTACACCGGGTGCGGGAAGTTCCGAAGCAGCACTTCCTCAATGCACGCCTGCTCCCGCCTGGAAAAGACCCGGATCTCTCTATCGCTGTTTTCCACCGCCCGCTTCATCTTTTTCCTGGGTATCTCAGCGATATAGCGCTCATCCAGCGCGTAATACAGCATACTGTAGATCAGAAACATCAGCGTATTGACCATGCTGGCGGACAGTCCTCCGTCCCCGTCCAATCTGCCTCTCTCCAGTTTTTCCGCCCGAAAGCGGTCCAGTACCTGCGGGGACAGCAGACACATCCGACAGCAGCCCAGCTCCGGAAGAATGTGCTTCTCCACGTGTCTCCGATACTGGTCCAGCGTGGACTGGTGAAGGGACGGATCCGTCGCCTTCCAGTTCAGCCACTCCGCAAAGCAGTCCGCCATCGTCAGGCTTCGCTGCTTCAGCTTTTCCTGCCGCAGTCTGGTTTCCGATTCCTTTTCCACCCGGCGCTTTTCCTGTCGGACCTGCGCGTAAGTTGCCGCGTAAACGTAACCGTACTGCGCCTTTCCGCTCATCGCGTCGTAGCCTGTGATATAGCGTCCCTCCCACCGGCCGTCGGAACGCTGATAAATATTTTCACCTCTTCTTGCCATTTCTTTTGCTCCTTTCCTGCAGCTGTTGTGCCTTGTTTGTAATACCCCATCATACGCTACGGCGCGGATACAGACAACGTTTCCCAGACACAAAAACGCCCCTTAAACAATATATTTAACGAACGCAGGAAATTTTATACACTGCCCTTATGGGCGTCGACTCTCACGTTTTCTACGGACGCGAAAAAGCCGGGGGTTTCTTCCCCGGCCTTTTCATAATTAATTTCTATTCTATATGCTTTTTTCACGTGGTCCTTAGACGGCCCGGCAGCCTTTTCTCCAACTGCCTGCGGAAACGGCTAATAGCCTTTCCCGTATCCGTTTTCAGACATATACTCTTTCATATCTGACTGGGCGGAGCTGATACGGCCCGCGTACCGCGTGGTATAATTGCCTCGGTTTACGGCCCCTGCTCCCTGATTATAAGCCGACAGCGCTTTCGTCACGTTGCCGTCGTACATGTCCAGCCGTTCCTTGATATATTTGGCTCCCAGCTGGATATTCGTGTGCGGATCCAGCAGCTGCGACGCGCTGACTCCGTACCCTTTGGCAGTGGAGGGCAGGATCTGCATGATCCCCAGCGATCCGCTGCTGCCTCTGGCGCTTGCGTTGAAGGTGCTTTCCTTCTGCGCCATGGCGATCAGAAGAGTGTGATCCACGCCGTAGATCCTGGCTTCATGCTGAAAGATCGCCACCAGATCTTGGGCCTGAGCTACGCTGTAGCTGCTGTTGCACTTTCTGATATAGTTGACCAGTCCCCGGATGTACCGGGACTGCGGTTCGTTGAAGTATTCCCTGGCTTCTTTGCCGGGATCGGTGCTGATATACAGCCCGCTGTAATCATCGTAATACAGACTCCAGCCGAACAGATGATGTTGTGTGATGACTTTGATAGGGAAATATACGGTCGTCCCTTCCACTAACAGCGGCAGTTCACCTAAGCTGAGCTTTGTCGCCTGCAGCTCCGGAAGCGTGATCTCTTCCTCTGGCTGCACAACATCTGCTTCTGTTTCCACGTCGGCCTCCGCGCCTGCCGCATCGGTATCCTCTGCAGCCGCGTCAGCTTTCGCTTGCGTTTCCACCCCTCCTTCGGTGGTTACTGCAACCTCCTGGTTCGTCGGCTCGTAAGCGATGACCGTTATGTCAGATGCAATTTCACAATTGACATCCTGTAGGTTGCTTTGAAGTTTCCCGTCGCTCGCGCCTTTCTGCGCGGGTTCGGTTTTCACTAATTTCAGTGTGCGGCTTTCCCAATCCATGTCGGCCTGAATGCCCAGCGCCCTGCTCAGGCTGCCGTTGACAGGCACATATGTCGCACCTTTATAGGTGAACAGCGGATTGTTCAGTTCGTAATTGAAAATTTGCGTTCCGTCGATGTAGATATTCTTCATGAAGAATTGACCTCTGACGGCTTCGCCAGCATAGATAGAAATTGATGAGAAAAGTAAGATTGTCAATGAAAGCCACACAGATAAAAGCCTCTTTGCCATATCTATTCTCCCTCTCTTTCCCGTGTCCCGAATTCGGGGCACTCGTATATTATACCTGTAAAGTCGCTTCTTGTATAGCCCTTTTTTGCTTCAGAAAGCCCCGCCAAGCGACACAAACCTTCATTTTTCAACGTTTATGCCAATCGCTTTTGTACGATTTTCACGCTGAGTTTTGCCTATATTATTCCATAAAATGAATAATGATCCCTGTATCATATTGGTGCAAATGGAAACGGCGGCATGCAGCCGCCGTCTCGTCAGTTTCCTTTTTTATTGGGTATGTGGATCGCCCGTCCCTCCACTGCCAGCGCCGCCTCCCGCACCGTCTCGCTGACGGTGGGATGGCCGTGGATCGTGGATATGATCTCTTCTGCGGTAGCTTCCAGCCCGATGGCCAGGGCCCCCTCCGCGATCAGGTCCGTGGCCCTGCAGCCCAGGATGTGCACGCCCAGGATCTCGCCGTGCTGTTTCCCTGCAATGATCTTAACGACGCCCTCCTGGCCGCCCATGATCAGCGCTTTTCCATTAGCGGACAGCGGGAATGTTCCCACGGTATACCCGATCCCTGCTTCCCTGGCCTTTTCCTCTGTGAGACCGACTCCAGCGAACTCAGGACTTCCGTATACGCAGGAGGGAATGGTTCGGGGGTCGAAGGCTTTTTTGCCGGTGCGGCCCACAGCGTTTTCCGCCGCCGTCTCGCCCTGGGCCGAAGCGGCGTGGGCCAGCATGACCCTGCCCGTACAGTCGCCGATGGCGTACACGCCTTCTGCATTCGTCTCCATATACTCATTCACGGAGATCTTTCCCTTATCCTCCGCCACGCCGGCCGCGGCCAGGTTCAGCGACCCTGTGTCCGGCTTTCTGCCCACGGCTACCAACACCTTATCCGCCTCAAAATACTTGATATCCCCGCCGCAGTTCGCCTTGATCCTGGCTCCGGCGGACGTCTGTTCGACAGACTCTACTCTGGCGCTCGTGAGTATTTCTACGCCGGTCTTTTCCATCCTGGCCCGCAGTATGGCGGTCAGCTGGCCGTCCATCGAAGGCAGGATCTCCGGCAGCGCTTCAAGGATCGTCACCTTCGCGCCAAACTGGCTGAACGCCGTGGCGATCTCCACGCCGATCACTCCGCCGCCGATCACTGCCAGTCTCTCCGGTACGGCCGGCAGCGACAGCGCGGCGGTGGAATCAATACAGTGCTCATTGCCGGCGATGCCCGGCACCGGCGGGATCGCCGGCACAGAGCCCGCCGCTATAATGATGCGGGGCGCGGTCAGCTTTTCAGATGCGCCGTCCGCCTTTTTCACCGTCAGCTCCCGAGGCCCTGTAAATTTGGCCTCCCCGCTGACGACCCTGATCCGATTTGCCCGGCAGAGCCCTTCCACTCCCCTGACCAGCTGCGCGCGGACCGCTTCTTTTCGCTTCTGGATCGCGTCCCAGTCATATTCCAACCCGTAGGCTTTCAACCCGATCTTTCTTGCTTCTTTCATTTCCGCAAACATTTCCGCGGAATGGAGAATCACTTTGGTAGGTATACAGCCTACGTTCAGACAGGTTCCGCCCAGGCTCTTCTTTTCGATCAGCGTTACGTCTGCTCCCAGCTGAGCGGCCCTGATAGCGGCTGTGTATCCTCCCGGCCCGCCGCCGATCACGACGACCTGTTCCCCTTTTTCCATCCAGTATCACCTCTTCCGCCGGCGGGGCGCTTCCCGCCGTCCTAAATCAACATCAGTTCCGGATTTTCCACGTATTCCTTCAGATCCTGCAGGATCCGCCCTACCTCCAGCCCATCAAACACCCGATGGTCAAAGGTAAAAAAGATATTCATCATATCCCTGGCGCAGATCTCCCCGCTGCGTATCACCGGCTTTTTGCAGGAACGACCGAAGCCCGCTATGGCTACCTGAGGGGGATTGACCACCGGCGTTCCCGCGTCGATGGGATACATCCCGACATTTGTGATCGTGAAGGTGCCGCCGCTCTGTTCCCCGTGGACCAGACTTCCGGTCCTGGCCCGCCCCGCCAGCTCCCGGATCGCCCCGCTGAGCTGCGCCAACGTCATCTTATCCGCGCCCTTTACCACCGGTACCATGAGCCCCGCCTCAGCGCCCACCGCCACAGACAGATTGACATCAGAATAAGAAGAGATCTCGGAACCGTCAAAAGTGGCGTTGGCCAGCGGATGCTTTTTCAGCATCTGCACTGTGGCTTTCGCCAGAAGATCGTTTACCGTGATCCTGCAGCCCGAGAACTCTGCCTTTTCCCGCAGCTTCCTGTGAAGCGCCAGCAGATCGGTGACGTCCACCTCCACCGAAGCGGAAGCCTGAGCGATGTTCTGCAGACTGTCCTGCATATTGCGGGCGATGGTCCTGCGGATACCGGACAGCGGTATCTTCTTTACCTCGCCCGGCTCCGCCTGCTCCAGGGAACCGTCGCAGCCGGGAACTCCCGCAGCGCCGGCGGCCGCCGCGAATCTTCTCACATCTTCTGCCACCACCCGGCCCGCCGGCCCGCTTCCCCGTACCGCTGAAAGGTCGATGTTCTCCTCTCTCGCCAGCTTCCGGGCCAGGCCCGTGGCTCTCACCCGGCCGCCCTTTTCCGCAGGCGGCTCCGGACTCTGGGGAGAGACCTGCGCTTTGGGCTCATTGCCGGTTTTCTGTTTCGGCCCGTCCCCGGCGTCTTCTTTGGGCGCATCCCCGGCCGCCGTGAAGGCCCCATACTCTTCCTGACTCTCAAAAATATAGCCGATGATCCCGCCTACCGCCACCACGCTGCCCGACTGCGCCGCAATGTGCAGGATCCCGTCTGCCTTTGCTTCCACGTCCATGGTAGTCTTCTCGTTTTCGATCTCCAGAACGGGATCATCCTTTTTTACAAAAGTCCCTTCCTCCGCTTTCCACTGGCCCACCGTCCCCTCGATCATGGTCAGCCCGGCCTTGGGCATAATCAATTCAACACTCATATTCTTCCTCCATAACGCCGCCGTACCGGATCACGCAAACATGGCTCTTACCGCCGACGCAATGTCCTCCGCGTCCGGTATGGCAAACCGCTCCAGCGCGATATTGTACGGTATCGGCACATCCAGGGCCGCCACCCGCACCACCGGACCGTCCAATTCGTCGTACTGCTCCTCCTGGATCAAAGCCGCCAGCTCCGCGCCGATCCCCGCAGTCTTGTTGCTCTCCTCCGCCACGAGAACGCGGTGAGTCTTGCGGATGGACTCAAAAACAGTATCCTTATCGAAGGGCGCCAGCGTCCTGGGATCGATGACCTCCGCGTCGATCCCTTCTTCCTTCAGCTTTTCCGCCGCCTCCAGCGCCCGTCTGACCATGAGACCGACGGCTATGATCGTCACATCCGTCCCCCGGCGCTTGACGTCCGCCACGCCGAAGGGGATCGTATATTCCTCATCGGGGATCTCTTCCTTCACCTGATAGAGCTGCTTGTGCTCGAAAAACAGCACGGGATTGTCGGAACGGATGGCTTCCTTCAGCAGGCCCTTGGCGTCGTACGCGGTGGAAGGGCTGGCGATGATCAGTCCCGGCGCGTGCATGAACAGACTCTCCACGCAGTTGGAATGCTCCGCCCCCGCTCCGAAGGACGAGCCCATGGCGCTCCGTATGACCAGCGGCAGCTTGTATTCCGGTCCGTGCATATAACGCCATTTGCCGCAGCAGTGAAAAAGTTCGCTGAAGGCCACCATTGTGAAATCTGAGTACATCAGCTCCGCACAGGGCCTCAGCCCCGTGACCGCCGCCCCGATGGCGCTGCCCACGATAGCCGTCTCGGAGATGGGCGTGTTGCGCACGCGCTGTTTTCCGAATTCCTCGACCATGCCTCTCGTGAGACCAAATATATTTCCGAATTCGGCCACGTCCTCGCCGAAAAGGACCACCGCCTCGTCCCGGCGCATTTCCTCTTTCATGGCGTCGCCGATCGCCTGTCCGTAGGTCACCAGCATACAGAATCCTCCCTTCCTTTCCCGCAGTTACGCATATAAATAATCATAGATGGTCTCCGGCGCCGGTTCCGGGCTGTTCTCCGCAAAGATCACCGCCGCGTCCAGCTTCGCTTCAAATTCCGCGCGCATCTCTTCTATCTCGGTCTCCGTAATCATTTTCTTTTCCAGGAGCCAGGTCTCCATTTTTTGCACACAGTCCTTTTTGATCCACCGGTCGGCCTCCGCCTGATCCCGATAGCGGGCCTGATCTCCCTCAAAATGGCCCCTCCACCGGTAAGCCTTGCACTCCAGGATCGCAGGTCCGCCGCCCTGTCTGATCTCCCGGGTCAGCTCTTCCGCAGCCTCATAGACCGCAAATGCGTCGGTCCCGTCGGCCACGCGGCCGGGTATGCCGTAGGCGGGGGCTCTGTCCGCCGCCGTATTTTTTACCGGAACGCCCTCGCTCACAGGGGTGGATATGGCGAACTGATTGTTTTCACAGACAAACAGCACCGGCAGCTTCCAGGCTGCGGCCAGATTGATGGCCTCGTGTACGGGACCTCTGCTGGTGGTCCCGTCGCCGAAGTATACGTAGACGATATTGTCGCCGCCCCGGTTCTGAATGGTGAGCCCAGCCCCTGCCGCCACTGCGATATCGCAGCCCAGCGTGCCTGAAAATCCCAGCATTCCCCTGCTCAGTTCGGAAATGTGGTTGATGCCGCCGCGGCCGCCGGAATTGCCCGCCGTCTTGCCCAGGATCTCCGCGAACATCGTTTCCAGCGATACGCCGAGCAGACTGGAAGCGCCGATATCCCGATGGGACATTTTGAAGTAGTCCCCTTCCTTCTTCGTCGCCAGAGTCCCGGCAAACGCCGCCTCCTCCCCGATGCCGCTGTGAATGTGGCCCGGGATCTTGCCGGCCGCGTAGAGATCGATCAGCCTCTTTTCAAAGAGACGCAGCATCAGCAGATCCCTGTACAGCTTCCGGGAAAGTTCTTTTGTGTATGCCATTTCAGTTCTCCTTTCTCGCTGCGTCCACCCAATCCAGAACATCCTGGCACTGGGTGCAGTTATCGTACAGCACCTGACATTTTTCTTTAAAACTGGTGAGATCCGGGTAGATAAAGGTCACGCCCTCCGCCTTTAACTCCGCGGTGATCGTCTCCTCCAGCTCGCCGCAGTATTCCCTGCTCTCCTTCATGACTTGATCGCCCGCCTCCAAAATGATGTCTTTGGCTTCGCGGGGCAGTCCCTGCCAGTAGATCTCGTCGAAATACAGCGCCCCTTCATAGTGGGTGTGATCCGTCATGATGACATAAGGCGCCACCTCGGTAAATCCTGCCTCTTTGGACAGCGCAATATCGTTTTCCTGTCCGTCAACCACGCCGGTCTGGATGGAAGTGTAGACCTCGTAAAAGTTGATGGGAATGGGCGCCGCGCCCAGGGTTTCCCAGATCTTCACATAGCTGTCCGTAGCCGGTACCCGGATCTTGACATTGCGGAAACCCTCCAGCGTCTCCACCGGATACTTCATCGTGGCTTCCCGGTTGAGACCGTCGATGATGCCCGCCACCCGGATGCCGGATTTTTCCGCCAGCCAGTCGGTCACTTCTGTAAAATAGGTGTCCCAGAACCGATACTGGTGTTCCTTGCTGTCGTACAGATACGGAAGTCCAAAGACGTCGAAGGCGTTGCTGATGGGGCCCGCCATGGCGTCGCCGTCCAGATAGACCTGGATGTTGCCCATTTCCAGCGCTTCAAAGGCCTCTGTGCCTCCTCCCGCCTGTCCGTTGTAAAAGATCTTGCCCGTGATCTTTCCGTCGCTTTTTTCCGTGATCAGTTCCAGCCACTCCGCGACGAACTTGCTCATATAGTAATCCTCCGACTCGCCCACGCTGATGGTGAGATTGATGGGATCGGTGATCTCCTCGCCGCCCTGGACGCCGCCCCCGCCGGAGCAGCCTGCGCACAGTAACGAGAGGATCAGTAAAACGCTGATAGCCAGACTTGCTTTTCTCTTCATTTTTTCGTCTCCTTTTCCACGTTGTCAGAAGTCTTGTTCCGCTACACCTGTAGCAGTTCGGGCAGCCAGGTGGACAGTCCCGGGATCGCCGTGATCAGGATCAGCGCCGCGTATCCCGCGATCAGAAACGGTACGCTTCCCCGCAGTTCCTCCTCGAAGGTGATCCCCGCGATCTTTGCGGCGATGTACTGATTTTCACCGACGGGCGGCGTGGTGAGTCCCAGCGCCAGATTGGCCACCATGATGATCCCGAAATGGACCGGATCGATCCCCAGAGCCAGCACCGTGGGCATTAAAATAGGCGTAACGATCAGGATCGCGCATATGGTCTCGATAAACATTCCCATAAAGAGCAGGATCACATTGGCCATCAGCAGAAATACCAGCTGGTTGACCGAGATAGCCGTGATGGATGAGCCCAGCAGATCGGAGGCTCCCGTCATCACCAGCAGCCAGCTGAACGCTCCCGAGGCGGTGACGATGATCATGCAGAAGGCAGTGTTCGTGACGGCTCCGCCGATGATCTCGTGAATGTTCTCCCTGTTGATCTCCTTGTAAAAAAAGGTGCAGATCAGAAAGCCGTATGTACAGGCTACCGCCCCCGCCTCAGAAGGTGTGAACACGCCTGTGTAGATCCCTCCGAGAATGATCACAGGCATGATCAGCGCGGGGATCGCTTCCAGAAAGCTGTAAAACAGAGCCTTCCCCGTGATCACCTCTCTGGTCACCTGGATCTTTTTCTTTCTGAAGGTGACGAATACCGCCACCATGAGACAGAAGGCCAGAAAACAGCCGGGCACGATCCCCGCTATGAACAGTTTCCCTACGGACGTCCCCGTGGAGACTCCGTAAATGATCAGCGGAATGCTGGGCGGGATCAGCACGCCCAGCGACGCCGCCACCGACTGCAGCCCTGCCACCCAGTCCGCCGGGTAACCTTTTACCTTCATTTCCGGGATCAGCGTGCTTCCGATGGCCGCGCAGGTGGCCACCGCCGAGCCGGTAAGGGCTCCGAAGAACGCCGACGCCACGATCAGCACGTGGCCCAGGCCGCCGCTGATCCAGCCGACCAGGCAGTCCGCCATGCGGACGATCCGCCTGGACAGACCGCCAACCTCCATGATCTTTCCCGCGAACATGAAAAGCGGAACCGCCATCATCGTGAACGAGTCGATGGAGGACAGAGACTTCTGCGCCAGAGAGGGCATGGCGACGCCTGCGGCAGTGAACATGATCCCCGCCGTCGGCAGGCCGATGGCCACTACCAGAGGGCAGTTGAAATACAGCAGCAAAAGCATTGCGCCGAACAACAGGATACAGATGATTGGCGTGCTCATTCTTTTTCGCCCCCTTTGCCTTCTTGATCCGTGTGACGGATGACTCCGATCTGTTTCACCGCGTATATGACCGCCAGCACGCTTCCTGTCAGCATGGCCAGAATCGTGAAGGTCGCCGGCATTCCCGTGATCGGATAGACCTGCCCCCTGTTGTGGACCATGGCAAAATAGTATACGGCGGACACAAACAGGACTGTGAAATACGCGATCGTCATCACCATATTAAAATAATGGATTTTTTTCTGTGTGCCCGGCCTGAATTTCTTCGTGAAGAAATCTACGCTGATCAGACCTCCGTCCCGGAAGGCGTAGCCAAGGCCCACAAACACGATCCAGATCAGCAGCCAACGCGCTACCTCCTCGCCCCATTGGATGGGTCGGCCGGCCATTCGCGTACAGACCTGGATCATGACCACCACTACCATCAAAATGAGTAAAAACGCAGCGATCCAATAGTCGAGCCCTCTTTTTTTCTTCTTCCTGGAATCCATCGCATGCACCTCCTTCTCCGTCATTGCTTTCAAGCCCTGTTTGTCAGTGCACTCCCAGTTCTTCCGACACCTGGGCGATCACTTCCTTCAGAATGGCGATGCCCCGATCCATTTCCTCCTCTGTGACCACGAAGGGCGGCGATACCATGAGCGCGTCTCCTTTTACTCCGTCTTCCGTGCCAACTGTGGCCGCCAGCAGCATCAGGCCCTTCTCGAAGCAGCGCCGCTGGATCTGATTTGCCACCTCATACTGTGGATCGAAGGACTCCCCGGTCTCCTTGTCTTTTACCAGACTCATACCTGTCATCAGTCCGATGCCCCGGACCTGGCCCACGATGGGCAGCTCTTCCAGCGTCTTCAACTTTTTCAGGAACACGCCGCCCTTGATCGCCACCTGATTGATCAGGTCGTTGTCCGTCAGGTATTTGATCACGGCGCTGGCTGCCGCGCAGGAGACCGGATGACCGGCGTATGTATAGCTGTGGATCAGGCTGCCGCTTCCCTTTTCGATGGCGTCCACGATCTGTTTTCTAATGATCACGCCTCCGATAGGCAGATAGCCGCTGCCCATGCCCTTCGCCGTCACGATCAGATCCGGGACCACTCCGTAATGGTCGATGGCGAAATTCCTGCCCGTTCTCCCGAAACCGGTGATCACCTCGTCGTCGATCAGCAGGATGTTGTACCTGTCGCAGATATCCCGGATAATGCTGAAGTATTCCTTGGGCGCGATGACCGTGCCGCCTGCGGCTCCCACTACGGTCTCGCACATGAAGGCGGCCACCGTGTCGGCTCCCTCCGCTTTGATCGTCCGTTCCAGTTCGTGAGCGCACCGGCAGCCGCAGGCCGGATACTCAAGCTTCAGCGGACAGTGATAACAGTTGCACTGCGGGATCTTGGGCATCTTCAGCAAATAGGGATCATATGGAGTCCTCCAGCTGGTCCGGCCGCCTACGGAAAGCGTTGCCAGCGTGTTTCCGTGGAATCCCGCCCATCTGGAAATGATCTTGTATTTTGTGGGATTGCCGCATTCCAGATGATACTGCCGCGCTATCTTGATGGCAGATTCGGAAGCCTCCGAGCCGCCGCTGCAGAAAAAGACGCGGTCCATGCCCTCCGGAGCCAGATCGATGATCTGCTTCGATACGCGCAGCAGAGGTTCGCTGGCAAACATGCCCCGATAGACGAATGAAAATTGATCCATCTGCGCCGCCACTGCGTCCCTGACCTCCTTCACACCGTGACCGATTCCGACTACGGATACTCCGGAGGAAAAATCCAGATATTCTTTCCCTTCCGTGTCCGTGATGGTGACACCCTCCGCTCTGGCCGCGATCGGCGGCTGCACTGCTAATGTCGGAAAAATCGTGTTGATCTCTTTACTCATTTTTTCTCCTCCTTTTAAACAGAAAAAATTGATGGCAAGATTCCATACGGCCTTATTTGTTGTTCTACATTGTAGCACTATATCCTGCAATGTAGTTTATAAGTGCAGTATATTATAAATTTTCAGACATGTCAATGCAATATAACGTGAATATTTCTATTTCATCTCCTTTTTCTTTTAAGGGAACCATGGCGGGGCAGCGGCGCCCGGACCGGACAGCGGCCCTTGATCCGGCGCCTGAAGAAGTACGAAAAAAGACCCGCGGCAGGGGCAGGATGATGAACTCACCCGCAGCGGGTCTTCTTAAGCGTTTTACCTGGCTGGTCCTGAACTTCAGCCTCTTCAGTCGAGATACGTGTTCTCCCTGATCTCTTCTACGGTATCCAACAGCATCTGTCCGTACTTCTCGCAGATCTCCTCCGGCATGCGATTCATGGGCGCGGCGATGCCGATCCCGGCCTTGGGCCTGTTCTTGGAATCAAATATGGCCACGGCGACTCCGATCACTCCCTCCTCCGTCTCCTCCAGATTCAGTCCGTAGCCGCGTTTTCTTACAGCCTCCAGCTCCTTCTCCAGCATGCCTCTGTCCGTTATGCTGTGAGGACTCACCGCTTCCAGCGCCATCTGGTCCAGTATGGCGTTCTTCTCTCTCTCCGGCAAAAATGCCAGGATCGCCTTCCCCAC
>Ga0129308_1002393_pt1 | contig 16007 bp, 12 predicted proteins | sample L827metagenome_FD_94440 | JGI IMG/M metagenome (GOLD analysis project Ga0129308, IMG submission 94440) | Ring-tailed lemur group fecal microbial communities from Wisconsin, USA - L827 metagenome | ecosystem: Host-associated > Mammals > Digestive system > Large intestine > Fecal | place: USA...
CTCCCTCTCCATTTTGGGAATCTCTCCCTTAAAATAATCAAATAAAAAATTTGCCCTCTCCATCTCAATTAAAAATCCACTATGCGAAATATATGTGACTTTCATTCTCCTCCTCCTTCTTATCTCAATCCTTTTTCGCTTGACATTCCCCATACCTAAACTTAAGGAATTCTTGGTTCAACACGTGATAATTCAAAATATAATATATTTATCTTCTCGGCTTTGTTCCCTTTGTATCCCGACTATTTTCTTTCAATTTTGCAAAAACAAGCTCTTTTTCCTTGTACAAAATAGATTCCTTACCATCCATCTGCGGCAAATACACGTTTCTCACTTCATCATCCCCTACAAGCTTCATTGCTCGAATTCCAAGTGCCGCCCTCTTCTTTTTAGAAATTTCTTGCATTTTAAATTTAATGAAATATCCGCCATCCGTCTGCAAAATAATCTGATCTGTACTCTCAACAGACCTATCCAATTTTTTAACTGCAACTAGTTTATCATCCCCTCCAAGTTTTGTCGCCGCCATCGTTCTCTTTACAACATCAAACTCTGTGGCATCGACAATTTTAACAAGTGCCTTCCTCGTCACAAACAAAAACTCTCTCTCTCCCAAATCTGCAAGTGGTATGAGAGATAAAATCGTCTCTCTCGCACTATCATAATTGCAAAGATGATCAAGTAATACTCCCTTTTCTCGAAATCTTGTGATTGGCACATCAAGCATTTTTACAGTATGCATCATACCGTTATCCGTAAAGACGCCAAGCTTATCAAGATTTGTACAAAAGACCTGATACTTATACTCTTTCTCGATTGCCTCTTTATTTCTATCATAAGTAGCCATATCAACCGCCTTAGAATACCCAAAGCGATCCATCAAAAAGACGACATTTTGCTCCTCAATCGGAATCTCCTCTAGGACTATCTTCTCGCCGTTTTCTAACGCAGTCTTTCTCTCAAACCCATATTCTTTATTAATTTTATCTAATTCTTTTATAATAGCGCGATCCATCGCAGATTTTTTTGATAAAATCTCCTCATATTGTGTGATTTTTTTCAATAAATCTTCATATTCTCTCTTTAATGTGAGAATCTCTAATCCAATCAGCTTAGATAAACGAAGCTCTAAGATTGCTATGGCCTGTCTTTGGCTAAAACGAAGCTTACTCGCTTCTTTTTCTGCTTTCTTTGTCTTAAACTTAATATTTTCCGTATTGCCCTCTACTAAACATTTTTTCACTTGAGCAAGATTTTTACTGCCTCTTATAATCTCGATAATCAAATCAATCATATCGCAGGCACGAATTAATCCTTCCTTTATCTCCTTTTGCTCATTTGCTTTTTGCAACAAACTTTCATATTTTCTTCGCTGAATTTCATACTGAAATTCTAAATGATAAGAAATAATTTGTTTCAAACTTAATGTCTCTGGTCGCCCATTTGCGATAGCGAGCATATTTACACCAAATGTATCCTCCAGCTTCGTCTTTTTATATAGTAATTTCTCCAATCGGTCTATATCCGCATTTTTTCGAAGTTCCAGGACAATTCTCATTCCCTCTTTTGAGGATTCATTCGACACATCGATAATATCTGTTGTCTGCTTTGTCTCAATGAGATTAAAAATATCTGATATAAATTTAGAAATATTGGCTCCGACCATTGTGTATGGAATCTCACTAATAATTAATCTATCCTTCTCGCTGCGCTTCTTCCCTTTTTCAATCTCCACTTTGCCGCGAAGCTTTATCTTTCCACTTCCACTCTCATAGATGGAAAGTAAATCTTTTTGATTTACCACAATTCCACCTGTCGGAAAATCTGGTCCCTTCACGTAATTCATTAATTCCTTTGTCGTAATCTCTGGATTTTTAATGCATGCCTTCATACCGTCGATCACTTCTGTCAAATTATGAGGCGGAATACTTGTTGTCATACCAACTGCAATTCCCTCTGCCCCGTTAAGTAAGAGATTCGGTACACGGACTGGGAGCACAACTGGCTCTCTCTCCGTCTCATCAAAATTTGGCATAAAATCTACAACATTTTTATCCAAATCTGTCAAATAGACATCTTTTGTAAATTTCTGTAATTTTGCCTCTGTATAACGCATGGCTGCTGCTCCGTCACCCTCAATAGAACCAAAATTTCCATGTCCATCTACAAGTGGCATGCCCTTCTTAAAATCCTGTTCCATCACGACAAGTGCCTCATAGATGGAACTATCTCCATGTGGATGATATTTACCCATCGTATCTCCGACGATACGCGCAGATTTTCTATGTGGCTTATCTGGGGATAATCCAAGCTCTTCCATCGCGTAGAGCACTCTTCTTTGCACTGGCTTTAATCCGTCTCTCACATCTGGAAGGGCTCGCTGGCAGATAACACTCATCGCATAGTCAATATATGATTTTTGCATTAACTCCGAAAATTCGGCTTTTATAATCTGTTCTGACATTTTCTCTTCCTCTTCCTAAAAATCTAAATCTGCTTCTTTGGCATGTTTATAAATAAATTCTCTTCTCGGTGGAACCTCACTTCCCATCAGCATAGAGGTCACATAAGATGCCATCTTCGCATCCTCAATCTCCACCTGCTTTAATAATCTCGTCTCTGGATTTAGGGTCGTCTCCCAAAGCTGTTCAGCATCCATCTCTCCAAGACCTTTAAAACGCTGCAAGAAAAAATCACCCTTATGATTCTTTCGGTATCTAGAAAGTGCCTTGTCATCATATAAATATTCTTCCTTTCCTCTCTTTGGAATTACTTTATAGAGAGGAGGCATTGCCAAATACACATGTCCATGGCTGATCAAGTCTGGCATAAAACGATAGAAAAATGTGAGAAGAAGCGTCGCAATATGTGCCCCATCCACATCGGCATCTGTCATAATAATAATCTTATGATAACGAAGCTTCGCTAAATCAAAATCATTTCCATAGCCTTCTGAAAATCCACATCCAAATGTGTGAATCATTGTCTTAATCTCGGCGTTTGCCAAAACCTTATCCATCGTCGCTTTTTCTACATTCAAAATCTTTCCTCGAATTGGAAGAATCGCCTGCGTCTTTCGATTTCTAGCTGTCTTTGCAGAGCCGCCAGCAGAATCTCCCTCGACAATAAATATCTCACAGAGCTCTGGATTTTTCGACTCACAATTTGCCAATTTTCCATTTGTATCACAGGAAAATTTCGGTTTTGAGAGCATATTCGTCTTTGCTTTTTCTTCCGCTTTTCGAATTTTGGCAGACTTCTCGGCACAGGATAAAACTGCCTTTAATATATCAACATGTTTATCGAAGAAAAGAGTCACCTCTTCCCCCGCCACTTCATTTACAGCCTTTCCTGCATCTGGATTATCTAACTTTGTCTTTGTCTGTCCCTCAAACCTAGGGTCTGTATGCTTGATAGAAATAATCGCTGTCATTCCATTTCGCACATCCGCCCCCGTAAAATTAGTATCTTTCTCCTTCAAAATGCCAAGTTCTCTCGCATACTGATTCATAATTGTCGTAAATCTAGACTTAAATCCTGTCAAATGCGTTCCACCCTCGGCTGTATAAATATTATTACAAAATCCCAGTATATTTTCCATAAACTCGTCAGTATACTGGAACGATATCTCAACTTCAATATCATCAATCTTTCTCTTACAGTAAAACGGCTCTGAGAGAGTCTTCTTTCCTCTATTTAAATCCTCCACATACGCCACAATTCCCTTTGGTTCCTTAAAGAGAACAACCTCTTCCTCATCCTTTCGCTCATTTTTAAATAAAATCTCAAGCTCTGGATTTAGGTAAGCCGTCTCATGGAGACGATTTTTAATAATCTCTGCCTTAAAATACGTCTTTTCAAAAATACTATCATCGGGTAAAAATGTAACTTCCGTGCCCGTCTTTTTCTTTGGACAGGTTCCAATCACCTCAAGCGGAGAAATCGGTTTTCCAATCTCGTACATCTGCTCATAAATTTTTCCATCCTTATAAATTTTTACTTCAAGCCATTTAGACAAAGCATTTACAACGGAAGCGCCCACTCCGTGAAGTCCTCCAGATATTTTATATCCGCCAGTTCCAAACTTACCACCTGCGTGAAGTACAGTAAACACTACCTCCACTGCTGGAATCCCTGCCTTTTCATTTATCCCAACTGGGATTCCTCGTCCATTATCTAAAATAGTTACTGTTCCATCTTCCTTTAAAGTCACCTCTATATGATCGCAGTGACCTGCTAAATGCTCATCCACCGCGTTATCTACGATTTCATAGATTAAATGATGCAATCCCTTCGTGGATACACTTCCAATATACATTCCAGGACGCTTTCTCACCGCCTCAAGCCCTTCTAGAATATATATGCTATTCGCATCATAGGTTTGATTTGCCACAATATTCATCCTCTCTATTTTGATTTTCTATTCTAACTAATCCAGTACTTTATCCAAGCAAAGATTTCTCTTGTATAATAATGTAGTATAAGAAGCGGTTCACTTTTGGCACCGAGACCATAGACTCTGCTAAATCCATTCTCTGCTGCCATCACCATCCCTCTCCACACATGAAAATCACTGCTCACAATCAAAACTGGCTCTTTCTTATTTTCTATCCACCTCTTACTAAACTTAATATTCTCCCCTGTCGTGCGAGATTTATCCTCTAAAATTAAACGGTTCTCTGGGATTTTCTTTTCTATTAGTAGTTTCTGCATACAGAGAGCCTCGCTGATAAACTCTCCCTCTCCTTTTCCACCCGACAAAATTGCAATTGTATTCTCATTTCTCGCTAAATATTCATACGCCTTATTCACTCTTCGCTTTAGAGCTCTCGTTGGTATCTTCCCCTTTACCCTCGCGCCAAGCACAATCATAAACGGAATATAGTCAATCGGTACTTCACTTCCCTTTTTCCTAAGAAATGAGTACATTATTACGTAAAACACGAAAAATACTATAATAAGAAAAAACAAAACTCCCTCTATCATATGAATAAACGGAAAATTTCTTTTATCTAAAAAATTGATTAATACTCCAAGGACAAAATTTCCTATCGACAAAATTAACCAAAATATAGAAAAATTAAGCGAAATTCCCGCATACATCACGATTGTGATATAATAGAAAATACTAAAAAACATCATTCCCCAAAGTATTGTCTCTAATACTTCTAACATTCTCTCCTCCATAATATTCCATCTTTAAGTTATCAGTCTACATTTTTCACAAGAGCTTTCATAGTAAAGTAAGAGAGACTGTTGTACCTTTTTCTTAATATCACAATAGCCCCTCCTATTTCACTTACTCATAACTGTATTTTATTTTGACAATTCTTCTTTCATGCGATTTGCAACTTCTTTCAATTTCATTCCATTTGAACCTTTTAATAAAATCGTGTCTCCGTCTTTAAGATTTGCCTTCACCTGCTCAAATGCTTCCTCTCTATCCTTGCATAAAATACATATAGTCTTATTTTGACTATCCTTGATTGCCTGCAAAATACAAGGTGCCAAATCGCCGTATGCGATAACCATATCGATAGGCTTAGCAGCGATAAACTCTCCCACCTCATAGTGGAACTGTTTTTCTCTCTCACCAAGCTCTAACATATCTGCCAATACAGCAATTTTCTTGCCCTTACCGTCAATATTAGCAAGCACATTTGTCGCAGCCTTCATAGAATCTGGACTCGCATTATAAGTATCATCAATCATCGTGAAATTTTTAAATTTTGTAATCTGCTGTCTCTGACCACTAAAAGTAAGTAAACTCTTAACTGCACCATTCATATCAATCCCCATCTGGTCTGCAATTCCAAGTGCCGCCAAAGCATTTTGAATATTATGATTGCCGAGCATATTGAGAGTTGTCTTATATTTCCTTCCTCGACAAATAAAATCAAACTTGCTCTGTCCATCTACAATCTGAATATTTTCCGCGCGGTAGTCACAGTCCTTACTTATTCCATAAAACCACGCTGTCTCCTCCAAATTGCCCCGATATTTCGCCAAAAACGGATCATCACCATTTAGGAAAATCATACCGCCCTCTTTTAGACCTTTTCTAATATCCATCTTCTCAAGACAAATATTTTCCTGTGTCTTAAGTTGCTCGATATGGGAAACTCCGATTACAGTCACAACAGCGATATTTGGACGAATCATAGTCGTCAAAGTCTCAATCTGTCCTCTCTCACTCATACCAATCTCTAAAACAGCGACCTCGTCCTCCTTTTTCATCTGAGATAGAGTAAGCGGCACACCAATTTGACTATTTTGATTGCCAGGAGTCTGGAATACTCTAAGGCTACTTGCAAGCACATGTGCAATCATCTCTCTCGTCGTTGTCTTTCCAACACTTCCCGTCACAGCCACAACTGGCAAGTCCATCTTATTGCGATAAAAAGTTCCAATCCTTTGCATTGCCTTCACTGTGTCATCTACGCGAACAACTGGCTTGTCTAAATCCATCTCATCATGCTCACTTGTCAGGGCTGCTCCATTTAATTTTATTGCATTGAGAAGAAATTTATGAGCGTCCACTTTTTCTCCAATAATCGGTACAAATAAACTATCCTCATCTCCAACTCTAGAATCGATAGAAAACTTCTTAATTTCCTTATTCTCATCTCCACAGAGGAGCTTTCCTCCAGTTACTCTTACTATATCTTTTATCGTTATATTTTCCATAGTCTTCTCCTAACTTTGCATATTCTTCTAAATTTCTCTCAAAAACCGTACTCTTGTTTGCTCTTTTTCTTTCCATCTCCTAGGCTACCATATCTTCCCATAAAATTCAAGAGAATATATCTTTCATTTTTCATATCATCTCGTTGATGAGAATCGCAACTCTCCTCTCTTTTAATATAAGAAATATTAAAGCTTTCCACTTCTCCTTATCTATCAAACAAAAAAATGGATGAAATTTCATTTCTCATTTATTATAAAAATCATTTCATCCATTCTCTTTTATATTTTATGAAGTCTTACTTATATTTTTTGTTCACTATCCATTACAATTAAAGTATCGTAACCCTTCCTTTTTAACTCTCTTTCCAATTTCGCAGCCTCATCTAAAGTCTCAAATGCACCAAGTCTTACCGCTTGAAATTCTCGAAACGGCGTAATCATACCTTCATATCCATCTTCCATCGCGCGATTTAGTTGATATCTGGCATTGCCTGGAGAGCGATATAGACCAATCTGAACTCGGTACGTATCTGTCTGCTTTCCTGAAGCATTGAGTTTATCGACAGTCTCCAAAATTCCTGTCGCAATAGCATTAGCCAACTCGTTAAAATCTTGGTCAAATTTCTCATTGTCCGCATCTGTATTAATAAATCCTGCCTCCACTAACGCAGCTGGCATATTTGTTCTCCTAAGAACAATCAAGTCCTTTCTCTCATTAACTCCCAAATCATTCCACCCAATCTCACTTACTTGCTGATTAATATTTCTAGCAAGTTCCGCTGCCGTTCCCTCATCCTCATACACCAGTGTCTCAATTCCGCTATATTGATCTGGCATCGGACTGGAATTTCGATGAAGCGACACGAATAAATCTGCACCACTTGCATTGGCTATATTCGCTTTTTGAAGTGGTGAGTCAAATCTATCATCTGTTCTTGTATACACAACATCCACACCATTATCTCTTAAAATTTCTCCTATCGCCAAAGTAAGCTTTAGTACATCGTCTTTTTCTCTTCTGCCTTTATATACTGCGCCAGGATTGCTTCCACCATGTCCTGCATCTAGCACAACCTTCGCCATATTTTTCACCTATTTCTTTACTTTTCTCTATTATTGTATGTTGAAGCTTATTTTATCGTGCTTGCATAAATTTTGGGGCTGTGTATGATCTAAATATCTTTTCAAACCCTACAATCCTAAAACCGAACCAAGAAAACATATCACTCCCGCCACAACTACATCAAATATAAAATACTTAAACACCGCACTCAAAATCTTACTCTCCGATCCAACCGCATTAATAGCTCCAGCTCCAATCGCAATACTCTGTGGACAAATCATCTTCCCAATTCCTGCTCCCATTACATTCGCCGCAGCCATCCATGCTGGATTTAGAGATAAAGATTTTGCAGTCTCAATCTGCAATTTTCCAAATAATATATTTGTGGATGTTCCAGAACCTGTGATAAATCCTCCCAATGCTCCAATCAAAGGGGAGATAAAGGAATAAAACGGCCCAGTTGCGATAACAAGAAAGCTTGCAATATCAGAAATCATTCCGCTATAACTCATAACTTTCGCAATCGATAATACCGAGCAAATTGTAACAACGGTTCTCCAATACTTTATTATCGTCTCAAAAAAAATTTGAATCATTTTCCCTAGACTCGCCCCCTGTATCCATCCACCTAAAAATGTAGCAATAAAAATAATGATTCCTGGCGTGTTAACCCAACTAAAACTTAATGTATTTGCCCCTTCTCCCGCATATACAGTGAGATTTGTCTTAATACTAGAAATCGCATTATAAATAAAAGGAAAAAGCTTAGAAGTTCCCATTAATAGAAGAAAAATAAGCCAAAAAGGAGCCCAAGCTATCATCCCTTCCCTAATTCCCACTCTATTTTCCTCTTCCTCTATCGCAACTCTATACTCAGGTTCTATTTTCTGATAAAATAATTTTGCCGTCACTATCATACAAATCATAGAAATAATTGCCCCAATAATATTTGGAAGCTCTGGTCCTAATGTTTTTGCCACAATAATCCACGGGATGAGAAAGGAAAAAGAAGCGACAAAAAGCATCGGAAACATCCCCTTAAAAGCTCTTTTTCCTTCTCCACAAATCCACACTAATAAAAATGGTGAGAGAAAGGTAATAACCGACTGAATCAAGGTAGCATTGCCATTTAATACTAATACATCAATTCCAGTTATATCAGCTAACGTACTTATAGGAATTCCGACTGACCCAAAAGCTGTTGTTGTCGTATTTATCGCTAGACAGGAGATGACTGCCAAAAAAGGATCCATTCCAACTCCTGCCAAAATAGAGGCAGGAATAGCGACAGCCGTCCCAAACCCCGCCATTCCTTCCATAAAATTTCCAAATCCCCATCCGACAATCAAAGTAAGAATTCTCCTATCATGAGAGACACTCCCGAGCATTTGCTTAATTTTCTCCATTGCTCCCGTCGCAGCCGCCAAATTATACGTAAACAGCGCAGCAACAACAACTAAACTAATCGGCCATAATCCATTTAATACTCCCTCCAAAACTGCTGTCGCTGTATTTATAATAGAAAGCCTCCAATAGAGAATAGCCAGCACAACTGCAACTGCCAGAGAAGTTAGACATGCCTGATAGCCTGGTAATTTTAATCCAATTAAAGCTATAATTAGCCATAAAATAGGAAGCATAGATAAGAAAAATTCGAAAAATAGCATTTTTTATATCCCCTCTCACCATAAACTGACATGCCTGCTATCGCAGGCACCACCATAAATGAAAGTCTGATTGCTCCGTGCCAAGGCACTCTGGAAATCGCACCTGTATTCGCACTCCAAGCTATCGCAAGGAAGTTCGATTCACTAGGCTCGAAAATACCCCGCCAAGTTCCTTCGAACGAAATTCGCAGCGTTCGAAAAAACCTCACGAAGTGCTCTATTTATCATACAGGGTAGTCTGTCAAATGCGCAGACAAATCTAAATAAATTTATCTTTGTCTGCCCGCTTAACAGGGACTTTCATCATAATAAATTACTAAGTATTTTCCCATAAATTATTATAAAATATACAAAATAAGGAGCTATTGCATAAAATAGCTCCTACAAACGTATTCTTTGTCTCTATATATTCTGCATTTGTTTAAAATGATAAAATGCCCCTATCATTCCAGCATAATTTCGATGTCTTGCAAACTCTAGTCTTGTCTTAGACCTAATTGCTGGCACGAGCCATTTATCTAATGCTCTCTCAATCTTTTCCCTCAAATATGTCTCCTGAGCCATAATCCCACCACCAAGAACAACTACTTCTGGGTTTAGCACATAGCAAATATTGGAAATTCCCTGTCCTAGTACATCAACCATCTCATCAATTGCACGCATGCAAAGCTCATCTCCCCTTTTTGCTCTCTCAAATATACGCTTTCCATTCCATTCAGTTTCCAATTCATTTTTCCACTCTGCCACTTTACGAGTCAAAATACTCGCGGCACCCAATGTCTGAAAATCACTTCCGTACATATGCATATATCCAACTTCACATGCGCTTCCTGAAAAACCACGAAATACCTTTCCGTCAATAACTGCACATCCACCGATTCCTGTGCCAATCGTGAGCATTAATGATACTTTACTGTCTTTTGCCGCTCCAGAAATATGTTCCGCCAAACCAGCGCAATTCACATCATTTTCCACCTCACATGGAATACCAAATTTTTCCTCTATTATAGACTTAAATTTTGTTCCTGTATAATTTGGAATCAACGGCGCAGAGTAGAAAATCTCTCCTTTTTCTATATCTACCATTCCAGCTGTAGAAATACAAACACCGCTTATCTTTGCGTCTTTCCTATAATTTTCAACAATGCCTACTACTTTCTCAAGAATAGCTGGTCCACCCTTATACGCCTCTGTCTTCATCTCACTACTTGTTAAAATTTCTCCATTCTCGTTCATTAGACCATATTTGATTGCTGTTCCACCAATGTCTATACTAATATATTTTTTCATTTTATTTCCCTACCTTCACTATAAATCACATGAATTTTTACATTATCATCTTAATATTATACATAAAATACTACATCAATCCAACCATTCTATATTTTATCCCTTTTTTGACTGGCAAATATCCAAACTAATCCGATGAGATGCAAAAAGGCAAACCTATTTTCAATAACTGGTTTGCCTTTTTATCTAAATTTATCCCTCTACTCGTACTTTAAAAATTGCTTTTTTAATTTTGGATGGCTCTTTCACTGCTACTGCTGTACGATGTCCATCGCTTGGATAACAAACCAAGAAATCTCCATTATGTAAAACTACAGAAGCATTTTTGTCACCTTCCATTGGGAGGAAATCGTCTTTTTCGACGAACTCTTTTAATTCCATATTTTGAATAAAGTTAAGATCAATTTGCTCTTCTCCTTGAAGCATAAAATGAACATCAAGATAATTTTTATGTGCCTCCCAAAAACGTTTATCAGCATCTGTCGTCTCATATTCAACGATATTTACGAATAATCGATCTGCATCAATCTCATGACTCCCCTTCTCAAATACCAATAAATCATTTGTCTTTGCGTACTCAAAACATTCTTGAATACCTTTTTCTAAATACGAAAATTCTTTTAAGTTTTTAATATTTCCAAAAATCATATTTGCCTCCTTGCTCTCTAGAAACCAATTAATTTTTATAAATCGTTGTATTTGGCAGAGGTACGGAAGTATCCCCCTTTATTTTTCTAGAGATAATACTTGCCGGAACACCTACAATAAGTGAAACCGCAATTGAAATAATGGAGTATGACCAGATAGAAACTGATCCTGCTGGTGCAAAATACTTAATTCCAACCATAACAACAGATGCCGCAATAAACGCCAATGTCGCACCAAATGTATTCGCAACTTTTGTAAATGCTCCAAGAATAAATGTTCCAATCAAAATACCGAGAACTAATCCCATAAATCCATTAAACCACTCGTATGCAGATTTCACTCCGCCATTCGCAAGAACCATTGATACAACAATTGCGAAAATACCAACGATTAATGATACGTACTGACCAATCTTTGTCTGTTTTTCAAAGCTTAACTCTTTCTTTGATAAACGCTCTTGAATATCTAAAGTCCAGCTTGATGCCACTGAGTTTAATCCTGTGGAAAGTGTTGACTGAGCTGCTGCATAGATAGCAGCTAAGAGAAGTCCCGTAACACCAACTGGAAGTTCAAATGCAATATAAGAAGCGAAGATTTGATCTTGCGCAGCTGCCGGTGGCAATGCATTTTGCTGATAAAATACGTATAAACCTGTACCAATAAAATAAAATACTGTTGCAATGAAAATAGATAAAGCACCGTTTGCTAACATCATTTTATTTAATTTCTTTGTATCTGTTGTCGTTGTAAAACGCTGTACAATATCTTGACTTGATACATAGGAACCCATTGTATTGAATCCTGCACCGACAATCATAAGGAATACACTATCTCTTAAAAGATTAATATCAAAAATAGGTTGATCTGCTGAGAGGAATTTTCCATCTGCTGCAAATGCTGAGAAAATTGCTCCTATTCCACCGTCAAGATGCATAATCAAAAAGATAAAGGCAAATGTTACACCAATTAAAAGTACAGAGCCTTGGATAAAGTCTGTCCAAAGTACAGATTTCAATCCACCTGTATAAGAGTAAATAATTGCAATTACTCCCATGATAATAATCAATATATTTACGTTAATTCCTGTCAAACTTGAGAGAACCATACATGGAAGATACATAATAATTGACATACGACCTACCTGGTAAACAATAAACATAACAGCGCCAAGTACACGAAGTCCTTTACTTCCAAATCTTAACTCAAGATAATGGTAAGCTGTATCAATGTCTAACTTACTGTAAATTGGCAGGAAAAACTTAATCGTGATTGGAATTGCCAAAAGCATACCAAGCTGTGCAAACCACATAATCCATGTTCCTGCATATGAATTACCTGCTAATGACAAGAATGAGATTGGACTTAACAAGGTCGCAAAAATCGATACAGATGTTACCCACCAAGGTACTGTTCCATCACCCTTAAAGTATTCCTTTCCCTTCATTTCTTTTTTTGCAAACTGAAGACCAGCAAATAATACTGCCGCCAGATATACAACTAAAATAATCAAATCAATTGTAGTAAAACCTTGCATCTTTCTCCTCCTGAAATTTTTTTGTCAAGCGGATATTCACACTCCGCTTTGTCATTTGTTCATAATAGTCAAAATTTCTACTTATGCAAGAAATTTTTCTTTTATATCACAAATCATCTTTGCAGCTTCTTCTACGATTGCCATATCACTTTCAATCAATGCTGCCAAAGGTTCTCTCACTCCACCGAGCTCTAATCCCTCGTTGATTTTAAGAATAGCCTTAATTACTCCATACATATTTCCGTGTGCAGAACACATTTTATAGATTACTTCATTTACTTTATATTGAAGTTCTCTTGCTGTTGCCATATCATTTGCTTTTACAAGCTCATCCAATTTTAAAAATAATTCTGGCATTACACCATATGTTCCACCGATACCAGCTTCTGCACCAATCACACGACCGCTGATAAATTGCTCATCTGGACCGTTAAAAATAATATAGTCCTCGCCTGCTGCCTGCTTGAACATCTGAATATCTTGAACTGGCATAGATGAGTTTTTGACACCAATTACATTTGGATTTTTTCTCATTTCTGCAAAAAGACTCTGTGTTAGGGCAACACCTGCAAGCTGTGGAATATTATAAATAACAAAATCTGTATTTGGTGCAGCTGCACTCATATCATTCCAATATTTTGCAATTGCATATTCTGGTAAGCGGAAATAAATTGGTGGAATTGCTGCAATTGCATCTACTCCAAGGCTTTCCGCATGTTTTGCGAGTTCCACACTGTCTTTTGTATTATTACATGCGACATGTGCAATAACCGTTAGTTTTCCCTTTGCTACTTTCATCACGTTTTCCAAAACAATTTTTCTATCCTCTACGCTCTGATAAATACATTCTCCTGAAGAGCCATTCACATAAACTCCCTTCACTCCTTTTTCCACGAAATATTTTGCCAATTCCTGCACACCTTCTGGAGAGATATTTCCCTCTTTGTCGTAACATGCATAAAATGCTGGGATAACTCCTTTGTACTTGTCTAAATTTCTCATCACTTTCTCTTCCTTTCTTTTTGTTGCTTTTCCTTAAATGATACTTATTGTTTTTTAGTTTCTTTCTTAAATGTCTCGCATTTGTTTTTCTGTACGCATTATATCTTTCCCGTAAATTAATTTCAATAAACTGCATTATTTCTTAAAGTTCTTTCATCTTTTTTAATTTATTTTTTTAATATCGATGTTTTTTGGAATTATTTTTATGAATTATGCATAAAAGAAAGGGTTTTTCTTTCCGATTTTTTTGTCTGTTTGGATAGGCTTGAAATCCAATTTATTTCTATTCTATTTGTTTATAGTTTTATCATACTATAACTTTTATTCGATTTTTTTAAATTTTTGGACAAAAATATTAGATGAGCAAACTTTATTTATAAAAATTTCACTCATCTAATATCGCATCTTTCGTTAAAATTTCTAATCTTTTAAATGCTTTGCTTCCTCTCCATCCTTTGGCATCTTCTTAAATTCAATTAAAACCATCACAATCGCCAAAACTCCCGCAGCAGCATCTGCAATCGGTCCCGCAAACATAACACCATCAATTCCCATAATCATTGGCAAAATAACAACAAGCGGAATTAAGAAAATAATCTGTCTTGTCATAGAAAGCAAAATACCTTTTTTTGCCTTTCCAATAGAAGTAAAGAAATTAGATGTAAGTGGCTGAATTCCATTTATAAAGGTAAAAAACATAAAAATTCTAAAATATCGAACTGCAAATTGATAATATGCCTCCTCGCCGTTTCCAAATATGCTTGTAATCTGTCTTGGAAACAATTGAAAAGCTAAAAAGGCAATAATTGCAATTCCCGTCGCAATGCTTCCCGATAATTTATATGTCTTTCTAACACGAGTATAATTCCTAGCTCCATAATTAAAACCAAAAAGCGGCTGCGAGCCCTGAGAGATACCAATAACGATCGCCATAAAAATCATATTTACCTTTGACACAATACCGACTACAGCAAGCGGAATATCACTTCCGTAAATAGATTTCGCTCCGTAATAGCGAAGTACATTATTCATAACGATCTGCATCAACATCATCGCCAGCTGATTAAAGCAAGATGCTCCACCAAGTGATGCTACTGCCAGAACATATTTTCCTCTTGGAATAAAATCGTTGAGCTCAAATTTTACAGTCTTATACCTAGGTAAATAACTAAGTACTAAAATAGCAGACAAAATTTGTCCTGTAATCGTTGCTGCCGCCGCGCCTGCAATTCCCCAGTGAAATTTAAAAATAAAAATAGGGTCTAAAATGGCATTTAAAACTGCTCCACTCACATTAGAAAGCATCGCAAAAGTTGGGCTGCCATCCGAACGAATTAAGTGATTTCCACCAATTCCAAGAATATAAAATGGCATTCCAAATGATGTAATTCCCACGTAGGTCATTGCATAGTCTAATACCTGCTCAGTTGCTCCAAAAGCGATAATCAATGGATGTAAAAATAATCGAACAATAATACAAATAACGATTCCCGATAAAACTAAGCTCCCATATGCAGCTCCAGCTACCTTTTTCGCCTTATCTGGATTTTTCTTCCCCATCTCTAGGTTAAAATTAGAAGCTCCTCCAATTCCCAATAATAATCCAAGCGCTGTCGCCAATGTCGTCAGAGGAAAAGCAACATTTGTCGCTGCATTTCCATACATTCCGACTCCCTGACCGATAAAAATTTGATCCACGATATTATAGAGTGCACTGACTAACATACTAATTACCGCTGGAATCGCAAACTTAGGCAAAATTTTCCCTATCGGAGCATATCCAAGTGGATTTTCTCTCTTTGTAGTTTCCATAATATTTCCTCACTTCTCTTTCGATATCTATTTTATTTTTTCATAAATTTATTTAAAATAATTCTTATTTCTTATCTTTCCTTATTTTTTTATAAAAATACCCTTTTATTATTTCACAGAAAACTCTATCCTCTCGTATTTTTAGTATAATATTGGAAACAGCAAAATACAAGAATATTTAAAATATTTTAGAAAAAATAAAACTCCTGCAAATCTGCAAGAGTTTCAAAAGCGATAGACGGGGCTCGAACCCGCGGTCTCGACCTTGGCAAGGTCGCGCGTTACCAACTACGCCACTATCGCA
>Ga0129308_1002394_pt1 | contig 16007 bp, 16 predicted proteins | sample L827metagenome_FD_94440 | JGI IMG/M metagenome (GOLD analysis project Ga0129308, IMG submission 94440) | Ring-tailed lemur group fecal microbial communities from Wisconsin, USA - L827 metagenome | ecosystem: Host-associated > Mammals > Digestive system > Large intestine > Fecal | place: USA...
ACACTTCCGACTCCAGTTCCTTCATTTTTGTGTACTTTCTTGGCATAACAAATCCCTCCTATGGTTTCTATTATACCATAGGAGGGTCTTTTTGTCATTGTCTGTTTTTTATGGTTCAGTCCAAACGCGGTTATTTTTTTACAAAAAATTTCCCCTGCACGCTCCCGCGCTGCCTCTGAAGCTTATCTATCGCGCCGAGAACCGCTATTTTGTCGCGGCTCCAGAGCGGCGCGAGCAGCTTCTCTTTATCGCCGTCGCCCGTTATCCGCTCAATCACCGTTTCGGGCGGGAGCAGCTCAAGCTGCCGCACAACAATGTCAACATACCGCTCCTTTTCAAGCGGAGTATACTCCCCGTGAAGAAATTCCTCGGCAAGCGCCGTGCCTCGGATAACATGAAGCAGATGTATTTTCACACCGTCGGGTCTCAGCGCTCCTAGCCTGCGTGCCGTTTCAAGCATCATTTCGTCGGTTTCGTCAGGCAGCCCGTTGATGATATGTACGCAAATGCGCAGACCGAATGATCTCAGCAGGTCAAATGCGCCCAAAAAATCCTCATAATTATGACATCGGTTTATCCGCGCCGCCGTCGTATCGTGAACCGTCTGCAAGCCCAGTTCGACCGTCACGGGTACGCCAAGCTCCGCAAGCAGGCGGCACTTCTCCTCGTCAAGGCAGTCCGCACGCGTTGCGACCGCTATTCCGCTCACTCCAAAGGCGGCTGCCTCGGAATACAGCTCTCTCAGCCGTTCGACAGGCGCGTATGTGTTTGTGTGCGCCTGAAAATATGCGATTATCTTAGCGGACGGATGCTTAGCCGAAATTCTTTCCTTTTCCTGTTCAAGCTGCCGCGTTACCGTCCCCGCAGAAGTGAAATATCCGCTTCCCCCGCCGCAGTAGGTACAGCCGCCGGTTCCCTTTGTCCCGTCGATATTCGGGCAGGTAAATCCGCAGTCAAGCACTGCCTTGAACACCCTTTCGCCGTATATGTGACGATTATGGTAGCTGAGCGTGTGATAACGCTTGTTGTCGTCAGAATATGCGAAGCTCATACCGCTATCACCCTGCCGCTGCCCTGAACCTCGGCAATTTCGAGCAGAAAATCACGGTTGACCTGCGCGCCTATCGTGCCGAGCGACGTTATCATACTGTCGTATGCGAGCTGCGGCGTATTATTCTGCGGACTGAGGTGTCCGAGAAGAAGCGAGGTTGTCCCGCCGCGGAGAAGCTCCCGCGCAAACGCTCCGCTGTCGCCGTTTGAGAGATGTCCCCGATTGGAACGGATACGCTCCTTAAGAACCGCAGGATAATTCAGATTTCTGATGAGCATCTGCGGGTCGTAGTTGGATTCAAGCAGCACAAACCTACAGCCCAGCAGATTTTCCCGAACCTCAGGTGTAACGTGTCCCAGGTCAGTGCAGACCGCCGCCTTTGTGCCGCCCGCCGTGAACGTATAGCCAACGCTTTCGGCGCTGTCGTGAGGCGTGTGGAACGCCTGTGCGGCAAATGAAACCGGCGCTTCGGAAATCTCACCTATAATATGAAGATTAGTGGGGCGCGAAACCTTTTCACCCGAAATAAGTCTGTCCATCGTACCCTCCGAGGCGTAGACGGGAATATCCGTATTTTTGGTCAGCTGAAGAAGCCCCGCGATATGGTCGGTATGCTCGTGCGTGATAAAAACCGCCTTAATATCATCAACCCTGCGATCAATTTTCGCCAGCCCGTCGCGCAGCGCCCTGAAGCTGCACCCAACGTCCACGAGAACGCCCTCGCCGCCCTGCTCTATATATGTGCAGTTCGCCTTGCTGGAGCTGCACAACGATACAATCCGCATATGTAACCTCATAAAAATAGCGGGAAATCCCATTCGTTCATTCCCGCCCTGTTTTTTATTTTATAACGCTTTTCTGATTGCGTCGGGAAAAGTGCGCTTTGTAATATCCGCGCCCATTTTCCTAAGCTTTAAGTCCATATTTTCATAACCGCGTTCAATATGATAAATATCCTCTATCTCAGTCGTTCCCTGCGTGCTTAAACCGGCGATTATAAGCGCTGCGCCCGCGCGGAGGTCAGCCGCCTTTACGGGCGCGCCCGTGAGATGGTCAACGCCCTCGATTACCGCGACCTTTCCATCGACTGAAATGTCCGCTCCCATTCGGCGAAGCTCGTCCGCGTACCTGAAACGGTTGTCAAAAATACCCTCGTTTATAATGCTTGTCCCTTTTGCAAGAGTAAGAAGCGCGGCAAGCTGAGGCTGCATATCGGTCGGGAAACCGGGGTGCGGCATTGTCTTAACTGAAATTCTCTCATAGGAATCCTGCCCGATAACACGCACGCTGTCATCGTACTCCATAACGACTACCCCTATCTTGCGCAGCTTAGAGGTAATGGGTTCAAGGTGCTTTGGAATCACATTTTTTATTATAGCGTCGCCTTTGGTTGCGGCAACCGCGATCATGAATGTTCCCGCCTCTATCTGATCGGGGATAATCGAATAATTTGCCCCGTGAAGGTGAGGAACGCCCTTTATCTTGATAACATCGGTGCCTGCGCCCATAATATCTGCGCCCATCGAGTTGAGAAAGTTTGCGAGATCAACAATGTGCGGCTCTTTTGCCGCATTTTCAAGAATAGTAAGCCCCTCCGCCTTTACTGCGGCGAGCATTGCGTTTATCGTTGCACCCACGGAAACCTTGTCGAAGTAAACCTGCGTTCCGAAAAGGAAATCCGCCTGAATATCAACAATACCATGCTCGATAGCGCACTTTGCACCGAGCGCACGGAAACATTTGAGATGCTGATCCATAGGTCTGTCGCCGAGGTCGCAGCCGCCCGGCATAGGAACACGGGCATGACGGAACTTACTTAGCAGCGTTCCCAAAAAATAATAGGAAGCCCTCATGGAACGAGCCAGCTCGTACGGAACGGCAACATCGCGGACATTTTTCGGGTCAATACGTATAGTGGAATTGTTCAGCACGGTAACCTCCGCGCCAAGCTCACGCAGAATCCGCAGGTCGATGCAAACATCGTTGATGTTCGGAACATTTTCAAGTGTGCAAGGTTCGTCAGCCAGCAAAGCCGCCGGAAGAATTGCAACCGCCGCATTTTTTGCGCCGCTTATCTCAACTTCGCCGGTCAGGCGCTTTCCGCCGTTTATAATAAATTTTTCCAAAATACTACCTCTTGAAATTTTATTTTTGCCGCCTATTCCCCATCTGCGCCAATCGCAGAAAAGCGGCACAGTGTCTTCGCAGAGGAGCAAAAACACTGCCTAAACTGTATCCCGATAAAAAGAAATTCCTGATTTATCTTTATCCGAACACCGTAACATTAGGCACGCTTACTGGTATATTATAACACATAGTGAACAAATTGAAAAGGCTTTTTTAACAAAATCTACGTTTTCACCATATATTTTTGACATTTCATAAGAATATATGCGGCTAAAAAATCTATTTTTAACCAAATTAATATATTTAATAATAAATTTTAACATGAAAGCGCTATTTTACGGGAAACAATGCGTCAGTCTGACAGCATTTTCAGAACTGACGCAAAGCAAATCCCATTTGTGCATAATTGCCAAAAACGTATGTTCCCAAGCCTTGTTTTCGGAGTAAACGATCAATTTGCTGATGTCTCAATGCTGACCAGCGTATCAAGCGAATGCTCGGTAACGGGCGCTGTCGTTTCAGGCGTTGTGGTTTCAACCGTTTCGGCAACGATCTGCGTTGTCGTGGTCGTTTTACCGCCCTTTTTCGTCGTGGTTTCCTCCGTCTGAGCAGACTCAATACGGATTATTTCCACATTTTCAATAACTATCGCGTCAATCGGCTTGGAAGGAATCCCCGCGCGGTCGTCAATCTCATTACCCGTAACGACCTCGCATGAAGAAATCTTTTCAAGCACATCAAAACCGTCGATAACCTGTCCGAAAACGGTTTCCTTTCCGTCCAGCTCGTACAGACCGCCCTTTGCCTCATACTTTTCCATTACAGCCTGCGGCATTTTCTTAAGGTTGTTCAGATATTCCTCATAGGTTTTCTTATCCTCAGGGAGAAGCCGCGAAACGATCGACTCATCCGCAAGCTGCGACGAAAGGTTTTCTATCACACCGGTTATATCCTGCGGGGTGTTATTGTCAACAATATAAAACTGCGCAAAGCTGCCCTTTGAATTTGCCGCGAAGCAAAGCGCGCCGTAAAAGTGCCTTGCGCTCTCGCTTACTTCTATCGGAACATAATCCGCGTCGGGGATTTCTCCGTCTGTTCCGTCGCCGTTGAGCGAACCGCCCTGTATCGCAAAATTGTCGATAACGCGGTGAATTGTCTTCATGTCATAGTAGTCGCGCTCGGCAAGCTCGATAAACTTTTCGACCGACTTAGGCGCAGCCTCAGGAAAAAGCTTCGCCGTAATGTCGCCGTAGTCCATAATGCTTATGACCGCGTAAACGTCGCCGTCCTCAAGCTTTACATCACCGATATTACCGACTGCCTTTTTTTCCTCCCCGCAGCCCGCAGCCGTGCATATAAGCGCAGCCGCAGCCGTCGCCGCAGCCGCCTTTTTAAGATAACCTCTCATTCGGAAGTCCCCCTCTCCGCCGCGTGATATTCGCCTATTGTTATGCTTTTTACCTTTATTTCTTCAATCGGACGCGCAGTTTCCTCGTCAACCTCCGAGGTCGCAATCTCCTCGATAACGTCAAACCCTGAAATTGCCTGTCCGAAAACTGTATAGCTGCCCGCAATGTGGATAACGCCGCCCTTTTCGGTATATTTGTCTATAACTTCGTCGGGAACGCGGCGGTTTCCCTCGCTGTCGGTAAATGAACGCAGCTCTTCAAGCTCCTCATCGGTGAGATCTTTGTTGTTTACCACAAAAAATCTGCTGTCGCCGTAGCCTGCATTGCCGTTAAACGAACAAAGCGCGCCCTTGAACGTCCACAGATTTACCGAATATTCGTTCGGAATCAGCTTTCCGTCGTTGGTATAGCCCTGCGTTCCCTCTTCATTGCACGCGCCGGTAAGGAAAAGCGCCTGCTCGAAAAGCCCGTAAATGTCCTTATCGTTGTAGAAACCATCATTCGCGCGGTTTACAAAATTGTCAACCGTATTCGGCGCATATTCGGGATAAAGCACGGCTTCAATAGTACCCTTTGTGGTTTCGATAACAGCGAGCGGCTGACCTTCGTAAGGAGCCTCCAGCTGCACGAATTTCATCTGGCTGTAGTCATATCCGGCAATACCGTTGCTTACGCCCGAACCCGAACCGAAAAGCGAACAGCCCGACATAGCAAGAACGCCCGCGGAAACGATTGCCGCTATACATTTTTTTAACTTCATTTGTTTTCCTTTCGCGGTATATAAGTTTTTCTATAATACACTATTATAATACCTTTTCGCGCTTTCGTCAAGCCTTGCGGATATTCGTTCCCTGTCTTGTTTCCTCAATAACATACCCAAGCTGCAAGATTTTTTCTCTCAGCTCATCGGCAAGAGCAAAATTTTTCACTTTTCTTGCTTCCGCGCGCTGAGCCGCAAGCTCGCGCACTTCCTGCGGAATATCGTCAGCTTTTTCCCCGGTATTCTCCCCGCGCATAGCAGCTTCGATAAGGTCAAGCGACAGCACCTTGTCGTATTCGCGGATAAGCGCGAGCTTCGTTGCCGCCGTGGTATCCGCCTTGAGCGCGTCATACAGCGCGGTTATCGCAAGAGAAGTGTTCAGGTCGTTGTCCAGCGCCTCGCGGAAGCCCTTCATCAGCTCGTCATACTTCGCATCTTCAATTTCGCCCTGCTCCTCCTTCAGAACAGCCGCAATCTTTGAGGTCAGCTTGCTGTACGCAGCAGCCGCGTTGTCCAGATTTTCATAGGTGAACACCAACGATTTGCGGTAGTGCGACTGGAGGCAGAAGAAGCGATAAACGACAGGGTTATAGCCCTTTTCTTCGAGCAGCGAAACAGTCAGGAACTCGCCTTTAGACTTGCTCATCTTCCCGTCGTTCGTGTTGAGGTGGAGAATGTGGAACCAGTAGTTGCACCACTTATGTCCGAGGTAGGATTCGCTCTGCGCGATCTCGTTTGTGTGGTGCGGGAACGCGTTGTCGATGCCGCCGCAGTGAATATCGAGATATTCGCCGAGGTGCTTCATGCTTATGCACGAGCATTCGATATGCCAGCCGGGGTAGCCGACGCCCCACGGGCTGTCCCATTTAAGCTCCTGGTCGTCGAATTTCGATTTTGTGAACCAGAGGACAAAGTCCGCCTTGCTGCGTTTGTTGGAGTCCGCCTCAACGCCCTCGCGCACGCCGACCGCAAGATCCTCCTCCTTAAAATCGTTGAAAATGTAGTACTGCTTGAGCTTTGAAGTGTCAAAGTAGATATTTCCGCCAGCTTCATAAGCGTAGCCCTTTTCGATAAGCGCGGAAATTACCTTTATAAAATCGGGAATGCAGCGCGTTGCAGGTTCGACAACGTCGGGGCGCTTGATATTCAGCTTTTTGCAGTCCTCAAAGAATGCGTTTGTATAAAACTCCGCAATTTCCATGACGGTTTTATGCTCGCGCTTCGCGCCCTTGAGCATCTTGTCGTCGCCCGTATCGCCGTCGCTCGTCAGGTGACCGACATCGGTAATGTTCATTACGCGCTTTACGTCATAACCTATAAAGCGCAGATATTTTTCGAGGACATCCTCCATGATATAACTGCGCAGATTGCCGATATGCGCGTAATGGTATACCGTCGGACCGCAGGTGTACATGCTTACCTTGCCTTCAAAGCGCGGTACAAATTCTTCCTTTTTTCTTGAAGCCGTATTATAAAGCTGCATTTTCGTTACCTTCCTTTTTAAATTATTTTTGGTTATTTTTAAGCTCTTCGATCTGCTTTTCAAGCCGCTCGATTTCACCCTGAAGGTGACAGAACTGCTGAGAAACGGGATCGGGAATATGGATCTGATCAAGTTCCCGCGCAACGTCCACACGTACTCCGTCGCGCTTTACCACACGCGCGGGAACGCCTACGGCGGTGCAGTTCGGGGGAACCTCGCTTAAAACTACCGCGTTTGCCGCTATTTTCGCGTTGTCGCCGACCTTGAACGGTCCTAGGACTCTCGCGCCCGCCCCGACAAGCACGTTATTTCCGAGCGTTGGGTGGCGTTTTCCGACGTCCTTGCCCGTTCCGCCGAGCGTAACGTTCTGATAAATGGTACAATTATCGCCGATTATCGTTGTTTCCCCGATAACAACGCCGCTTCCGTGATCGATAAACAGCCCCTTCCCGATAGTTGCGCCGGGGTGAATTTCTATACCTGTTCTATGCAGCGCACGCTGAGAAATCCAGCGCGCTAAAAAATAATGCTTTTTAAGATACAGCTTATGCGCGCGGCGGTATGCTCGTATCGCCTTGAAGCTCGGATAAAGGAAAAACACCTCAAGGTCGCTTTTTACGGCAGGATCGCGCTCTCGAATGGACTGTATGTCCTCTTTTATTCTTTTGAACATTTTGCCCTCCAAAAATAAAAACCTCCGCAGCTTTCCTGCGAAGGTGTAAATACACGGTTCCACTTCGTTTCCCTGTCCGCACATGAAAATACAGCTATGCCGGAACAGGCTCAAATCCCTTAACGCGGGGAACGGACGGGAATACTTTATTCCTCCCGCCGGCTCGGCAAGCGCACTTCACCGCAGTCCTTACCTGCCGCTTTTCACCGTCTGCGGCTCTCTGTAAGGCGGTTCTGCGGATACTCTGAATGCCTCAGCGCCTTTTAAGTATATTTTATCATATGCCGCAATGGTTGTCAAGTGTTACTTTATCAAATCTGCACCGCAAAAATATAAACAGAATACTGTTCAAGCCGTAGGTCATACAATATTGCATAAGATATATTGCGGGGTGATGATATGTTTACGGATCTGTTTGAATTTGCAATAAAAAATCTGCTTTTTTTCGCGCTGCATTTGGACGGAGGAGCCTATCCGAAGCAGCTTACAAAAAAAGAGGAACAGGAATGTCTGCGCGAAATCGCCGCGGGCAGCGAGAAGGCGCGCAACAAGCTGATTGAGCACAATCTGCGGCTTGTAGCTTACATAGTTAATAAACATTACGGCGATTCGCGTGAACAGGAAGATCTTATTTCGATAGGAACTATCGGACTTATAAAAGCAGCGGAAACCTTTGACGCGGAGAAAGCGATCAGCTTTTCGACCTATGCCAGTACCTGCATACGCAACCAAATAAAGATGTATTTCCGCAAAACAAAGCATCAAAGCGCCGAGGTTTACATGAATGAACCGATAGACACTGACAAAAACGGCAACGAGATAACTATCGCGGATATTTTTAAGGACAGTGTGTGCGTTGACGACGAGGTTGACCTGAAAATAAATATGGAAAAGCTGTACCGCTTTGTTAACACCGTACTCGACGACCGCGAAAGACTTATTATATCCAAAAGGTACGGACTTACCGATGCAAACGGAACCGTTTCACGTCCTATGGCACAGCGCGAGGTGGCAAAGCTGCTGAACATTTCGCGTTCATACGTTTCACGCATAGAAAAACGGGCGCTGGAAAAGCTTAAGAGCGAGTTTGAAAAAGCGGAAAATGCATCCACGTAAAAAATATCGAAAAAAATCATATTTTTTTAAAAAAGTATTGACAAGAGCAAATAAAAGTGATATAATTTTAAACTGTAAGTGGTGCTGATATGGCTCAGTTGGTAGAGCACATCCTTGGTAAGGATGAGGTCATCGGTTCGACTCCGATTATCAGCTCCAATACAGAGGCTTGACAAATGGCTTGGTTATGCGATTTGTCAAGCTTTTTTTATATATTTTTGTATTATTTTACTGTCTGATATTGTTTGAAATGCAATAGTAGGATGTACAAATTTATGGTCAGAGGCAAAGGTGAATGGTGTTTCGCCCAACGAAAGGCCGGTCTTTGGACGGGGCGCAAACAATTCGGATACAAGTCTGATAGAAAGACAAACCTGCAAAGCAATAAAACTCTTGCATTTTTCTGTGGAAGGTGCTATAATGTAATCGTTATTACGACGCAATGAAAGGCGGTATCATCATGAAAATTTACGGCGATATTCAGCGGCTCATCGACTACGCAGTTAAAAACAGTCTCATTGAGCGCGACGACGAATTTGTTATCCGCAACCAACTGCTTGAAGCGCTTGACCTGCACGACTGGTCGGACGAAAGCTATACCGAAACAGACAGCATTGACGACATTCTCGCGCCGCTCGTGGAATATGCATGTGAAAACGGCGTTATTGAGGATACGGCAGGCTCCCGCGACCTGTTCGACACAAAGCTCATGGGCATTCTTACCGCACTGCCCCACGAAATAAACCGCAGGTTCAGGGAACTTTACAAAAATTCTCCGAAAGAGGCTACCAACTGGTATTTCGATTACAGCGAAAAGGTGAACTATGTCCGCGCGGGACGTATCGCGCGGGACGTAAAGTGGAAATACGACTCGGAATACGGTCAGCTTGATATTACGATAAACCGCTCGAAGCCCGAAAAAGATCCGCGCGATATTGCTGCGGCGCTAACTCAGAAAGCTGCGGCTTATCCAAAGTGTCAGCTCTGCCCCGAAAACGCAGGTTTCCCCGGTCACAAGACTCATCCCGCGCGTCAGAATCTCCGCCCGATACCCCTTGATATTCAGGGTGAAAAATGGCAGTTCCAGTACTCGCCCTATGGCTATTACAACGAACACTGCATCGTTTTCAACGAAAAGCACGTCCCAATGAAGATAGACGCGAGCGTTTTCGAAAAGCTGTTTGATATAATCGAATGGCTTCCGCATTATTTTGTCGGTTCAAATGCAGATCTGCCGATCGTCGGCGGCTCGATACTTACTCATGAGCATTTTCAGGGCGGAAATTACACGTTCGCAATGGCGACGGCGCCAATTGAAACCGAAGTTTCTCTGCCGGATTTCCCTGATGTAAACGCGGGCATAGTAAAATGGCCTATGTCGGTTATCCGCCTTAACAGCGCGGACAGAAAGCCGCTCTCCGCAGCCTGCGACTTTATTCTCCGCAAATGGCGCGGCTACACGGACGAAGCTGCGGGGATATTCGCTCAGACCGACGGTGTTCCGCACAATACGATAACGCCGATCGCGCGCAAGAAAGACGGGCTTTACGAATGCGACCTCGTTCTCCGCAACAATATAACAACGCCCGAACATCCGCTCGGCGTTTTTCACCCGCACGCGCAGCTTCACCATATAAAAAAGGAAAATATCGGGCTTATCGAAGTTATGGGACTTGCGGTCCTGCCCGCGCGCTTGCAGGGAGAAATGACAAAGCTGGCTGAAGTTCTCGTTGAAAAGGGCGTCGGCGCGGTTCGTGAAGACCCCGTTCTCGCACAGCACGCAGACTGGGCGGAGGAGTTTTCCGCAAGAAGAAATATCACCGCCGAAAATGTTCACGAAGTAATTCGTGAGGAAGTCGGAAAGGTTTTTGAGCAGGTCCTCTGCGACGCGGGCGTTTATAAGCGCAGCGCCGAGGGAAAAGCTGCTTTCCTGAGATTTACCGGCAGCCTGAAATAATCCGCCGCAAGATAAAAGGGAGAGCTTGAAATGAACGCGGTTACAAAAAATCATATTTCAGAGGACGCGCTGCGCAGAATGACCGAAAAGGCTTTCGGAAAATCTGCGGAAAATTTTTCCGTAAAGGAGCTTTCGGGAGGAAATTGCAGCGCAGTTTATCTTATTGAAGCCTGCGGCGAAAAATCCGTGCTGAAGATCGCAAGCGAAAGCGGCGTAAAGGTAATGCGCCACGAGAAAATGTACGTTCCCGCCGAAGCTATGATAATGAAGAAGCTGAACGAAACGCTTGATATTCCCATGCCGCAGCTTTTGTTCTGCGACGACAGCGGCGAATTCTGCGCCGTGCCTTACTTTTTCATGTCATATCTTCGCGGAAAGCCTCTGAACCTAACGGATGGCGTTACCGAAGCGCAGTACCACCGCATAAAAGAACAGCTCGGCGAAATAACGCGCAGGATATACGAAATCGAAGCGCCGTGCTTCGGCATTCCGCTTATTCCCGAAAGCTCGCGGAAAACTAACGCCGAGTTCGTTTACATTCTGTTTGAATGGCTTCTCCTCGACGCGCGCGAGAAAAACATTGAGATCCCCGAAATTTCCGCCGAGGAACTGCTCGCGCTTATCAGCCGCCGCGAAAAAGAGCTTAACGGCGCAAAGTCGCCCCGCTTTATCCACACCGACACATGGAACGGGAACGTAATGGTCGAAAACGGCGAATTTGCGGGACTTGTGGACTACGCGGCGGTGCTTTACGGCGACCCGCTGATGAGCCACGATTTTCACGATTTCGGAGCCGCGCCCGACCCGTATTTTCTGAAAGGCTGCGGGAAAACAGACTTCAGCGACGAAGAAAAAATCCGCATTCAGATATACCGCATATGGCATCGGCTGGGAATGGTCATTGAGCGGGGCTACCGCGAATATGAGGATTCGGATATGTACGGCTGGGTCCTCGGCGAGTTCATCAAAGAGGTCGAAATACTGAAGAAAATGCAGTGAATTTTGTTGACAACCGCTAAGGAAAGTGATATAATGCACTTGGTTAGCGAGAACTAACCCAAATTAAAAAAATATATAAATGTGTACTTTCCGAGGTGAACAAAATGAAAAAAACGACAGTAAAAATCGACGGAATGATGTGCGGAATGTGCGAGAGCCACATAAACGACGCGATACGAAGCGCGTTTAACGTGAAAAAAGTGACCTCGTCGCACAGCAAGGGCGAAGCCGTTATCATCTCCGAAGAGGAGATCCCCGAAAGCAGGCTCCGCGAAGTCCTCGGTCCGACGGGTTATACGGTAGTTTCAGTGACCTCCGCAGATGAAGCCGAAAAACAGGGCTTTTTCTCAAAGCTGTTCAGCAAATAGCAAAAAAGCGCGGGCTTTTTATGAACGCCAATAAATAAGTAACCGAGACAAACCGGCTTAACATCCGAAAAACAGTTAAAGTCACCTTCAAAAGTGGTCGGCTCTCTGCTTTTCTGTCTGCGTTATGTAATGCGTTCAAATATAAAAGAAAAGAACGGTGAAAAAATGTTGATATTATTTGTAATATTATGTGCCATGGTTTTGCTAATTGCCTTGACTATTGCATTTTTTCGCATTCATAACTCATTGAAGGCTAAAATAGATACAGACTCAGGAATACAGGAAAATACATATATCACAATAGGGGGTATAGAACAATTTTTGCAAATCCGCGGTGAAGATAAAAACAACCCTGTTATCTTATGGCTCCACGGAGGACCCGGCTTTCCATTGACATATTTAACTTACTATTACCAGACTGCTTTGGAAAAAGATTATACGGTTGTCTGTTGGGAACAAAGAGGCTGCGGGCGGACATTTTATAAAAATAAAGGCAGCAGTGATTTAACTGTCAAACAGCTGCTTGCAGATACGGATGAAGTGATAGACTATTTGCGGGAGCGTTTTGGTAAAGATAAAATCGTCATCATAGGACAATCATGGGGAACGGTACTTGGAATGGAATATATAAATATCCACCCGGAAAAAGCAGCTGCATATATCGGCGTCGGTCAAGTAACCAATTTTTTAAAAGGAAAAATCTATGCTGCAGAGAGTGCGGTTCAAATAGCGGCGGCAAATGGAAACAATGAAGCTGCTCAATTTTTGGAGCGTTGCATTGAACAATTATCTGAAACAAAGGATATTCAAAATTTAGATGTAAAATCTCTTGAAGAAATGATTACTACATCTATAAAATACTTAAAATTTAACGGAGAAATGTCGGGTACAGAACAAATATTTGCTGCGATTACATCTCCGGAAATGTCGCGGAATGATGCAAAATGGTTTTTGTTTGCAAGCGGCACACAGAATATTATCACTTCTCAAAATGATCTTGTAAATTATATGTATTTTCAGTTTGATGTTATGGATTTGAGCGAAAAATATGATATTCCGATTTGCTTTATTCAAGGTGACAACGATTGGATTACTCCAACAAACTTGGTAGAAAATTATTATTCATGCGTTACAGCTCAGAAAAAAGAAATGATCACCATTAGCAATGCAGGACATACTCCTTTTTTGGATGACCCAGAGCAATTTTGTGAAGCAGTTAAAACTTTTTTATCCCAATGTGAAAGCGAATAATGCACAAATGAATTGCAGGAGCAATATTTATTGCAGAAATAAAACAGGCTTGCAGACATACCTTATCGGTGAACCGGAACAAGGCAAGGATAAACAAACAATTGACAGAAAGAAAAAGGGCGGCATAGCTTTTAACTATGCCGTCCTTACTTCCTTATTGGTGCGCTGCTTCACGCTCTGACACTTTTCGTTTTTATTTTTTCATCGCCTGCTCGCGGAGCTTCATGATTTCATCCGAAGTGAAGCTGTATTTCTTGTCACAGAAATGGCAGCAGACCTCGGTGCTTTCCTGTTCGGCGGCAAGCTTTTCAAGCTCGTCTGCGCCAAGGCTCACCAGTATCTGCTCGGTACGCCTGCGGCTGCAGCCGCAGTGATATGCTGCTTCCCAGCTGTCCAGAATATCCCCGTTCAGCCCCTCAAGTCCCATAAGCGCGATCTCCTCGCTTGAAAGTCCCGATTCGATCATTGCCGTAACGCTCTGCATACGTTCGATATTTTTTTCGATTATGTCTATAGCGCTCTCGTTTATCGGCGGAACAAGCTGGATAAGATACCCGCCCGCCGCTTTTATGCTCCAGTCGCGGTCGACAAGAACGCCGAGCGCGCACACGGTCGGGATCTGTTCGCTGACCGCGTAATAGCTTGTTATGTCCTCAGCAATTTCACCCGAAATAATAGGCGTCTGCGTTGCGTAAGGCTCCTTCAGTCCGAGATCCTTGATAACGCCGAGAAATCCGTCCGTCCCTACATAGCCCGAAACGTCAAGCTTTCCGTTCGGCTTCAGCGGGAGATCGGCCTGTGGATTTTCCGCATAACACTTCACATTTCCCATGTAATCAGCGGCAACAACAAGACCTCCCGCAGGACCGCCGCCATTCATCCTCAAAGTGAGGCGGTCTTCCTTATCCTTGAGCATTGCGCCCATTATACTGCCTGCCGTTGCAAGCCGACCCAGTGCAGCCGAAGCAACAGGCGTTGTCTTATGAATGCGGAATATTTCATTAACAATGTCGGTAGAATTTATCGCGGAGCAGAGAACGCTCCCGTCCGCGGATAATGCTCTTACGATTTTTCCCATGTATATCAGTCCTTCTGATTACTTTTTTCTTGCGGCAAACGTCAGCTTCTCGCTTTTTTCATTTGGCTCATTTTCTGTGAGATATTCAAAGCAGGCAAGTACCTCAAGTCCCGCCTTTTCAAGCATATCAATTATTTTTTCTTCGGAATATGCCGTTTCTGTGAACTCGTCGCAATACCTCTCATACCTTCCGTCCTTCCTGCAGGCAAAAAAATCGAGATAAATTTCGGTTCTTCCTCCGCCGGCATACTCATTCTGCCATACACAATAGACCTCGTCAGTGTCGTATATGAAGGTGCTGTCCGCAAGTATATTTTCATGCTTGTAAAGCGTATTTACATCAAAAAGAAACAGCGCGCCGGGGTTTGAAAACAGGGAGACCCGATTGAACGTTTCCTGCACTGCCGCTTCATCCGGCAGGTGATTTATGCTGTCCAGGGAGCATACCGTAACATCGATCGTCCCGAACATATCCAGCTCTGTCATATCCTGACAAAGGTATTCGATTCCCTCGTGCGGCTTCCCTGCCGCAATGCTGAGCATTTCGGGAGAAATATCCGTCCCGATAACGTCGTAGCCCATCCGCGAAAAAGGAACGGAAAGATTTCCGGTTCCGCATGCAAGATCCAGCAAAATCCCCTTTTTTCCGCCGAATTTACGGTTAAGCCCGTCATAATACGAAGCGATCTCGCCGTAATCTATATTTTCCGTCAGCTTATCATAAAAAGCGGCAAAGCTCTCATATCCCATAATTACCTGTTTTCACCGCTTTTTTTCAGTCCTTTTTTTCAAGGCGGCTGAATACCGTATTATAGCCGTCCTTTCCGCACTGAAGGGTGCGGTTTACACGGCTTATCGTTGCGGTGCTTGCGCTTGTGACATTTACAATATCCGTGTAGACCTTGTCCTCAGTTAGAAGCTTTGCCACAACAATTCGCTGCGACATTGACTCAAGCTCCTGTATCGTACAGAGATCCTCGAAAAATGCCTCGCACTCTTCAACGCTTTTAAGTGTGAGAATGGCTTCGTACAAAAATCGTCTGTTTTCATAGTTTATTACCTGTTTTTTCATATTTTTCCTCCATTTTTAACCCTTCCGGCTTAACGCATCATTATATCCGTAGTTTACCACACAAAAGCTGAAAAGTCAAGTGCAAAGCCCAATGTTTTATTTTTTTCCACCAATTTCTGCAAAATAAGTGTTTTTTCTGTATTTCTCTTGAATTTACGAATTATTCATGTTATAATAAACACACGCCGTGAGCCGAATTGAAAATTCGGACGGCTGAGTATTTATTGAAACATATCCCGGTTTACTCCGTAAACCGCGGCTTCGCCGTATGCAGGGCTGCGCCCTGCGGATATGTTATAATAACACACGCCGTTAGCCGAATTAAAAATCCGGACGGCTGAGTGTTTATTGAAACATATCCCGGTTTACTCCGTAAACCGCGGCTTCGCCGTATGCAGCGCTTCACGCTGCGGATATGTTATAATAACACACGCCGTTAGCCGAGTTAAAAACTCGGACGGCTGAGTGTTTATTGAAACATATCCCGATTTACTCCGTAAACCGCGGCTTCGCCGTATGCAGGGCTGCGCCCTGCGGATATGTTATAATAAACACACGCCGTTAGCCGAATTGAAAATTCGGACGGCTGAGTGTTTATTGAAACATATCCCGATTTACTCCGTAAATCGCGGCTTCGCCGTATGCAGGGCTGCGCCCTGCGGA
>Ga0129308_1002397_pt1 | contig 15994 bp, 8 predicted proteins | sample L827metagenome_FD_94440 | JGI IMG/M metagenome (GOLD analysis project Ga0129308, IMG submission 94440) | Ring-tailed lemur group fecal microbial communities from Wisconsin, USA - L827 metagenome | ecosystem: Host-associated > Mammals > Digestive system > Large intestine > Fecal | place: USA...
GCGGAGCGGACGGCGGGGATCAGACCGGCGGAAGCGGCGGAGCGGACGGCGGGGATCAGACCGGCGGAAGCGGCGGAGCGGACGGCGGGGAACAGGCCGGCGGAAGCGGCGGAACGGACGGTGAGGATCAGACCGGCGGAAGCGGCGGAACGGACGGCGGGGATCAGACCGGCGGAAGCGGCGGAACGGACGGCGGGGATCAGACCGGCGGAAGCGGCGGAGCGGACGGCGGGGATCAGACCGGCGGAAGCGGCGGAACGGACGGTGAGGATCAGACCGGCGGGACAAGCGGAGGAGCGATGGATCTTGAAAACGAGTTGATCCAGTTCGATCTGACCCAAGTTGTTTTTGAGTTGCCGGCGGCTCCATGGAGCGGTCAAGGTACAGAAGATGCGCCGTATCAGATCACCAGCAGCGGCGGACTGTCAAAACTGGCCGAAGCCGTGGAGGAAAGTTACACGGCGGCAAGCGGTCCCGCAGCAGGCTATGCAGGTACATATTTTGAATTGGCAGCCGACATTGATTTGGCGGGGATAAGCAGCTGGAGTCCCATCGGCACTGCGGCAGGCAAACCATTCTGCGGTATTTTCAGTGCCGGGTCAAAGGGAAGCGATGGTTATTATACCATTTCGGGACTGACCTTTGACGATAGCTCGGCGGCCTCGGCGGGACTGTTCGGCTATGTCGGCGGAGCTATCATAGAAAATTTGAAGGTGACAGGTGCGCTTACCGGCGGAGCAGTGACAGGGGGGATCGCAGGGACTGCGACGGACAGCATATTTACAAACTGTGTCAATGGGGTGAATATCACAGGTACCGGTGATGCAGGAGGTATAGTCGGTAAAGTTACAGGATGTACGCTGACAGATTGTGTAAACGAGGCTCGTGTGGAAAACACAAAAAATGCGGGAGGTATTGTGGGCGCATCGAGCAGCAGTAATTTCAGCGGATGTGTCAACAAGGGTACGGTGAGCGGAGCCGGGATCACCGGCGGCGTGATCGCCAGTGTCAGCGCAGGCAACACAGCCGCGATCAGCGGATCCGGCAATGAAGGCATAGTGAGAGGATCCGGTAATACCGGCGGTGTGATCGGCGCGGTGGGAGCGAAGAATCAGGGGAATATCGAGGATTGCTACAATGCAGGAAGCGTGGAGGGCGGCAGAGACACCGGAGGAATCATCGGAAATCTTGGCGCCGGTAATCCAACAGGCATAACAGGCAGCGTGAGAGGATCATTCAACAAGGGGCAGGTCATCGGTCACGGAGGTAATACCGGTGGGATTTTCGGAGCTGTTATGGCGAGCAACGGGGACAATATCCGATTGTGCTACAACGCGCCGGAAGGGAATGTGAGCTCGGACAGCAGTTATGCGGGGGGCATAGCAGGAACGCTGAACGGTTTTATGATGGAAAAGATGAAGAGCAGTCTGAATCAATGCTGGAATCTGGGCACGGTGACGGGAAAGGGCGCGTCCACTGCCGCCGGAGGTATTACAGGATACAATTTTCAGAAAAATTCCTACGCTCAGAATTGCTACAGCGCTGGCAGGGTGGAGACGGCGGCCGGCGGAAAAGCGGGAGGCATCACTGCGGACGGAGTGAAAGAAAACAACGCCGGCAAGAACAATTATTTCAACAGTGAAGCGATCGTTGTGGACAGTCAACCGGCGGAGGCCGCAGACGCCGCCTACGCAGACACTGCCACCGCGGGGGAGTTTGGCTCCGGAGCGGCCGCTTACCGCATGGACCGGGGCGGTCAGGCGCGAATGGGGCTGTGGGGACAAAGTGAAAAGGGATACCCTGTGCCCGCGGACGCGGAAAACCCGATCGTTTATCAGATGGAGGTCGCTGCCCGGGAGGTAGAGCCAAGCCTCGTCACTATGATGATGCAAAACAGGAATCTGACGGCTCCGCGTCTGCTGCTGTTCAGAAATATCGAAACGCCGGCGGCGGAAAACAGCGTTTCCTATGGCGGCGAGACGGCCGCTGCGGGGACTACGCTGAAAGGGTATGACAATGCGGGGAAAAAGGTGACGGTGAACTTTTCACTCAAAGATGGCAGTTCCTTTGGCTGGGTGGAGGTGAAGTCGGCAAACGGAAGCGACTGCCCGGTCCTTGTCACCGACTTGGGAACATACAGCGGCAGCTTCACTTTTACCATGCCGGAGGATGGGCAGGATGTAAACGCTGTGGTCTATTTCATCAAGGCGCCTGCTGATCCGAATGAGGATCTGAACGTGATATTTGACGGAAACGGCGGAGCATGGCCGGACGGAAGTCAGTCTGTGAAGACGGTGGTCAAAGCCGGAAAACGTGTGAACAGACCGGCCACGGAACCGGCCTGGAATTGCGGAACCACGCAGGCGGCTCTCTTTACCGGATGGTATACGGACAGGGAAGGGCAGGAAAAATACAATTTTACCACCGCGGTGACCGCGGATATTACCCTGTATGCCGGCTGGGACATCGTACCGATCTATCAGGTCACGCTGGATGCCAACGGAGGCATTCTCAGCGCCGGCGGCGAGACGGTGCGGCTGGCGGTCACCAGCGGCAGCATCTTGGCCCGACCGGGAGAGCCGACCAGATCCAACCACGACTTCAGAGGGTGGTATATTGATAAAGCCTGCCTGACTCCCTACGATTTCGGCGCTCCGGTGGAACAGGAATTGAATCTATACGCCGGCTGGGCGAGGGAAGGGGAGTGCGTGGTTGTTTTTGACGGAAGGGGAGGTACGGTCACGGCGGGCGGCGTCTCAGGCCCTCAGGTTTCAGTAACGATCTCCCGGGGTACGGCGGTAGATATGCCTGAGGCGAGGAGAGAGCCTTCCGGTTCTACCTCTTATACACTTCAGGGCTGGCTCACCGACAGCGGAGCCGGCTGGAACTTTTCTGACAGTGTGACCACGAGCATGGTCCTTCACGCCGACTGGAAGGCCGGCTACCTGGAGGTGCCCAATCCGCAGGGACAATACGAGATCGGAGATCTGGAGGCGCTGGAGGCGCTGAGGGATCTGGTAAACAGCGGTCAAACCTGCGCTGACGCCACTTACGTGCTCACTTCGGATATCAGCCTGCCCAGAGACTGGACTTCCATCGGAGAGGAATCGGAAACCGACAGGATACCTGCCCAGAACTTTGCCGGCGTCTTTGACGGCGGCGATCACACCATTACGCTTCACGACGCTCAGTCCCACCCCCTGTTCGGATCAGTGAGCGGAACGGTAAAAAATCTCAATGTGAAGGGAAACGTATATCGGATCGCTTCGGGGATCACTTATTGGTGCGGTTCCGGAGGAGCGTTGGAGAACTGCACTTTTGAAGGGAGGATGCAGGACTGCGGTTCAGGGTTTATCTATGTTTCATCCGGCGCGCGGATCAGCGATTGCACATTGAAGAGCGGAAGCGAGCTTGGCGGAGGCGGAAGTCTCGGAGGTATGGTGGCCGTCTGCCGTTCCGGCGGAGGAAATACGGTCATCGAAGGCTGTGTTGTGGAGCAGGGCGTAACCATCACCGACAGGGGAGGCGGCTGGGGCGTGATGGCTTCCAACGGCATCGGAGGGATTGCCGGTTTCGCTTACGGTACGATCGAGAATTGTTATAACGGGGCGGATATCAACTCCATCAGCGATGTGGCTGGGATCGCGGGAGTCACGAACCTGAGAACGATGGCCGTTACGAACTGCGTGAACACTGGCGATATCCACACTACCGGCGGTAATGCACAGGGGATCGCATCCGGCACGATTACCCGCTGTTACAACGTGGGCAGCGTATTATCCGAAGGCGGTTCGGCCTACGGGATCGGAGCCACCACGGGGCAGATCGAGAATTGCTACTGGTTCGGGGAAAGACTCTCCGGAACAAACGTGACGGCTGCCATTTCCAGTGAAGTCGCTGCGGTGAAGGATTGTTATTATGGTATTGCAGGAACGGAGGGCACGGACGACGGTACAGTCACCGATCCTCACGATGGGAATGGGGCCCTCAGGCTTCCCGCCAGAGATTTTCAGAGGGGAAGGGCGGCCTACCTGTTGGACGGCGGCAGCGGCGTTCGCAGGCTGATGTGGACCCAGGGGGCGGAAGAAGGATATCCCGTTCTGGGCGAGCCGCCGTTCTACCAGATCCGGCTCCTGCCTTGCACAGGAGGAGCCCTGACTGTAGGCGATGAACAGAGCGATGCTTACAGAGGTCTGGGTCAGTCGGTACAGCTCACGGCAGTACCGGATTCCTACGGCAGCGCGTCTGACGGTAAGAAATATGAATACAAACTGGCGAGCATCGAGGTGAAAAACGCCGGCGGGGAGACTGTGCCCTGCGGCTTGGGAGATCTTCGTTTTATCCAGCCGAACAGCGATGTCACAGTACAGGGTGTGTTTGAACTGAAGGAGGTCGTGCTGGAAGAACCGCCGAAAGACAAGCCGTCATCCGGTGGAGGAAAGGATCAAAATACCGGAGTCGGTCACGGAAGCGGTACAGGAACAGGCGACGGAACGGGTACCGGAGACGGCGATGGTGAGGGAACAGGCGCCGGAGACGGAACGGGCGCAGGGGCGGGTACGGGAAGCGGCGCCGATCGTACCACCAGCGACACATCCTACGGCAGAAGTCCCATGGAGGCAGCCAGCGAGGCTTCCAGTCAGGTCATCGCCGTCCAGGATGAAGTAACGCAGATACAGGACGACCAGCCGTCACAGACGCCGGACAGCATTCCTGCGGGCGGATCGGAAGGCGGAGGTATGTTGAGCTCACAGGAGGATGATCAACAGCAACTGACGATCTACGAAATCGTAAAGAAGATCGCCGCGGAAAATCCCCTGGCTTTGGCGCTGATACTGGCCGTGGTTTTGGCCATCTGCATTGCCGCGGCACTGCTTCGATACAGGAAATACAGAGGGAGCGTTTAATTTCATGGATGAAAAGGAGTGGATGAGATGAAAAAAATATTGGCTTTGACTCTTTCTGCGATGTTATTTCTGACAGGGTCGTCAGTCTGCTATGGAGCTGACGGAGCAGCTGCGGCAGAAGAAAAAGAAAAGGCGTATTCGCTTACACTTGAGGATGGGACGCCTCTGGATCCAGGAGACGGAAGGTTTCTCATCCCCGAAGGAGAGGATACTGTGATCCTCACAATACCGTCCTCCTGGACGCTGCACGACAACTATCCCCAAAAAGTTCTGACTCCGGAGCAGAATGAGAATGGAAGAAGCAGATATGCCATTTCTTTCAAAGGAATGCGCTGGAGCGCCGCCGACCTTCAGTTTATGGAAAAGACGTTCGGTATGATGGAGATCGTGCAGAGAGCGCGAACGGCCAGAGGGCAGGAAGTCAGCGATGATGCAGGAGCGTTCCGCACAGGCGCCTATATGAGCTTGTACGCGTCAGACGAACGGGGAGAACGGGTGTTAGGAGTGAGCGCCAGCTGGCAGCTACCCTTGATACAGCTGACATCCTTTACGGCTGACGGCGCAGCACTGTATACTCCGGTAAAAGTGGATAGCCAACAGCAGCGATTCATTCTGGACAAGGGATCCGACAGTGCGACGTTCCATTTTACAGTGGATTCCGAGCCGGTGAAAGCATATCTCACGAACGAGGCATACAGCCTGACATCCATCCCGGTGACCAAAGAACGGAACGGATATACTTTTACCGTAAAGGATTCTGATTTTGGAGAACTGGAGAAATTGGGACTGCGTCTGATCCTGGAAAATACGCAGGGATATGAGCAGGTCATCATCGTGGAGGGTTGTCGCCGGATCGTGGATTCCCCTGACGCGGTGACTGATTATCTCTGCATCGGTTCTCAATACACTGACGGGGGCAATCAGATGACAGGAGTGTATGGGTTGTATCCCGAAAAAAGTCTCATCGGTTACGGCGCCTGGAGCACACCGATCAGCCTGGGGAATTTCGGCGGATATATCACCTATTATTATGAAGATCCAATAAGAAACGCTCCGGAAAATCCTTACGGCGTGGATTTTATCGTTTATGGCAATTCCAACGGCGGCGGCGGGTTCTCCGAACCCGGCAATGTGCTGGTGTCTGAGGATGGCGAGGTCTGGTATACTCTGGCGGGTTCCGAGCATTACGAAGAAGCCACTGTCTGGGGTGAGACGGTCAGCTACCGCAGAGGAGCGGATCACATCAGTACGATATTGAACGACAATGAGATCTCTTACTTTTATCCTAGCCGCCAAAATTATCCTCTGTACGATTGGAAACCTGAAAATGATGAGGAGTTTTTGGTCGACGGCGTAAAGATCGGATTCAACGTGACGGAGACGGGAACATTCCCGGCTTTTGGCTATGTAGACGTCCATACGAACAGCTCTGCATCCTGGGGCACCGGCGAGGTGATGGGCGTCAGCGGCGTGGCCAAGAACCCATACCTTGCCGTCACAGGTCAGAAGACCGGTCTCATTCCACCCGAGGATCTGGAGAGTATCTATGAGGGCGGCGGCGACTGCTTTGACCTGGACTGGGCCGTGGACGAGAGGGGTATGCCTGTCCATCTGGAGGAAGTTCACTATGTAAAGGTTCAATCCGCAGTTCTGACGACCAAAGCCGGCGGGCTGGGCGAGAAATCCACCGAAGTCAACGTGGTTTCCAGGATAAACGCCGAGGGACCCGCCGCAGGAGTGACAGCGCCGCCTGAAAAAATATCTGTCAACGGAAAGGCGATCGATCTGAAAGACGGGGTCATGATCTATGACTTACAGGAGGAACCGGCACAGTCTCTCACGGTGGAGGTGGACGCCGCTGCCGGCGCTAACGTTTATATCGGTAATCTCAGGGCGGATGTGCGGGAGTACAAGGTGGCGCCCCGCAAGGGCGTGGTACGGGTCATTGTTCAGGAAGGAAAAAAGGAGCCACGGCAATATTTTATCCGGTTTGACGCGCACGCGGATGTGGTGGGAGCCATTGAGAAAGTCCGTAAAAACGGCGGAGAGACAACAGGGCCTGTTACACGGGGCTTTGCTCTGTCAGCCTTATATGAGCTGGCGGAAGATGTGGGTGAGATTTGTTTCTATGATGGGATGAAGCGGGATATGTGGTACACGCCCGCTGTGTCCTGGGCGCGCAGAGCGGAATTGATCGAAGGGACAGGCTCCGGTTTCAGCGAAGAAGAAACCGTGACCAGAGAAGAACTGTCCCTGATCCTGTACCGTTATGCCAAGTGCCTGCGAGAGGGTCCCAAAGCAGCCGACATGCCGGAGATCACCGACAGCGCCGAGATAGCTTCCTGGGCCCGTACGGCCGCTTCCTGGGCGTGTTCAGAAGGAATTATCCCGGTGAAAGGCGATGCCTTCGACCCCACAGGATCCATTGATCAGGAGGAGTTGAGACAAGCGCTTGATAAGCTGTTTGAGCTCCGGTAGTTTTGCAAGGCAAGCCCATGGTAATTGGCCGATGGATAGCCGGGCACAGGGCTAGTCGATCTGCGGGATAGGCGGGTTTAGATGAGGGACGGGGCTACTGGGGATCGCAGATGAGGACCAAGGCTGAAGGTCGGAGTTGAGGGCCAGGGCTGAGGGACGGGGATGGGCGCTGCGGTCAGTCGGCCCGCCGGCCGGGAGTCGGGAGCTGGGTGCCGGGATAGGTGAAAACAGCATAAAAAATTAGATTTCGCTGAAATCCGCGTGAAAATCAGCGATCATTTCTCAATACATGCTGCCAAATCGGTGAAAACGAGACAAGAAATAGTTTTTCACCTATTTGGCAGCTCTTTTTCGGTGAGATCGGAGAAAAAATGTAGATCTGGCCTATTTTACCGGCAGAGCCTGTGCTTGCCGCAGGACCGAAAGCTGCGGGGGAGCGACGATCTGCCGCCGATCAGCCTTGTACAGCGCCCCTTCCCTACATCACAAAGCCCAAAAGGATAAACGCTGCCGCTGAAATGGCCGCCATGGTCAGGGTGTAGGGCAGCTGCGATCTGATGTGATCGATGACGTCGCAGCCCGTGGCCGCACAGCTGACGATGGTGCTGTCTGAAATGGGGGAACACTGATCGCCGAAGATCCCGCCGCTCCAGATCGCGCCGGCGAGAAGGGCGATATTTACATCCATGGCGAAGGCGATGGGCATGGAGAGCGGTATGATGACCGCCATGGTTCCCCAGGAACTTCCGGTGGAAAAGGCGATGATCATGGAAATGACGAATACGATCATAGGCAGAAGGGCCGGGTTCAGAAGGCCGGAAAAAACGTGGGCCAGATATTCCCCGGTTCCCAGAGTGGCGACGATATCTCCGACGCCCAGCGCAAAGGTCAGGATGATGACGATGGGGATCATATTGATCCAGCCTTTATAGAGCGCGGCGCTGACCTCCTTTGGCGTCAGTATTTTTTTGCCTGTGATCATGATAAAGCCCGCAGCGATGCCGGCGAGGACGCCCCAGAGGAACGATTTCATACCGGCGCCGTTGAGGATATTCCCGTCTCCGGTAGTGTACATTCCCCAAACGGTCACTGCGATCATCAGCAGTACGGGGACTCCCAGGATTGTAACGCTGCTGACCTTATCAGTGATCGCGTCCCCTGATTCGGCCTTGACGCCTTTTCCCGGTGCGTCTAAAAGCCCTTGCTGCGCCGCACGCAGCTCAGCCTTTTTTATGGGACCGAAATCGAATCCGGTCAGGATCATGACGGGCACTGTGAAGACGGCTAGGAGCACATAGATGGAGCAGGGGATGGATCTCACCAGAACTCCGGCCGCGTTTTCCACTCCGGCGCCTTCCAGAACGCTGATCATGTAAGCGCCCCAGCTGCTGAGCGGAATGAGGACGCAGACGGGCACGCCTACGGAGTGAACGATGTAGGCCTGTTTTTCATGAGATGTGAGATACTTGTCGTTCAGCGGCTTTGTGATGGAGCCTGCGATGAGACTGCTCATACTGGCGGATACGAATACGATGATACCGATCAGCCATGTAAAGAGATTCGCCGATTTTTTTGATTTGACCAGAGTGGTCCTGGTGGTCAGCAATTCCACAAAGCCGTTGACGCCTCCCGCCGTTTGGATCATGTAGATCATGCCGCCCAGAAGGGTGATGGCCAGCATTGTGGTCACATTTCCGCCGGATGCGAAGACCCCGGTTATGGAGTTGATCGTGCCGTCTACGCCGGCGAATATATGATAGCCGCTGATGATGACATTACCTAAGAAGAGACCGAGCAATAACGAAGCGTATACATTTTGTGTGATCAACGCCATGCCCACAGCTACAATTGTGGGAACGAGAGACATAATACCGTATTCCATGTTTTTCCTCCTCTCTGTGGCTTCCGCTTTTGCTTATAACAGCAGAAATCCCGCAGATATGATTAGTATATAATAGATCAGGATCGAAAACTTTCTTTGACTGATATGGCTGACCACTTTCTCGCCTGTAAGGGTGCCGGCCAGTACGGCGGGCAGCAGAAACAGACCTGTTTTGAGAGTCTCCGGGTCGAGGAGCCCATCCCATAAATATTTGCACAGAATGATGCTGTTTAAAGCCACCCAACAGCAGCAGATCGTGGCTCGGAGCTCCGGCTTGCCTTTTACCGTGCGGGAAAGGTAGGCGATCAGCAGCGGACCGCCCGCGCCGTAGGCGGTCTGTATGATCCCTCCGGCCATGGGCATAAGGCAGGCGCACCAACTGACCGACGCAGGTCTCAATTTCTGTTCGTCCTGTTTTCTGAGCTGACGCAGGCAGTGAATGGAATAGATCGCGGTAAACGCTGCCAGCATCAGTTTGAGCGTTTTCTCCGGCAGATGCAGAATCAGCATATCAGCGGCGGGAATGCCCACCAGCAGTGCGCAGACCAGCACGATCGCCAGCTGTTTTTTCGCGATATGCCGCCGCCAGCGCACCGCGATGCAAAGGGACTGCAGCAGCGTAAAGGACAGCGTGATGGGAACGAACATTTCCCGGGGCAAGATCAGCAGTGAAAAAGGGAGACAGAACAGCGCTGCTCCGAAGCCGGTGATCTGCTGCTCGAAATACCCCAGGAAAAAGATCATCTCTAAAAACAGCATGCTCATTTTTCCCGTTTCAGAAAAGCGGTGCAGCAGTGCATGCCTCCCCATGCCTTGACAACTTCGGAATAATCCAGCGTATGGACTTTGATGCCGTTTGCTGCGAGGAGCTCCTGGGACTGAGGGTTTCCTGCGGGCATTACCACTTCGTTGGGGGCTATGGCCACAAAATTTACGGCGAAGCCTTCCTTGCATTCCTTTGTCTCAGGACATTCCAGGATCTTAAAACCGCGCTTCCTCATGAAAGCTGAGATATCGTAGGGCACCTGAGGCGGATACATGTAAACAGTTTCGGGGCCGGCTATGTTGAATACTCCGTCGATATGGGCCTGACCGCAGGGCGTCTGCATATAGACCAGTTCGACGCCCATACGCTTCAGTTCAAAGGCCACCTGCTCCGCGCCGGAGCGATTCGCCCTTGATCCCACGGCCAGGATCGCCGTTCTGCGGTCGATCCACATGACGTTTGCACCTTCAAAATAGCCGTCGCCGACAATGGTCCGCACGATGGGAATGTTCAGGGCGGCAAGCTGTCTTGCCACGGCGGCTTCCTCGCCCCTGCGCGCCTCAAGAGCCGGCCGGCATACGATGGCCCCCTCCGGGGTCATGAGGCAGAGGTCGCGGCAGAATACGGCGTTGGGCTTGTCCGGCCGCTGTTCCTCCACATAGTAAACTTTTATACCGTGACTGCGGTAAAACTGCGCCAGCCCGTCGTGCTGCCGGCGAAAGACTTCCGGATCGACGGCGCTGCGAAAGCGTACCTTCCGGTAATCAAAATCGTCGATCTCTTTTCCGGGGCGGCGCATCAGGACTGCTTTCAGCGGTTCGTATTCCGAGCTGCAGCCCCAATCGCCCCAATAATCCAGCATTTCTTCCTCTGTGGTCGTCTCTTTCGGAAACCATAGATCGCCGCCCAGCGGATCAAAACTCTCCGGGCTGCCTGCCGTACACTTTTCCATAAATACATTTCCTCCTTTACTGGTGTTTCGCCATGGCTGTTGCTTTCCTAACAAAGCAAGTTTCATGCCAAAGTCGGATAACGTGCCGGCCGCCGGCGTCGGGAATTGGACTGCCGGCCCCAGCGGTCTAACTGCCAGCGCAGGCGTCCGTCAGGTCTGCGTATCATGACAGAGATTCTCATGTTGGTCAGATAGGTGAGTGAAAAAATTTTAACTTATTTGTGAAAATATTTTCACTAAATTGGTGCCTGTCCATGGTACAATATCCACGGAGTGGATATTATACAGATTCTGTGCGCGGCGGCCGCCATGCGCGGATTATACCATGATGGCCTGCGGCCAGTCATGGTACAATATCCACAGAGTGGGTATTATACAGATCCTGCCCGCGGCGGACCTCATGGCCGGATCATACCATGGCGGCCGCAGGCCAGCGCGGGGACACGTTGGTATGAGTACCCGCGGGGACAAGCTGAAAACGCAGCCGGAGGGGCGGTATGACAGACGCCTGGAATGGCTGGAGGATGGTTCGGAGAAAGGATGTACATATGTTGTGGAGATATATCGAACAGATGCTGGACCTGTACAAAAATGTTGATGGGATCGTAGTGGTAAATTGTGACGGATTCATTGAATACTATGTGACCCACCGGCCGGGATCGAACCATCTGACAAATGAGAAGGTCGCCCGAAAGCACGTCCTGGATGTGTGGACCAACCTGACGGAGGAGTCCAGCACGCTTTTGAACGTTCTCCGCACAGGAAAGCCCATGCTGAATGTGATCCAGACGAATCACACCTATATGGGCGACGTCATTCACTCCATCAATTCGACCATGCCGATCACCAACCAGGCGGGAAAGCTGATCGGCGCCGTGGATGTGTCGATCTATCTCCCTTCCGAAAAACCGCCGGCCGACCTGCGTCTGGATGTGAAAAAAGACTTCTCTCATTTGGGAAAGCCGTTGTTTACACTGAAGGATATCATAACCAATTCGGAGGAAATGCTGAAGATCAAGGAGCAGATCGAGAAGATATCGGTCACCGGCTCCTCCGTTCTGATCTACGGAGAGACCGGAAGCGGAAAGGAAATGATCGCACAGTCTATCCATTCCAGCAGTTTGCGCGCCGCAAAACCGTTTATCGGCCAAAACTGCGCGGCGATCCCGCTGTCGCTGTTGGAAAGCCTTCTTTTTGGGACGACCCGGGGGAGCTATACCGGCGCGGAAAATAAGAAAGGCCTGTTTGAGATGGCTGATGGGGGCTCATTGTTTCTGGATGAGATCAATTCGATGGAGATCGGAATGCAGGCTAAGATCCTCCGGGTCCTGGAGGAACGAAAGGTCCGCAGGATCGGTGGGGACAAGGAAATTTGCTTTGATGTACGCCTGATTTCAGCTGTCAATCGGCCGCCGGCCGAATTGCTGTCGGGGGAGTTTTTCCGCAGCGATCTGTATTACCGCCTTTCGCCGGTCCAGATATTCCTGCCGCCTCTGCGGCGGAGAAAAGAGGACATCCCGCTGCTGGCTGAACATTTTATCGAAATGTTCAATGAGTCCATGCAGCGGGACGTGGTGGGAGTCTCGGAAGAGGTGCTCCAGTTCTTTTGCAGTTACAGCTGGCCGGGCAATGTGCGGGAGCTGAAAAACGTCGTCGAGGGCTGTTTCAATATCATGTCCGGCAGGTACATTCAGATGTCTGATCTGCCGCAGTATATGCTTCCTGAAACGTCATTTTCCTTTGACGATGAAGACAGGCCCCGGCAGTCTCTGCAGGAAAAGGTGAACTGCTATGAAAAGCAGCTGATCCAGGACGCGGTAAATCATTATCGCACACTGACGCGGGCCGCCCGGGCGCTTTCGATCACAAAACAGGGACTGCGATATAAAATGGAAAAATACGGGATAGAGTTTCCCGTTCGTTAATGGTGAGGGAAAGCGAAAGGAAAAGATCTATTTTCTTCTCTTTCTTTTATCGTTTTCGCGCAGATATTTGCGGGCGTTTTTCATGCCGCCTGCCTTTTCGAACATGGCGTTCAGCTTTTCTGTTTCGATCTCCTTAGCTGACAGGCCGTCGTATTTGGCCTCCCGTTTCAGCTTCCGATAGCTTTCCAGCCGCCGGGCGTCCAGCCGGCCTTCTTCCAGGGCGCGCAGGACTGCGCAGCCCGGCTCCGAGGTGTGAGTGCAATCCCGAAAACGGCACAGCTCTGTGAGGGCGTCGATGTCCGTGAAGGATCTGGACAAGTCGACGTTCTCCACGCCGAACTCGCGCATTCCGGGGGTGTCGATGACGATGCCGCCCTGAGGCAGAACGAGGAGCTCCCGGCGGGTGGAAGTGTGTCTGCCTTTGTCGTCTTGACGTATCTCTGAGGTCCGGAGGACCTCGCTGCCGGCCAGCCGGTTGATCAGCGTGGATTTGCCCACACCGGAGGAGCCCACGAAGGAGGCGGTCATTCCCGGCCGCAGCCAGGACAGGAGCCGGTCGCAGGAGCAGTTATCGCTGCCTGAGGTGACGGCCACATCCGTGCCGGGGGCGACGGCGCCGATCTCGGCCATGACCACGTCCAGATCTTTACACAGATCCGCTTTGGTCAGCACCACCACAGGGGATGCGCCGCTGCTCCATGCAGCGGAAAGATAGCGCTCCAGCCTGCTGAGATTATAATCGCTGTTGAGCGACATGCAGAGGAACAGCGTATCCACGTTGGCCGCCACTATCTGCGTCTGACGGGCGGTGCCGGCGGCGGCCCGTTCAAACACGCTTTTTCTGGTCAGCACCTGATGGATGATGGCGTTGCCGGAGCTGTCCCCGGACCGGTCTGTCATCACAAAGTCACCCACGGCAGGGTACTGGGAGAGGGCAAAAGAGCCATAACGGAATTTACCGGAGATCTCTGCCATGCATTCTCCCTCGCCGGTTGCGATCCGGTACAGATCCTTATACTGAGAGACCACACGGGCCAGATGAAGCCCGGGATACATGGAGGCCTCGGCAAAGCGGCCTGGATCTGCACCGTAACGGACTAAAAGATTTTGTTCATTTGTTTGATCTATCTTAAATTGATTCAATTGTTTTACCTCTCAATTTCTATTTTCCCGAACGCGGGCCTGCATTCGCAGAATAGGCCGGTGGAACCGGCAGATCCGGAACCGGCAGATCCGGCAGAACGCGCGCAGCCGCACAAAAAAAGACACAGTCATACGACTATGTCCCGGGAACTCAAAAAGTACCGATCTGGAACACAGCTCTGCATGAAACAGGAATGCACAACAAAATAAAGGGATCAGGATCCCCCTTCTGTGCTAATGCAATTCGTGTTTCTTACAGAACAATCTCCACAAAGTACCTCGTTTCACAATTGATATTGATTTCAGTATACTATCCGGAACTTCGCCTGTCAATTCTCTTTTGTTCCGGGGCCGTGTAAGGTTTTTCCATGTAAACGCTACAACGGTTTTTCATATAAAAAGTTGGAAAAGGACATGGCCGGTTTTCCCGACTGTTTTGACTTTTCGTCGGGCTCGGGACCGGGAGGAAGGGAGGGGAGACGTAGATCATCAGCGGTTATGTTCCGTATTTTATGATAAGAAAAAACGGCCGCCCCATGCCGTTAAGAGATACGGGCGTGGGAAGGCCGTAGGATTCAGGCTTCATCCTGCTGGGCGTAGATCTGCGTATGCCGGCCGTCTTCGACGAGGTAGAGACCGGCCACCTCTTCCTGCGTGAGATCGGCAGTCTCTATCTCCTGAGAGGTATCAAAGACAGCGCAGGTGCCGCAGGATGAGCTCACCCTGCGGGGGACCGGTTTCAGAGCGCCGGCGATCCCTTTCTTTTTTAAAAAACGGATGTAATTCATGGCATCAAAATGAGTGTGAAATGTGGCTAAGTATGTCATGGATCAGATCCTCTATTTCTTTAATTCGATGTGAAAATCGCCGCCCTCCTGCGTGACGTCCGCCTGATAGCCTTTGGAAGCGGCAAAGCGCTTTACATTTTCCACAGCAGTGTTATTGTCTACCAGAACGGTCAGAACTTCCGCGCCGGAAGCGACGGCTCTCTTGGTTTTCAATACCGGTTCGGGGCAGGCGCAGCCCCTTGCGTCTACGATGATCTTGTCCATCTGTCGGGTCCTCCTTTTAAACGGTCTATCATTGTTTGCTAATTGATTTCGGCTGCCGGATCGGAGCCGTCCAGTACGTGGTGCGGCCCCTGGGGGCAAGGATCTACGCCTTCGCTTTTGTCTCTCTCTGGATATTGGCAAAAGCGATGGCCGCGGTGATCGCCAGTCCGATGATGACGGCGATCTGGCCTCCGGAGGTAGGTCCGTCTCCGGAAGACGCCAGCTTAAAGTTGTGACAGAAAGCTGCGCCCACTACAAAGCCCAGTACGGTGACCACGGAATCCACGTTGCCCTCCCCGGACAGAATGAGCTGGCGCAGAGGGCAGCCGCCAAGAAGCACGGAACCGAGACCCACGAGAAGCATTCCCAGGAAATTCCACAGGCCGTCGGTGTGGGCTACGGGCTGACCTTCAAAACCGATGTGAAAGCTGCCCATAATGAGATTGCCGATGATCACAGCTGCGATGACGGCGATGAAACCGATCAGCATATGTGTGTCTTTAAAAAGTATTGTATCACGAATTCCTGCGACTGTACAGAATCTGGATTTCTGGGCCAGAACACCCACGGCAAGACCGGCGATCAGCGCCGCCGCTATGGGCGCGTGCATGGAACCGGGACCGCTTTCGCTGAAAAAGAGCAGCGCCGGCGCGGCGCACAGCAGGACCAGCATTGCCACGTTAGCCGCCGGATAGAGATAACCGTCCAGCTTGCTGACACTGTAGGTCCGCTTCAGAGTGAATCCCTTGTTCAGGCAGAAGATACCGCAGCCGATCCCCGCTACAAATCCTGCCAGCCCCACCAAGGCGTTCAGGTCGCCGCCGCCGATGCGGAGCATCATGCGCAGAGGACAGCCGAGAAACATCAGCGCGCCTACCATAACGCAGAA
>Ga0129308_1002398_pt1 | contig 15989 bp, 13 predicted proteins | sample L827metagenome_FD_94440 | JGI IMG/M metagenome (GOLD analysis project Ga0129308, IMG submission 94440) | Ring-tailed lemur group fecal microbial communities from Wisconsin, USA - L827 metagenome | ecosystem: Host-associated > Mammals > Digestive system > Large intestine > Fecal | place: USA...
CGCCGCCCTCATCGCGCCACCCTGCTCGTGAGCTCGCGCATGTTCACGTCGCCGCTGAGGTCGACCCTGTAGCAGTTGTTCGTGATGCGGCTCGTTTTACGGGGTGGACGTCTAATAGATATGTCGATGTTCCACTCGGTAACTATTGCTGAATACCGCTGAGGCCTCGCATGAAACCCTTCTGTATGGCGTGGTTGTAGCTGCTGGTAGGTTCCCGAGGACGTTAGGTTCGTTTTGTTAAAATGCCCTGGTATGCAGGCAAGTTGTGTGGGAGGTTCTTGATGGCGGCTCATTTCAAGCAGGATGTCGAGCAGGCTTGCTCGGATGAATGCGTGCCTTGTGATTCGATAGGCGAGAAGGTCCGCGGCCGGCACTCGGGCGGACAGCCGCACAGCCACACGCGTCGCGCCTTCGTCGCGGGAGGCGTCTGCCTGGCGGCGGTCGCAGCTGCGGGCGCCGCCACACCCGCCAGGGCGGCGGACGTCGTCGAGGGGCTCAAGGCCAAGGCCGGCGACGTGTCCGACCTGCTCAACGAGACGCTCGCCGCGTTCAAGGGGCTCGACTTCGCGAGTGCAAGCGAGCTCGCGGCGAAGACCTCCGCCGCCGTCTCGGACCTCCAATCGCAGATGCAGGGGCCCCTGTGGGGCGCGGCCGAGTGGATTCCCGTCCTGGGCGGGGACATCAAGGCGGCACGCATCCTCGTGGACACGCTCGCCGACCTGGTAGACGGCGCCCTCGTGCCCGTGTCCCAGGCGCTCTCCGCCGTCGAGCTCGACAGGCTCGTCGTCGCGGAGGGCTCTGACCGGGTCCGGTTCGACGTCGCGGCGATCCAGGCCGTGGCAGACGCCGTCAAGCAGGCAATTCCCGTGCTCGACGAGGCCGCCTCCACGGTCGGCGGCATGGGCGAGACGCACGTCGCCCAGCTCACCGAGGCCGTGGACATGGCCAGGGAGAAGATCGCCCCCCTGGCGGGCGAGTTGGACGAGGCCGCCGGCCTGCTCGGGGCGCTCCCCGGGCTCCTGGGCGCAGAGGGGGAGCGCGTGTACGGCGTGCTCGCGCAGAACAACGTGGAGATCCGCTCCACCGGCGGCCTCGCCGGCCAGTGCTGCCGCGTCGCGGTAAAGGACGGCCTCCTCAGCCTGGGCGAGGTCGAGGGGGTCAGGAACTTCATGAACCCGGGCGACGACGAGGCGATGTGCGTCCCCCTGACCGACGAGGAGGTCGCGCTCTACAGCAGGTCGGTGGGCTACATGTCGGTCAACGTCAACTGCATCCCCGACTTCCCCCGCGTGTGCGACATCTTCAGCCAATTGTGGTCCGCCACCAATAACGAGCGTGTGGACGGCTTCGTCGCGATCGACCCCATCTTCCTGCAGATGCTCATGGGGCTCACGCAGGGAACGCGGACGGCTGACGGCACCGTGCTCGACGGCGGGAGCACCGTGCGCGTGCTCATGCACGACACGTACTGGAGGAACCTCGACGATTACGCGGCCACCGACGTGTACTTCACCGAGGCTGCCTCGGCGGCTCTCGACTGCATCATGGGAAGCATTTCCTCCATGGACCCGAAGTCCCTGCTGCAGGTCGTGAGGCGCGGCATCGACGGCGGGAACCTGCTCATGTGGGCCGCCGACGCCGACGAGCAGGCCGTGGTCGAGGGCCTCGGTGCCTCGGGGGAGGTGACCCTCGACCCCGCAGCGCCCCAGCTCGGCGTCTACCTCAACAACGGCTCCTGGTCGAAGTTCGAGTGGTACCTCGACGTCGACTTCTCCATGGGCGAGGCCGCGGCCAACGCCGACGGCTCGAGGACGTACCCCTGCAGCCTGCGGCTCTCCAACGCCATGACACCGGGGGAGCTCGAGGCGAGCAACGCCGTCATCACGGGCGGCAACCCGGCGAAGCGATCAGAGGACGACATGCTCGAGGTGCTCAACCTCTACGCGCCGGCGGGCGGCCATGTCGAGGTCACGGGCCACAACGGGCAGGTCGACCTCGCCGACGACAAGACCTACAGGGGGCTGCAGGTGGTGTGCGGCGAGGCCCACGTCCAGATCGGCGCACCCGCGGAGATAACGTTCAGCGTGACCGTCTCGCCCGAGGCCACGCAAGAGCTGAGCGTGCGCATCCCCCCGACGGTGCAGGGCTACCGGTAGGAGAGGCGGGCGAAGTCGGGTTCGGCGTCGTCGCTCGGTAGCCTCAATGAGCTGGCACCTGTTTCCAGCCCAAGCCTGCGTGGCTCCATCGCAATCCGTTGCACCGCTGGTTCAAGACGTGGTTGAACAGCCTGGCGGCGAGTTCCGAAGCCTCCCCGATGTCGCGAAGGTGCTTGGGAATGCCCGTCTGGGTGCGGGGCTTGTCCGTCAGTGCCGCGCCGACCGGATAGACGAGGTAATCGTAGGTGTCGAGGCCCTCGCTGCCTCCTTGACTGCCATCTCCAATGCTGCAGCGGATTTGTACGCCATGCGTCAGTCCCTTCCGGCTATCCCGGCGTCTGCCAGCAGTGACGCAAGGATTCGATCTGCCTTGTTCTTGCCATACTTGCCGTCAATCAGTGCCTCTAGTTTATTGAAGTCGAACGGCCTGCTGCCGGAGCAGGCGCTGTGGAGCGCATTGGCGACCAAGGAAAGGTCCTCGTCATCTGCCACGATGTCGAAAATCGTCCTTTCCGGCGTGGCCACGGGAAAGCCGCTTGCGAACGACACCTCGTCACGGGCCACCTCCCGCACTGCGAAGCTAACGGTTTTGTTCCTGGAGTTGATGCGCCCGGGTGCGTAGATGCGATATGGGCTGAGGTAAGGAGTCTGTGTTTAGTCAAGCATGCCTTTCGGCTCAAATTTTTCGGGGTAGCTACGAAATTTTTCGGGGTAGCTACGAAATGTTCGTGAGCTAGCGTGGAATTCTGTAGAATTGGCCGGGATCGCTCGGTCCCTTGCCAATCCATTCCAGCAGGCCTTGCTTGGCCAGCCTTCTCAGTGTGGTTGACGCTGTGCGCTTGGTCACTTGTGCATCATTGGCCAGCGCCCTCGTCGTTACGTTCCCGTTAGCGGCGGCGAGTTCCATGGCCCTACGCTCGTTCTTGCTCAAGTCTCCCAATGGAACGTTCCACGCTGTATCGGTTATGACACTTCTCTCCCCATCTCCGCTAGCGGAACCGTCTTCCGCAACCGTCACCTGCGACCCTGGGCGCTCGAAGACGACGACGGTGCTGTTGACGGTCTGCTCGAACCGGAACCTCACGCCGGCGGCCTCGCAAGCTTCCTTGATGCGCGGAATGCCCGTGCCGTACTGCTCGATGACGCCGGCGCGGAACAGGGCGCGCGCGATTGCGGGATTTCGCAGGCAGAACTCGCTCGCGGTGCCGTCGAGGTGCTCTTGCGGCGAGTCGCCCTCGGGGAATAGGCCGGGGCTCACGATCTGGACGGTGTCCATGTACACGTTCACCTCGACCGCTGTCCCGGCCTCGTAGTCGCGGTGGCACAGCGCGTTGGCAACCGCCTCTCGAATGGCCTCGGCTGGGATCTCGGGGATCTCCTTGCGGTACATGCCCGTCTCGCCGATGACGAACTCGCGCCTGATGTTCGACGTCACGAAGTACTCGGCGAAGTCGAGCAGCTTGAGCATGGTGCCGCACTCGCGGCGCAAATCGAGGATCTTGGCCTTGGTGTTGCCGCCCAGAAGCCCCAGCTTCATCCTGGGGTAGGTGTCGGACCCCTCGCAGAACAGCTCCACCGCGGCGTTTCTGAGGCTGCCGTCGGGCGCGACGAGGTCGAGCCTGGCCAAGGCGTCCTCCACGCCGGCGAACCCGCCTCCGACGCGCCCGGCCCTGCCGCCGCGCTCGACGAAGTCGCGCACCGCCCGCTCGTCGGCGTCGGAGACGGGCCTGCCGGACGGCTGCGAGTCCCACGGGCTGCGGGCGTGCTCGCGCTTTATGACCATGGCGCTCAGCTCCGAGGCCGACAGCGCTTTGTTCGAAGTCCCCACGCGGGTGAAATAGCGCCCGTCTGCTGAGTAGGGGGCATCGGCGCCCGAGAAGGCAACCTTGATGTAGTGCAGCCCGTCATCGGCGTCGAGGCACTCGACTGTCGGGAACACCGCGGGCTCGATCTTGTCGGACACCCACGACGTCACCTGGCGCAGCGTTGCGTCGCTGACATCCTGGCCGATGACATTGCCGTCGTCCTTCACGCCGAAGTAGAGCTCGCCGCGGCCGTGCTTGTTCAACATGGCGCTGATGGCATGCAGTGCCTCTTTATGCTCGCCAGTGGACTTCTTGAACTCGACGGTCTCGCTCTCGCTGCCCAGGTTCATCCGCGCCGCCCTTCCCGTTCGTTGTTTGTCTCGTTGGATTATACCGTGGTCGCCATAGGCGAATTCGTGGAAGCGCGTTTGCTTGCCCCTTCCACGTTTTCATGCGCCTTAATGCCCTTTGTGAAGAATCGTCCCATTGGGAAACGGGTCCCAATGGGACGATTTTGGTATCAGGCATAGGGGAAATCGGTGCGCTCCGCGTGTTTGAGGCTATGTGCTATTCCGATTCTCTAATGCGTCCCAGGCGACTCGAAATGCTCCACCGAAATTGCTGGCAATCCTCTTCTCCTGTGCAAAATCCCCGTCCTGCCTTGCGTTTTCGTCTTGACAAATGGCGCGAGAAGGTGGGCATGCGCTCCATGCGCGTCGACGACAGCTGCCCGTACTGCAAGAACCGCAAGCTGCTGCGCGGTTTCAACGACCTGGCTACTACGCATCCCGAGCTCGTGGCTGAGTGGGATTTCGAGCGCAACGGCGACCTGGGGCCCGACGGCATTGTCTTCGGCAGCGCAAGGAAGGTCTGGTGGAGATGCGGGTATGGGCACGCATGGCAGATCTCCGCCTACAACAGGACCGGCGGCGCCGACCGCAAGGTGCTGAAAGGCTACAACGACCTGGACACCACGCATCCCGACATAGTGGCGATGTGGCACCCGCGCATGAACAAGCGCTTGAAGCCCACCGGCGTGCAGGCCATAAGCCGCAAGCTCGTATGGTGGCGCGGCGAGTGCGGCCACGTCTACCAGATGGCCGTCCGCGACAGGGTGAGGGCCAAGCCGGGCCAAGCCGGGCTACTGCCCGTGCTGTTCGGGGAGGAAGAGGCCCGAGAGGCCGATAAGGCTCGACTAGCCCTCGGCCCCTCGGCGAGGAAGGAATGGGGGGCGTCGGTGCCTCCTGCCTATAGGCGTGATTTTGCAACTATTGGGCTGGGCGGTCATGCGTGGCAGCTATGGGGTCCGCATCGTTTCTGATGGCTGCTTGGGTTGCGGGCGCAACAGAGGCGTGTACGATGGGAAGGGAGTGGCCCCGCGAGAGGCGGCTTGGGGTGCTGCCTGCGGCGGCGGGGGCCGCCGCTTAGGGGGCGCCGGGGGCGCCCCAGGCCGCCCTTTGGGGGCGGGTCAGACAAAAATCCCCTCTAAGGCCCCCTTCGGCCCGTTTTCTCCGGGATTCGAACGGGGCCCAGGGCGAAAGTCAAGGCTTGTTCATTGTCTCCCTAGCTGTCGGCCTCTGTCGAGAACTGTTCACAAAAGCTTTGGTACGAGTACGCGAGCCTTTCCTGTGCAAGCGCAGCAGAGCAGTACTCTTGCCAGAACTGCTTGACGAGAAATTTGCCGACTCTCAGCACCAGGAGTGTTTACTGCTCAAGCAGGACAATCTTAGTGGGTGCGTTGGGGTTGGAATGGGACATGTACGTCTCGCGCTCCTTACGTCGCTCTCCAGGCGGTCGCATGCGCGGCTGTGTTTGCCGATGGGCGACTGTAGCACCCGTCCGTGGCGCGCCTGCGTCCGCGGTCCCCGCCCGCTTATTTGCGTGCCCCTGCCGAAAGGACCCGCCTATGTCCCGTGCCAGCAAGACGCTTGTGGAGTTCGCCGAGCAGATGGCGCGCGTCGCGCCTGCTGTCGAGCCGTTCGGCGCATACGTGAGCGCCCGCACGCGCGTCGAGTGCCGCTGTCGGGCGTGCGGGCATGTGCGGTCGCCCTACCCCAAAGGCATGCCCCAAGGCGGCACCTGTCCGGGGTGCGCCAAACGTGCCGCGACCCAGCGCCATGCGCAGGCCCACGGGCGGCAGGAACGCTGAGACCTCGCCTTCCGAGCTCCCGTCGCGCGGTGTCTCAGCCAGTCAGCCGTTAGCAGTGTTGGTGTCGCTAACATTGGCGATAGAGGCTAGCGGGGCAATCACCAGGTGTTCTAGCCTGCAATACAATGTGGCGCCTCTCCTGCTCGCCGGTGGGGTTGCCGTTGTGGCCCCGTTACGGCTTTGCCTTTGGCACTTCCGCTTCGTATCCCGCCTTGTCGCGTCCTCGAGCTGCACGTGGTCAAGCGGACACGTTGCGGTCATCAAGACGGACATGTCCGCAAAATGTCCGCGCCGTGTCCGCGAGCAGGCGGACATGGCGTCCTCTCACGGGCCTCTCCGGCGCCCCTTACTCGAACACCGGGGCCAGGCCGCCAGCGGGGATGCCGCCTTGGTCGACGGGTTCGCCGTCGTCGGCGTGGTCGCAGCCGACGAAGCGCTTGCTGCCGAGTAGGTCTTCCAGGCGGATGCCCGGTTCGTCGATGTCGCGCATGGCGAGCTGCGAGCCTGAGCGGATGATGATGCGGTCGAGGCTCACGTCATCGACCGTCACCGACTCGCGGCCGGCGAGCGGGTCGTCCTTGGTGACGATCATGCACTCGCGCTCCTGCATGTGCCGCCTGGCCGCCGTACTTCCTTCCGCCCCCTCGCAACATCCCCTTACAAACCCGCAATTCTCTGTTTATGGCCTTTGCGGCCTTGCCGTTGTTGAATGAATGGCAAGGGGTCGCCCAGACGTGCCGGGCGACATGATATGCAAAGGAGCATTCTCATGGAGAACATTTCGAGGCGTTCGCTCTTGAAGTCCGGCGCTGCCGCCACCGCTGCGGCCGCTGTCGCTGCGGCCGCGCCCGCAGCCGCCCGTGCCGACGAGGCCGCCGCTGCAAAGCCCGAGGACTGGCTGGGCGAGCCCCCGGCGCTCACCGTTGACGACTGCGTCGAGACCGTCGAGTGCGAGGTCCTCGTCGTGGGCTCCGCCCTCGCCGGCTCCATGGCCGCCTACGGCGCGGTGAAGAACGGCGCCAAGGTGGTCGTCATCGAGCGCAACGCCGCCCCGCACATCGGCGGCATGACCATCTCGTTCCTCAACTCCAAGACCCAGCTCGACGCTGGCCTTCCCGAGTACGACAAGGTCAACGTCGCCAACCAGATGTTCAACCTCACCCAGTACCGCTCCGACATGAAGCTCAACGCCCTGTGGTGCAACCGCTCCGGCGAGATCCTCGACAACATGGTCGAGGACTTCCTCGAGCCCTACGGCCAGTACTACCTGCCGCTGAGCCTTGAGGGCATCTTCCCCGACCCCACCCAGGAGATTAACTCCTACATCTCCACGGGCGTTGCCTTCTCCGAGGATACCGACATCCTCACCGACTTCACCCACAATATCCAGAAGTTCCTGACTGACCAGGGCGTGCGCTACGACTTCGAGGTCAAGGGCGAGGTGCTCGTCAAGGACGAGAACGGCCGCGTCACCGGCGTCATCGCCACGAACGCCGCGGGCGACCACGTGTACTACCAGGCTTCCAAGGGCGTCGTCATGTGCACTGGCTCCTTCGGCGGCAACGACGCCATGATGGAGCGCTTCTACACCAAGAACTTCGCCGAGTTCGCCAAGAACTACAACACGTACAACTGCTACATGCTCGACGACCCGATTACCGACTACGACATGGACGACGGCCTGGGCCACAGGATGCTGTGCTGGGCCGGCGCCGAGATGGAGGAGCTCTGCGGCTACGCCTCCTGGCAGACCACCGGCTGGCGCTCGTTCCCCTACCTGCTCGTCGACACGCAGGGCAACCGCTTCATGAACGAGGCGACCTCGCTTCTGACCTCGGCCCACATCGTCGCTGACCTGCCCGGCCATGGCAACTACGTCTGGCAGATCATCCCCACCAACGACTTCGCCATGCCCTCTTCCTTCGGCTACGACAAGGAGACGGCCGCCAAGGTCTTCGACATCGAGACCAACGAGCACTACGAGGCCGACACCATCGAGGAGCTCGCTGAGATGATCGGCGTTGACCCCGAGGCGCTATCTGCTACCGTCTCGCGTTACAACGAGCTGTGCGAGGCCGGTGAGGACACCGACTACATGAAGGCCGCGCGCTACCTCGACCCGATTGACGACGGACCCTACCAGGCATGGAAGATGAACTACTACTTCTACTGCACGCTGGGTGGCGTTCGCTGCAACGAGAACCTCCAGGTCCTCGACGCCGACTGGAACCCCATCCCCGGCCTGTACGCCGGCGGTAACACCGTGGGCTACCGCTTCGGTGCAAGCTACGAGACGCTGCTGCATGGTGGCTCGAACGGACTCGCCGCCACGCACGCCTACGTCGCCGGCGAGCAGGCCGCCCTGGCGTAGGGCGCAAGGGTTTGGGCGTTGTGCCCGCGCTTCTACCTCGCATTTCCCGGCCCGGCCGTGCTACCATCCGTTCGGATGGGGCCGGCCGGGCCTTTTTGCATGTCATTCAGGGGGATGGTTTCGATGGACGAGCGGGTGTGCAGGTACTTCGCGGGGCTCTGCCGTTTCGGCAGCTACTCGGCCGCCGCGCGTGAGCTGTGCATCACCCCGCAGGGGCTGAACCTTGCCATCCGACGCTTGGAGAAGGAGCTTGGAGCGCAGCTCGTCGACGGGCGCCACGGGCCCATCAGGCCAACCTCGTACGGCGAGGCGTTCCTCGAGTATGCCGAGGAGGAGGTGGCACGCGCCGAGGGCCTGCGCGCCCGGTTCGCCGAGATAGCCGAGCGGGAGCGCAAGCCGGTGCGCGTCATCGGTGCCATCGGGATCGTGAGCGAGGGTCTGCGCCATTGGCTCGGGGGTTTCGGGGATTATGCTGGGGGCTCCTACGTCGAGTTTATGGGCGAGCTGCCGGACAGCATCTGCGAGGAGGACCTGCTCGAGGGCGACGTGGACTTCGCCATCGTGGTGGACCCCAAGGAAGCCCCGGGGCGCATGCGCGGCATCAGGCTCGCCCGCGACTGCCACTACCTCTGGGTCGGCCGCGGCGACCCGCTGAGCGAGAGGGAGACGCTCTCGGTTGAGGACCTCGAGGGCCGCTCGGTCATGACGGTGGGGGCCGACTACCACGCCCCGTGCCAGCTGCTCGACCTCGTCCACGAGCGCGGCGTGCACGCCCATGTGAAGTTCTGCTCCCAGATGATCACGGTCTACGAGTACGCTCTGAGCGGAGAGGGCCTGGGCCTCACCGGCCGCAGCCACGTCGAGGCGATTGCTTCCTCGCGTCTCGTTGGCATCCCGTTTCCCGAGCTTCCCGTGAGCTTCTCGCTCTATTGGCGCGCCGACCGCGAACTGCTCGAGCACGAGCGGCAGTTCGTCGAGTACATGTCGCGCTACCGGCAGTCGGGGATATAGTGCGCAAGGGCGCATGGGGGCGGCCAGGATTTGCCCAGGCGGCGGCCGGCGGGCTGCGCGGCTCGCGTGCCCGGCAGGGGCCGTATTGCCGCGGGCAAAAGTAAATGAAGCCTCCATTGCCGGCCAAACAGCCGTATGATTTGCCTGGACCCAGCGGCGGTGAGACCCACGGAGGTGGCCGAGATGGACGGGACGGCAAAGGACGCGGAGCTCTTCTTCGAGCGGCACAGGGACGTCTACCCCTTGTATGAGCTCTTCCATGAAAAGCTACTGGCGAGGTTTCCCGACACGCGGGTCAAGGTGCAGAAGTCGCAGATCTCCTACTACAACCGCCACTTGTACGCATGCGTGTCGTTCTTGAAGGTGAGGAAGAAGGCGGAGCTTCCGGAAGACTACTTCGTGCTCACGCTGGGCCTGCCCGCGCCCCTGGAGTCGGGCCGGGTCGCGGCGAAGACCGAGCCATACCCCGGCCGCTGGACGACCCATTTCGTCATCAGCGACCCCTCCGACCTGGACGAGGAGATGTTCGGCTGGGTCGCGCAGGCGTACTGGTTCGCGCAGGGGAAGTAGGGCATGGGCTTGTCTACCCCCTCATGCACCAGGCGTCGAGCCACTTTTCGTCGGAGCAGCCGGGGCGGGCATCGCCCATGTCAGTGGGGCGCGTCTGGTGTCCGGGGCGGCGTCTGCTATCCCCTTGCCCCGCCCTATTTCCCCGCCAGATACCTGCGCAGGAGAAACGCCGTGAAGTACGGCAGCGTCAGCACGGAGCCCTCGCGCCCGACATTGCCGCCGCACAGTTTGATCCCCCAGTCGATGTCCGGATAGGCGTCCGACTCGATGAGGGTGCGCAGGGACTTGGCCGTCCCGTTCTTGGCCTTCACCTCGACCGGCACGAGGCGGTCTGCCGTGCGCACGAAGAAGTCCTCCTCGAGCGTCGAGTTCTCCTTTTTGTAGTAGAACAGGCCGTAGCCGGATTTCTGCAGCGCCTCGCCCACGACGCTCTCGTACATGGCGCCCTTGTACACGCCGAGGTTCTTGTTTACCCTCAGGTCCTCGCTCGCCTCGTCATCGAGGCTTGCGACGAACATCCCGTTGTCTCGATAGTAGATCTTGTACTTGCCCTCGTCGTAGTTGCCCTTAAGGGGGAGCTCGGGGTAGTTGAGGCAGTGGCACACGCCTATCATGCCTGCGGTCTCGAGCCACTCGATGCACCCGCGGTAGTCCTTGAACCGCGCCGTGCGGGCGACCTTCGATATCTGGAACTTTTTGTTCTCTTTCGCCAGCTGGAGAGGGATGCTGTGGAACACGTTGAGGATGCGCCTCTGGTCAAGGCCTTCAGCGTACTTGACGATGTCTTCCTCGTAATCGAGTAGGAGCTGCCGCTGCGTTGCAAGGCACCCCTCGAATGTTCCCCGCTCGATGTAGGGGCGCACGACGGCCGGCATGCCGCCGAGGATGCAGTAGTCCAGGAAGAGGCGCTGGTACGTTTCAAGCTCAAGCTGCGAGAACGCCCTCGCGTCCTTGATATGGGAGAGCATGTCCGCCGCGAGCTCGTCCCCGTACTCCTTTGCCGCGAGGAACTCGCCGAAGTCAAGGGAGTGCATCTCGTAGTCGACTTTGTGTCCGACGCTGTTGCTCTCGATGCGCCTGTAGCTGATGCCGAGCATCGAGCCGCTGCATATGACGTCGAAGCGGCCGTCCTGGTGGAAAAACTTGAGGGCCGTCGCGATATCGGGATATTCCTGCAGCTCGTCGAAGAAGAGCAGTGTTTCGCCCGGCTCGAGGCGCTTCGAGGGGTCGAGCAGGGAGATGTTGCGCAGGATGCTCGCCGTATCGTACCCGTCGTCGCAGATGTGCTTGTAGCGCGGCTCTTCTACAAAGTTGATCTCGACCAGGTTGCGGTATGCCGACTGGGCGAATCTCCTGATGGATTCGGTTTTGCCCACCTGGCGCGGCCCCTTGACGATGACGGGGAGCCTGTCGTCGGCGGCCTTCCACTCGGTCAGGAACCGGTCTATGGTACGCGCCAGATAGGTCATCCGCCTCGCCCCCAGTGCAATCTGGAATAGAATGAACGGGTGCCATTTTACCAGGTAGTGCAAAAACATGAGCGAGTTTTTGGTCAGCTGTTGCACTTTTATGAGCGAGTATTTGCGCTTGGCTCCCTTTTTATGAGCGAGTTTGAGCCTGGCTTCCCTCTTTTCGGCACCAACCTTTAGGTAAGCAATGAGCAAGTTATCCCCGACCTCAACCCGTTCCGCCCCGTGAAAACTGGCCCAGGAGGGGGGTCGGGCGACTTGTTCACCGCCTACCCGGGATCGCGCTGGCAACAAATCGAGTTTCGGAGTAGTCCTGATGCCCCCGTTGGCAGCGAAACGAGTTTCGGAGTAATGATTTCCGAATGGGGAAGCCACTTGGCCCTGTGTGGGGCGGAAATCTGTTGTTTTAACAACGGATTGAATGACAGGCGCCCCTTTTAAGGCCTCAGATTCCCCAAAAAAGGGTCTCTGGGGCGTGAAGGGAGCGTTTTGACTACTCCGAAACTCGTTTGCCTGCCAATAGGTCCGGGAAAACTACTCCGAAACTCGTTTGCCTGCCAATAGGTCCGGGAAAACTACTCCGAAACTCGTTTCGCTGCCAAAAAGGCCTCTGAACCGGGCTTGCGCCGCGTCCCGCGTCCCCGCGAGGCAGGCGGGGCTGACGCGTGCGGGCGAGAGGGCCCGCCGATCGCGCTACGCTTGCTCGATTGCGCAGGTGTGGCGCTTGGTTTTGGGGTCGTAGGCGATGCCGCACAGGAGCGTCTGGCGTTCGGCGGGGGTGCCGCGGAAGGCGGCGGCATAGTCACGCTCGCGCATCTGGGCAATGGCATCCTGGGCCGACGCGCCCCATTTGAGCTCGACGACCACGCCGGGTATGTCGCCGGAGCTTTTGAGCGGCACCATGAGCAGGTCGGCATAGCCCTTGCCGGCGGGGGCCTCGCGCACGAGGCGGTAGCGACGCATGGCCGAGTAGAACGCGAGCCTCAGCGTGCAGGCCAAGTCTTCCTCGTGGTTGTAAGCGATGATGCTCGCGACATCTGAATGGGCCTGCTCCACGCCGGCGGCCACCGCCTCGGCGTCGCCTGCAAGCAGGGCGCGGAGCAGCTGCTCGGAGGAAGCTATGCTGCGTGCGACCTCCGACCAACCCTTGTCCTGCGTGGCGTTGGCGTACTCGCCCGCCACCTCGCGGTTGGGCACGAACGCCTCGCGCGTGCCCTTGTCGTAGGCGAGATACCCCAGGTGGATGAGGAGCGTGAGCACGTCGTCGGCGCTGTTGAGCGTCGTCATGTCGTTGGAGTAGGTCTGCGTGTTCACCTCGACGCGGCCGCCGCCCACAAGCTCCACCACCTTGTCGTGCAGGCCGTCGAGGTCCATGTCGATGTACTTGCGCAGGGCCTCGAACGTCTCGGTCTGGGTCCAGTAGCTGGAGAACTCGCCCGACATCATGGCGCGCACCACCGAGCGCGGCGCATACACCTCGCCCACGCCGGGCAGGCGGTAGCCGTCGTACCAGGCTTTGCACTCGTTCAGGTCGCGGCCCCACTCTTGGCACAGCGCGGCGACCTCGTCGGAGGTGAAGCCCATGAAAGGCGCCATCTCGAGCGGGTCGACCATGCTGAACTCGTCGAACATGTTGAGCGCTGAGTGGCTGCCGTATTTTTTGACGGGCAGGATCCCCGTCATGTACGCGAGCGCGACGAACGGCTGGTCTTTGAGCCAGGCGCGCAAGAAGTCGAGGTAGGCTTTCTGCGCGTCGTGGTCGTCGGCGCTCTCGCGCATGATGCAGTCCCACTCGTCGATGACGATGACGAACTGGCGGCCGGTTTGGGCGTAGACGTCTCTCATCGATTGAGGCAAGAACCCAGGGTCGAGAAACATCGCGTCCGGATATGTCATCTCGAGCTCGCGGCACACCAGGGTGTTGATGCGCGCAACAAGTTTGGCGACGTTGCCCGTCGCGCTCCAAAACTCCTGCATGTTGAGCTTGAGCACATCGTAGTTGTTGCGCTGCCTGTCAAACGAGGGGTCGTGCGCGATGGCGAGTCCGGCGAACTCGGCCGCGCCGTCTACCGTGCGGTCGTAGTAGGCGCTCACCATGTTGGCGGCCATGGACTTGCCGAAGCGCCGCGGTCGGCTCACGCACACGTAGAGGTGCTCGGTGTTCACGACGGAGTTGAGATACGCGATGAGCATGCTCTTGTCCACATAGGGATTCGAGTTGCGCCCGCGCCTCAGCATTCCCGCACCCGGGTTGAGAAACACGCCCATGTCGCCCCGCCTTTCGTCGCGAACTTCATCTGCCTGGCAATCATACTCCGAAGCACCGCCTGCACTTGTGTGCGCACGCAAAGTCATCGGGCGCGCTGCAAGAGGGCGGCCACCCGAAGCCCCCTATTGCTCATTGTGAACTGCACCCCAAAACTTGACGGACTAAATTAGGTTACAACGCAAGGGGCTGGCCCCGGAGCTCCTCCGGGGCCAGCCCCTTGCGTCTCTTTTGCGCCATATAGGGATGCGGGCCGTGCAACGCCATGAGGCCCCTCCCAAGCTGCATTGTTGTGCGAATGACAAAAATGCAGAACTAAAAGAGGCGAAAATGACAAAAATGCAGAGTTCGAGAAGGCCCGTTTTGACAAAAATGCAGAGGTTGAGCCAAGTTCCGCACCTGCTGGATTCTAAGTGCCAAGGGCAAGGCCATGCCGACCGGCCCGTTTCGCTATCGCGGCATCGCGAGCAGTTTTGACAGGGTGAGCTGCGCGATTCGCTGTGTGCGGGTCGGCCCCTTCTTTGTATGAATGGTCAACGGTGGTCTAACAGAGAGAATGAATGTCGCATGTGTCTAGGCCGTGCGGATGATGACGTGAGCGTTAAATTAAAGGCATAGATAGTTAAGTAATATCACGAATAAATTTAGTTATACTATCAACAACTATATTTAACGAGCTAATTGGTGGTATGCATGGAGACTGGTGGCAAACTCACGATGGGGGATGCAGCAAAGGCTTTGGGGTTAACTAAGGCTCGCATCTCCCAACTCGCGTCGCAAGGTGTCCTTGAAGTGTCAATGGTGGGCGGGCGCAAGATGGTCAGCGCGGAGTCCGTGACAAAATATGCCGACGCGTCTCGTGAGAGGGGTTCTGGTCACAAGGTTTTTTCTTCCACGGCGACGCAGCTGGTTCTCATGTGTGCCGAGTACGAGGTCGCTTCAATCGTGTATGACTCATCGTCTGAGCATCCGCTGGAGGCAACCGAAGTCCTCGACGCCGCTCGCATGCCTTTCGGAACGGTGACGCGAGGGGGTTTGGCCCGCAAGCGGGAGTTCAATGCGTGGTGGGAGCATCGTTCGGTTCCCAACACCCGTCCGGGCCTTTTGCTCAAGATGCCCGAGCTCGACGCCCGACAGAATTGGGAGATTCCGATTCGCAGCCTGGGGATGTCGCTGTCTGACTGCTATTGGGTTTGCCCGCAGGGTCGCGATGACTTGAAGTGGGCGAAGCTCAACTATTTTGAGAACGATTTTGAGGGCGCTTGCGATGAGGGATGGGACGAATGGCTTGCCAACGTCGGCCTCGACTCGCCCGACAATACTTCGGAGGGCGAGCTGCCCAAGCGCTGGGCGATACGTGATGGCGTACGAGTCCTGCTGAAGGGGTGCGGGGCAGACGATCAGCGCCCGTGTAATGAGGCGGTGGCCACCGCTCTCCATAAGCGCCTGTTGGGGGAGGGGGAGTTTGTCCCCTATGAGGTGGTGCAGGCCGGCGGCGGCCTGGCATGCGCATGCCCGGATTTCCTCGGCCCGCGTGAGGAGTACGTTCCGGCGGCATATGTGAAGGTGGCCATGGGGGCAACCAGGGGCGCGTCCACATATGAACGGTTCTGTCGATACGCCGGGCTTTACGGGTGCGGCGACGTTCGCGTGCGCGAGGCGTTGAGCAAAATGATCGTGTGCGACGCTCTTATCGCCAATTCGGATCGCCATTGGCGCAATTTCGGTTTCATCCGCAACATCGACACGCTTGAGATGCGCCCCGCGCCGCTTTTTGATTCGGGGAATTGCCTTTGGTATGAGAAAACGCCCGCTCAGGTGGCGGCTGGTGACTGGAGCTTTGCCGCCAAGCCGTTTGGTCCCGACCCGGCGGCAAATCTTGCGCAGGTCGACATGGTGAGCTGGTTCAATCCCGACAAGCTCGCCGATTTCGTCGATGAGGCGATGGCCATCCTGTCGGCAAGTTTCCACGCCACGCAGCCGGGCCGCCTCTCATACATCGAGCAAGGCCTGCAAAGGCGCATCCGCACCGTCTCCGACGTGATGGCCGTGTTGGCGTATCGGGTGTAGGAGGCGGGGCGGACGTGTGCGGCGGTAGATAATTCTACATGAGCTTCGCATACATCCTGGTTGATTCCGGCAGGGGCCTGAATCCGTGATGGGTGTAAAAGGCCCGTGAGGCGTCGTCGATA
>Ga0129308_1002399_pt1 | contig 15981 bp, 17 predicted proteins | sample L827metagenome_FD_94440 | JGI IMG/M metagenome (GOLD analysis project Ga0129308, IMG submission 94440) | Ring-tailed lemur group fecal microbial communities from Wisconsin, USA - L827 metagenome | ecosystem: Host-associated > Mammals > Digestive system > Large intestine > Fecal | place: USA...
AGCCAGGATCAAACTCTTTATTAAAGTTGTATATCAGAAACTTCCTCAGAAGTTTTTGAAATCAATCCTGTTCAATAACGCTTGCGTTATTACTGCGTATTTTTAATTCTTCGCTTGAATCTTTATTCTCACTTTTCAGCTTGAACAAAGGAATTTCAAGGGTCGTTACTTTTCTTGCATTGTTCAATTTTCAAGATGCCGATCGCTGTTTCCTTAAAGGTGACAGCTTCTTTATTATATCACAGTTCCTTTCGTTTGTCAACCCCTTTTTGAAAAATTTTCAAAAAATTTTTGAACAACTTTTTCAGAACTATGACCGCTTGTCCTCGTTCCCTCGGACAGCTTTTCTATTATATCACTTATCGAAACGTTTGTCAAGCGTTTTTTCAAATTTCTTTGAAAAATTTTTTCAGAAGCTCTCTGCTCTCTAAGCTCGTCCCGTCCGACAGCTTTATTATTATATCACCTTTTTTTAGAGTTGTCAAGTAGAAGAATTGGGATTATTTCACCGAATTTTTAGTCACTTTGACAGACAAATAAAAACGCACAGGATTCCTGTGCGTTTTTGTAAAAACAAATTTTAGATTTGCTTGAAAATTATCTGTTTTCAAGCCATTTCCTGATGTCCGTTTCAGCGCCGCCGACCGAAATATACGAATAATATTCAAGTATCAGCGAGGCGTCAACGGAGTCAACAGCTCCGTCCGAATTAATATCCGCCGACTTTTGGGCTTCATCATTTAGATCGGAATGTCCGCCGGTCAACAAAATCGAATATTCCTCAAGAATACACGACGCATCGGTAGAATCAACGATCTTATCTCCGTTCACATCGCCGAAAATCGGTTCTGCGCTTTCCTGCGGCTTTATTTTGCTGAAATAATCGTAAATTTCCTTAGCTTCTTCTTTGGCAAGCTTTTTGAGATTATCGTCATTATAAAGCCAGACCGAAGAACGATAATTCGTGTGGAACGAATGCTCCATAAGTATTCCGGGAGTTCCCACGAACCTCGATGCAAACAGAACGCTGTACCACTCGTCATCGTTTTTGCCGTTTCTGTCCCAGTCGCCCGTCCCCTTTCTCTTAGACGTCGAACCCTTTTGATTCGTTTTCATTACCTCTGCCGTTTTTTGGGCAATACGCAAGCCGAGTTCCTGACTTTTATCGTCAATATCAGTCCACGGCAAATCTTGATATACAAAAGCTATCGGAGCGTCCATATATTCGTATGCGCCTGCATTGCTGTGAACAGATATAAAGAAATCGTACCCCTTTGAGCTGAATCCCCTGTCGTTAAGGGACGGGTCTTCGTCAAGGGAGCTTTTGGTGAGGTCGGCATGTACTCCTAAATCCTGAAGCTCCTTTTGAAGAAAATTTGAAAGCTTCCATGTCATTACGCTCTCCCAGTAGGGCGAGTACACGGTGGAGCGATTGTAATACGAAAAATGCCCCGGGTCGATCATTATTTTTATCACGTTTTCGTCCAGATCTTTTATACTGTCGTTTATCGGTATCTCGTCAGGCGAAAGAATGTCGGTCGCCTGATATGCTTCATTTCCGTCAATGATAGTATCAACAGGCAGTTCCAAATAAGCCGCATTTGCTTCAGAATAATTTAAAACACTTAAACAAATCACCGAAAAGCCTGCTATAGCTGAAATAATTTTCTTAAACATTTTAACATTCCGCTGCTCAAATTTAGACCTTTTGAACAGTTTTCTCCTTTTATATAAAATTTTCATACAACAAAAAATACAAATCTTATAACAATAAGCACAGCCATTGCAATAAGAACTCCCGAAATTATCAGATTTTTGTTGAGAGCCGAGGTATACTCGAATTTATCGGGGGACGACTTGCTGCACACTATCTCCAGCCGTTCGCCTTTGGAAAACGGCTGAGAATAGCCAGTTTTGTCGTCCTGCTCTACGGTTTTCCCGTTATGCTCGAACCTCAGAGTGTGAACGTAATACCCCTGCTTCGGCTCTTTTACGGCAACTACCTCTGCCGCCGTCCGAACTCCGCCCAAACGCAGTATAAGCAGCTTTATCAGAAATATCGTTCCGCCCAAAGCCGCAAGACCTCCTGCTATCGCAACGATGATCCGCTCCATTTTACTCCTCCTCCGGATTCACATGAACCATAATATGCTTGACCTTTGGAAAATTCCGCTCGATCTCGCTGTGAACCTTTTCCGCAGTCTCATGACCCTCGGAAAGGGTCTTGCTGCCGTCCATTTTTATTTCTATGTCAACATATATTTTATTGCCGAAAATACGGGTTTGAAGCAGGTCAACGCCTTTCACGCCCTCCTGCGACAAGGCGCACTTCCGCAGAGCCTCCTCAGTCTCATCGCCGCACGAATGATCGACCATTTTGTCCACAGCGTCCTTGAAAATATCATAAGCCGCTTTAAGGATAAACAGGCATATCACAAGGCTTGCTATCGGTTCGAGGACGGGAACTCCCATTCTTGCTCCTGCAATTCCTATAAGCGCGCCGACCGAGGACAGCGCATCGCTGCGGTGATGCCATGCGTCCGCCATGACCGCTCCCGAATCGAGAAGCTTGGCGTAGTATCGTGTGTACCAGAACATAGCCTCCTTAACGGCGATAGATACCGCCGCCGCGATAAGCGCAAGCACACCGGGGGGTTTGAGCTTTCCCATGTCTCCTGCGGCAAGAGTTTTGATAGTTCCCTCGCCGATGAAAAGTCCCGTAACAAGAAGAACGACCGCAAGAATTATCGCCGCCACGCACTCCATACGCTCATGACCGTAGGGATGCTCCTTGTCCGATTTTTTCGCCGAAAGCCTTACGCCGATTATTACCACGATACTGCTGAAAACATCAGAAGCCGAATGCACCGCATCGCTTATCATCGCTCCCGAAGAAGCAATAATTCCTGCCAAAAGCTTCAACAACGACAATATAATATTGCCTATAATACTCACCATAGAAACCTTGACGGCGGTTTTCTCAAAATCAATTTCGCTCATACGTTCCCACCTGTCCGTTTAAATTAAAAGGCAAGAAAAAATCTTGCCTTTTATACTAATTTTCCAGTCCGAAAAATTCCTGTCTGTTATGGTCGAACAGCCACATCCAGTAATAACCTGTCGAGGGGTTGTCATAGGACGTTTCGCCGACCTCGGTACTGTAGCCCAGACCGTTGATATTGACTTCCGAAATAAAGTGCTGATTCGTGAAATTTGCGCCGTTCCACTTTTCAAGCATATACACGTCATACCCCATATACGCCATCATTTCGGCAAACGCGCCGTTGTACTGAATGCACTGTCCGAGCTTTTCCTCAAAGCAAGCCTGCACAAAGCTCAGATTTGCTATTTTGTCGTATGTATTCCACCCCTGCGAACCGTTGGCATATGTAATGTTGAAATGCAGCCACTCCCACGTATATTTCAGCCTGTCGTAGTTCGTCATATCGTCGGTGAAATGCTCCTTGGCAAAATCGTTAAGTATCTTCTTGTCGTTCTCGGTAACGGTGTAATTCCGTACAAACATCGGCTTTCCGCCGTTGTCGTTATCGCCCTTGATGTTGTAAAGCGGTATCTCGTCATGGGACTTCAATTCCGCCGTATTGACGATATATTGGATAGTTCCCGGTTCGCCGGGGTCAAGTCCCTCGGGCGCAAGAACGTAATTTTTATCGGGACTTTCCGTCGTCGGAGCTTTGTCGGCGTTCTTATTTGCGATAAATTCCCCTATAGGCAGAATCTCCGCATCGCTCGGGAGCGTTGATAAGTAGGAGTAATAGGCAAGTATATACGACGCGTCGGAAGAATCCGTTTTGCCGTCAGAATCCACGTCACCTGCGGTAATACGTTCATCGTCCCAGTCGCTCGGTTTTCCCGTTGAAGCTACGGAATAATACTCCAGTACAGCCGAAGCGTCCGAAGAATCCACAACGCCGTCGCCGTTGACGTCGCCAACAGAGTAACCTCCGCTTGCGTTAGCCGAAAACGCTCCCATAACTGCAATACTTAAAACCGCAAAAACAGCGGAAATCAGCTTTTTCATTACACTTCCTCCGTTTTCATACTAATCTCTGATTGGTTTGATGAAAAGATTCGCCGACAGGCACTTGATGATTTAGGAAAAAACTCGAAGGCGGGCTATCGCCCTCCAAGAGTTTTTGACGACAAGCAGCAAGTGGATGGCGGTGAAGATTTTCATCAGTTCGGTCAGAGATTAGTATCATATCGCTTTAATTAGTCAGCCATTAATTTTACCATGACCGCTTTCTGTGCGTGAAGACGATTTTCAGCCTCCTCAAATATCTCCTTAGCGTGAGCCTCGAATACCTTTTCGGTTATTTCCTCCTCACGGTGAGCAGGGAGACAATGAAGCACCATAGCGTCCTCGTTCGCCAACGCCATAATATCATCGTTTATCTGATAGCCCTCAAACGCAATACGGCGTTTTGCGGACTCGTCCTCCTGTCCCATTGAAGCCCATACGTCCGTAATCAACACGTCTGCGCCCTTTGCCGCCTGTGACGGTGAATTCGTCATCTCAAAGCAATCGTACTGAGCCGCAAAATCAAGTATCTCCTTTGGCGGCTGATAGTCGTCGGGACATGCTATTGATACAGCCATTCCCATTTTAAGACCGCCTACAATAAGCGAATTTGCCATATTGTTGCCGTCGCCTATAAAGCACATTTTCAGACCCTCCAGCTTGCCCTTGAACTCACGGATAGTCATGAGGTCGGCAAGTACCTGACAGGGGTGGCAGAAGTCCGTAAGACCGTTTATTACAGGGATACTGCCGTATTCCGCAAGATCCTCTACCTCTTTCTGCTCGAATGTACGTATCATAATTCCGCTGAGATAGCGTGAAAGAACTCGCGCGGTGTCCTGAACGGGTTCTCCCCTGCCTATCTGCAAATCGTTAGACGAGAGGAACAAAGGGTATCCGCCGAGCTGATACATTCCCGTTTCAAATGAAACACGGGTACGTGTGGACGCTTTCTGAAAGATCATTCCCAGCGTTTTTCCTTTGAGGTGCGGATGCGGAATATTGTGTTTAAGCTCGTATTTAAGCTGGTCGGCAAGATCGAGTATTCCCGTAATATCCTCTGTCGAGAGGTCAAGCATTTTAAGCAGATGTTTCATATGTATTTATCCTTTCTTTGTTTAATTACTATAAATAAGCATTGTACAACAACTTGCACATTAAAGCCGTTAGCTATTAGCTGTTAGCCCTTAGCTAAGGTGTTCGCTTCGCTCACATTATTTAAGTCGGCGGCATTTTCATCATCAGCGACACATTGAGCCATATCGCCGCCGATGAAGAAAGTCCGCCGCTTTAAGAAAAAGTGTTATCCCCTGTTCATATCGCCGAAAGTCAGGTCTACGGCAAGAGCAAAAAGAGGAACATAATCGTCAAACATTTTATCGTCGATAGTAAGGTCGTATTGCAGTTCCTTATTAATATTTTCTTTCGTCTGGATAGAGCCTACTGAGATCCCTTCTTTGAGAAGCTCGAAATTACGATGATCCTTGCTTGCGATGTCGTATTTTATAACAGTTCCCTGAATATCCTTGCCCTCCACATTAATGGTGGGGTCAAGGAAAAGCGACTTGCAGGCAAGCTGCATTATCGAAACGTCGTTATGGCTGATTATAAAAGTAGGCTTGCGCTCCTCGCTGACCTGCATCAACGAATAAAGCTGATAATTGCTTGCGTCCATAAGCAGATAACGTCCGCCTCCGAAGCCTTTCTTTTTAATGGTGTATATCTGACGGGACTGCTTTTTATCCTGCACGATATATTTGCTGCCCTTAATTGAGATCGTAAGCTCCATAAATCAACCCTCCAGTATTGCCGTAAGTATATCCATCCCTCTTTCAAGCTCGGCATAGTCGATGTTAAGGGGCGGAAGAAGCCTTACCTTTGTTTTTGCCGTAAGTACAAGAAGTCCTTTTTCAAGAGCCGCTTTCGCTATGTCAGAGGCATTCTTCGTTTTAAGCGAAATACCTATCATCAGTCCGAGACCGCTGACAGACTCTACTTCGCCGCATTTTTCAAGGCGGCTTTTTATGTATTCGGCTTTTTTATTGACCTCGTCGAGAAATCCCTCGCCCGTGACCTTTTTTAAAACTACGTTTCCACCTGCGCAGGCAATGGGGTTTCCGCCGAATGTAGAGCCGTGAGTACCCGGAGTAAGCACGTCTTTGACCTTTTCGCCGAAAAGACATGCGCCCATCGGGATACCGCCGGCTATTCCCTTTGCAAGAGTGGTTATATCGGCTTTTTTGCCGTAATGCTCCCCTGCAAGGAGCTTGCCGGTACGTCCGACGCCCGTCTGCACCTCGTCCGCAACGACAAGTATGTCACGCTGGTTGCAAATCTCGTATACAGCGTCCACAAAAGCCTTGTCAAGAGCGTTCACGCCGCCCTCTCCCTGAATATATTCAAGCATAACGGCACAGACTGTATCGTCAATTTTCGCCTTTAAATCGTCAATATCGTTGGCGATGACGTTTACAAATCCCTCCAAAAACGGGAAGAAATAGTTGTGGAAAACCTCCTGTCCCGTAGCGGAAAGAGTTGCCATAGTTCTGCCGTGGAAAGAGTTCACAAGCGTTATAATTGTATGCCTTCCCCTGCCGTATTTATCAAAGCTGTACTTTCTTGCGGCTTTAATAGCGCACTCGTTCGCCTCTGCGCCGCTGTTGCAGAAAAACACGGTCTCGTAGCCTGTTGAGGTACAAAGAGTTTCTGCAAACTCCGCCTGTACTGCTGTGTAATAATAATTGGAACTGTGCTGTAACGTTCTCACCTGACGGCATACGGCGTCCGCCCATTCGTTATCACAGTAGCCCAGTGAATTTGTTCCTATGCCGCTGCCAAAGTCAATATACTCTTTGTTGTTTTCATCGGTGCAGCGTCTGCCCGAGCCTGCGTTCATTACCAGCGGATACCGCCCGTAGGAGTGCATAACATGCTTATCAAATTTATTTATAGTTTCCATAATACTTCAACCTCCCAAAGGTTCGGAGACAAATCTCCTGCTTTTATCCCTTTCCATCCCTTTGGACAAAACATATACACATAGCCTGAATATCGTGTATTTTTAGTCACTTTTAATTATAACTCTATTTGCACGTCAAAATCAACATTTAAGTCAATTATTTTTGTAAACTTTTAGTTTACACGTTCAAAAATTATACAAACTGCGTACCAACGCCCTCGTTTGAAAGTATCTCAATAAGTATCGAATGCGGCACACGTCCGTCTATTATAACAGCTCCGTTTACTCCTCGTCTTACCGCTTCAACGCAGCAGTCGATCTTCGGTATCATTCCACCCGAAACGATACCCTGCATTTTCAGATACGGAACTTCGCTGACGTTCACTTTCGGGATAAGCGTGTTCGGGTCGTCCTTATCACGCAGAAGTCCCGCAATATCGGTCATAAGTATAAGACTTTCAGCCCCAAGCTCGGCGGCAATGCGAGCGGCGGCAGTATCGGCATTGATATTATATGTATTTCCCTCGGCATCTGTTGCGACCGTGGCGATAACGGGGATATTTCCGTTGCTGAGAGCGTCGAGAATGGGTTTGGGATTCACATTTGTTATTTCGCCCACAAAGCCGAGATCTTGACCGTCCTCCGTGGTTTTCTTCTCGGCGACAAGCATTTCTCCGTCAATTCCGCAAAGTCCCACGGCAGAGCCTTTATGCTGCGCTAAAAGCTGTACAAGCTCCTTGTTCACCTTGCCTGCCAAAACCATTTTTACGACCTCTATCGCCGCTTCGTCGGTATAACGCAGACCGTTTATAAATCGGCTTTCGATGTTCAGCCTTTTCAGCATATCGTTTATCTCGGGACCGCCGCCGTGTACCAGAACTACCTTGATACCTACAAGCGACAGCAGCACGATGTCCGTCATAACTGCGTCTTTAAGCTCCTTGTTCGTCATGGCGTTTCCGCCGTATTTTATAACAACGATCTTATCGGAATACTTCTGTATATACGGAAGCGCGTCTATAAGGACGCTTGCCTTTTCCGTGTTTGTTATATTTTCCATAATATGCTCCTTTTTTCAAATGTCTCACGTTGTAGGGACACGGCGTGCCGTGTCCGCACGTAGTATTATTTAAACCATAAATATTCGGACATATTGTTATTTCGGCTGTACGTTTTTACCCATAATTATATGTTCCTGTAAATTCTTTGAACGGACACGGCACGCCGTGTCCCTACATCGGGAAATTATTATTGTCACAACCCGTCCCTGCTTCAACTCCTGTAATCGCCGTTTATTTTAACGTAATCGTAAGTCAGGTCGCAGCCCCAAGCGACAGCCGCGCCTGCCCCGTCGCCGAGCGAAATAATGATCTGTATTTCCTCCTCGGAAAGCACCTTTTTGGCTTCTTCCTCGGAAAATTCCACAACGCAGCCGTTTCTTCCCAATGCGACAGAACCGCCTGCCGAAGCGATGTCAATATCGACCTTGCTAATGTCGAAATCAGCGTCCGCATAGCCCAGTGCGCAGTAGATACGTCCTGCATTTGCGTCCTCGCCGAAAATCATAGATTTAAGCAGACTTGAACAAACGACCGACTTAGCCGCTGTCTGAGCCGTTTTGTCGCTGTCCGCGCCGCTTACAACGCATTCGATGAGCTTAGTCGCTCCCTCGCCGTCACGAGCCATCATTCTTGCAAGATTCATCATAATATTATAAAGAGCGTTGGCGAAGCTCTCGTAATCTTCGTCCTCACGGACAACGGGCTTGTTTCCGGCAGTTCCCGAAGCCATAACGCAAACCATATCGTTGGTCGAGGTATCGCCGTCAACGCTTGCCATATTCAGCGTGACCTTAACACAGTCGCTCAACGCACGCTGTATCAGTTCAGCGGAAATATCGGCGTCCGTTGTGATAAATGTAAGGGTAGTCGCCATATTCGGGTGTATCATGCCGCTGCCTTTGAGCATTCCGCCCATTGTGCATGTCTTTCCGCCCATTTCAAATTCAACGGCTACTTCCTTCGGCTTCGTGTCGGTAGTCATGATAGCCTCCAGCGCACGGCTGTTTCCGTCATACGTCAGACCCTCCGCAAGCTCCTTCATGCCGTTTGCTATCGGCTCTATGGGAAGGACTTGTCCGATAACTCCCGTAGAAGCTACGATAATATCCTCGGGAGCTAAACCAAGCTCCGCCGCTGCAAGTTCGCACATCTTGTTCGCCTTTTCAACTCCGTCGGGATTGCACGTATTTGCGTTCACGGAATTGACGATGACCGCGCGTGCAGTACCGTTTTTAAGATGCTCCTTAGTCACAAGTATCGGCGCGCCCTTTACCTTGTTAGTGGTATAGACCGCCGCCGCCGTACATTCCTTGTCGGCTACAATAAGAGCGAGATCGTTCTTCTTTTTCGCCGCAGGCAAAGCGTTGTTAGCCGCAGCATTGGCGTCGGAAACGGTAAGCGGCTTATGAGCCAATCCGCATTGTATGCCGTTCGCCTTGAAGCCCTTTGCGGCGCATACTCCGCCCTTTACAAATTTAACGCTGCCTATTTTTTTCAAATTCATTTTTATCACCCGATCAATCTAATTTAAACGTATATGAAAGCGTTCCCGTGTCATATGTGGGACTGAGCATATACATTCCGTTGCCGTAAACGCCGTATTGACAGTTCACCGTCAGCAGACTTTCATCGCCGCTGACAGCGTAGGAGTACATCTCCTGCTCGATACACTTGACGGAGAAAAGCGTTTCGTCAATTTCCCCCAGTTTACGGGCAAGCCGTCCCTTAACACGGTAGACGTCTATCTTGGTATGTCCGTTCTTTTGCGTTGATTCGCAAAGAAATACGTTAGTAGTTTCATTTATTTCAAGAACGCCCTTGACCTTTGATTTTCCGAAATCCTCGGCAATACTGTTGATAACGCAGGCTGCCGTTATTAAGCCTGCCGCAGCCATAAGCCAGAATTGGTAGCTTAATTTCTTTCCGTTTTTCCTGAGTAACGTAAGTATGCGGACTGCAAGAAATATAAACGCCGCCGTGAAGCATATGGTATAGCACCCGATAATACGGTCAAAGACGTATATTTCGGTGTCCGTAAGCTTCATATATCCGAAAAATCCGAACCCTGCAACTGCCAAGGTCATTATTATGTAATAGAAAGTCTCATATGCTTTTGAGCCTTTTTTCTTTTCTTCCGCCATTTCTCCCCCTGTTTTACTGTTTGATCCCTGTCAGACCAGTCCCGTAGTTTCGTCAATGCCCATCATGATATTAAGGCACTGGACGGCTGCTCCGCTTGCTCCTTTACCGAGATTATCGAGCCTTGAACAGAGGAGCAGTTGTTCATCGCTGCCGAAAACAAACACCTGAAGCTTATTCACACCGCTGAGAGTATTTGACGCAAGGAAGAACGACTTCTGCTCGTCAGCCGACATAAGAGGCATTACCTCCACCATATTTGCGCCTGCGTAATGCTCTTTGTACATTTTGTGGACCTGCTCCGCTGTAACGAGCTTATCGAGAGTTCTTGTCTGTATCGGCACTGAAACCACCATTCCGCTGAAATAATCGCAGACCATAGGGTTGAACATCGGCTTGAAAGTCAGACCCGATACCGCCTGCATTTCGGGGAGGTGCTTATGCTGCTGCGAAAGCGCATACTGACGGGGACTGTTGAACTCATAAGGCTTGTCCTCGCCCTCGTATACCGCAATAGCTTTCTTTCCCGCACCGCTGTAGCCGGAGGTCGCATAGGCGAACACGGGGTAATCGGCAGGGATAACGCCGTTTTTCACAAGCGGATAAACTACCGCCGCAAAGCCGCTTGCATAACAGCCCGGGACTGCTACTCTGTTTGAGGTTCTTATCTTTTCCCTGTGTTCGGCTGAAAGCTCAGGGAATCCGTAAGCCCAGTCGGGGTTAGTCCTGTGGGCGGTGGAAGCGTCTATAATACGAACGTGGTCGTTATCCACAAACGAGACAGCTTCTCTTGAAGCCTCGTCGGGGAGACAGAGGAACACGTAATCGGCGCTGTTGATGAGCCTTGCCCTCTCGGCAGGGTCTTTTCGCTTATCCTCGGCGATTCGGATAAGCTCGATGTCGTTTCTGCCCTCGAAACGCTCTAAAATTTTCAGACCGGTAGTACCCTCCTGACCGTCTATATATACTTTAACCATAATACTACTCCTTGTACTTATTGACATTATTTCTTCCGTTTATTTACTTTTCTGTCGTACTTTTCACGCTTCGGGTCTTTGCTGTCGGATTCGTCCTCTTTCATGGAGTGCCATATGCTCACGGCAAGCGTTACCACAACTATACCGATCAGCCAAAATATATGCGCCGACGGTATAACGGCTATCCACAGTCCCATTACAAGTTCGCCGACAGCCCATATAACGCCCATAAGCAGGCATAAGCCAATGGTGAACACTAAATCTTTTTTTGTCATAATCTCCCTTTCGGCGGTTTTAGAGCCTGTTCAAAATCTCGGCGTGTGCGGATTTTCGAGCATAATTTTGTCGAAGTCAAGGAAAAAATTCGCAGGCATACTGTCGTATGGCAAGGATTTTTGACGCAGAATTCGGCAAAATTTGCCGAAAAGACGTACGCGGAGAGATTCTGAACAGGCTCTTATTAAGCCTTTTCCAATTCACGTTCCGCATTCTCTATCTGTATCTTTACCGCCTCGGGGGACGGTCCGCCGTAGGACTTCCGCTCTCTGACGCAGGTATCGAGGCTGATAGCTTCATATACGTCCTCCGTGAATAATTCGGTCATTTTACGGTATTCCTCCAACGGCAGAGTTTCAAGAGTAAGTCCCTTTGCAATGCACTTGGCAACAAGAGTTCCCGTGATTTTATAAGCGTCACGGAACGGCATACCCTTTTTAACAAGATAGTCGGCACAGTCCGTGGCGTTGATAAATCCTCTTGCCGCCGCATTTCTCATATTGTCCTTGAGAACACGCATTGTCGCAAGCATGGGAGTAAACGTCTTTACGCACAGCTTCACGTTGTCCACCGTGTCGAAAATAGCCTCCTTGTCCTCTTGCATATCCTTGTTGTAGGCAAGGGGAAGTCCTTTCATCATGGTGAGCAGGGTAACAAGATTTCCGTTTACTCTGCCTGTCTTACCCCTGATAAGCTCCGTAACGTCGGGATTTTTCTTCTGCGGCATTATGGACGAGCCTGTTGCGAATGCGTCGTCAAGCTCGATAAACTTGAATTCCCACGAACACCACATAATTATCTCCTCGGAAAATCTTGAAAGGTGCGTCATAAGCAGAGACAGTGCGCAGTTCAGCTCAACGCAGTAGTCACGGTCGGAAACGCCGTCGAGACTGTTCTCCATAGGGGCGGCAAATCCCAGTAATTCGGAGATCTGATGTCTGTCGGTCTTATAAGTCGTACCTGCCAATGCGCCGCAGCCCAACGGACAGTAATTCATGCGCTTGTTCACATCGCCCAGTCTGTCAATATCGCGCAGAAGCATCCACACATACGCCATAAGATGATGCGCAAACGTTATCGGCTGCGCTCTCTGCAAGTGAGTATACCCCGGCATTACCGTTTCGGTATGCTCCTTTGCTATATTTATAATTGTTTTTACAAGAGTTCTTACAAGTTCCGTAATGTCGGAAATTTCGTCCCTGAGATAAAGTCTCAGATCGAGTGCGACCTGATCGTTTCTCGAACGCGCCGTGTGAAGCCGTTTTCCCACGTCGCCGAGCCGCTTTGTCAACTCCGCCTCCACGAACATGTGAATATCCTCCGCCGTGGGGTCAAGCTCCAGTTTTCCCGAATCTATGTCCGCAAGTATCTCTTTCAGACCGCCGATTATTTCAAGGCTGTCCTCTTTGGGGATTATTCCGCAGTCGCCGAGCATTGTCGCATGAGCGATACTGCCCTGTATATCGTGACGGTACATTCTTCCGTCAAAGGCTATTGAAGAATTAAAAGCGTTAACTCCCTCGTCAACCTGCTTTGAAAATCTTCCTGCCCACATCATATCTGCCATAATTTTTTCTCCTTAGATAGCTTTATTTTTTTCGTGTATATACCCCTGTTATTTCCCGATGTAGGGACACGGCGTGCCGTGTCCGCACGTATCATAACGTAATCCATAAACATTCGGGCATATTATTATATTGATTTTACATTTCTACCCATAATTATATATCCCTGTAATTTCCTTAAACGGACACGGCACGCCGTGTCCCTACATCGGGAAATGTTTATTTGATCGAAAAATTCCAAAAACACAGCGTAATCTATCCCTGCATCGTTTATATTTTTTTATCTATAAAAAAACAATCGTCTTTCCATTTCCATGGATTTTCAGCGATATATTTTGAAAACACATTATATTCATTTTTGTTTCTGATTATATGGTCGTGAAATCTTCCTTGCCATATTTCATACGGTGCATTCATATCTGATTTTACAAATTCCCGTATTCTCTTTGTTACAGCAGATTTATACGCTCTTACAACAGTTGAAACAGACTGTTTTACAGGCTTTGCAAAATCTTCGTATTGCTCAACATCGTGCAAAAAATAGTCTGTCCCCACAATTTGAATAATCATATGAATATGATTTGGCATAACAACAAATTCCTTTATAAAAACCCCGAATTTGTTTCTTATCCTATTGGTTTCCAAAATTTCATCCAATGCAATTTTTCCGATTTCGGACAACTTCACTTTGCCATTTTCAATCGAACCAAAAATCATTTCCCTGTTATGAGTGCATATCGTTATAAAATACAAACCACTCTGAGAATAATCATATTCTTTTAAACGAATCTGTTTTCTTTTCTTATATTCCATATTTAAACTACAACAGGCAGGAGAATTTCGCCTCCCCTGCCTGCAAAAATATTCTGTTGCTCGCTCGATCATCAGTCGGTCACAGCGTCTATTTTCAGAAACAGAAACATACCGACTATGAGCGTTATAACGTAATAGCCTATATCCCACTTTATGGCGTTTTTCGCAGACAGAGTTTCGCTGCCGTCCGCAAAAAGGGCATTTGACGAATTATAGCTGTCATAAACAAGCTTTACGGTATCGCCTGCTTTGAGCTTTCCCATAACATCGACAAGCTCCGCCTCTTTTGTGAACGTAACGCCGTCCGCCTTATAGCTGAGACTTACAATGTTGATATGCTGAGCCATACTGTCGGAACTTACCTTGCGGTTTTTAACGAATGCCATTGTCTGCTCGTCTACCACCGCATCGACCTCCACAGGTTCGCCCTCAAAGCTTTTTATACTGCTCTTTCTCAGCTTGATGATGTTACGCACCAGATCGAACGTTATGCCGCCGAAAGCAGCAATAACGACGATCCAAAACACCGTCATAAAGACAGTATGCGCCATTACTTATTGTTGCGCTTCTGATCAAGTTTAGCCTTCACCTTGATCGGCAGACCAAAGAGATTGATGAATCCTGCGGAATCCTTCTGATCGTAAACCTCGTCCTCGTCGAAAGTTGCAACTTCCTCATCGTAGAGGGTATAGGGAGAAGTTACGCCTGCGTTGATGATATTGCCCTTGTAGAGTTTAAGGCGAACGTCGCCTGTAACGGTCTCCTGAGTTTTGTCAACGAAAGCAGTCATAGCTTCACGGAGAGGAGTGTACCACTGACCGTTGTAAACGATGTCGGCAAACTTGATTCCGAGGTACTGCTTGATACGCGCAGTTTCCTTGTCGATAGTGATAGTTTCGAGGACTTCGTGAGCGTGGTAGAGAATTGCGCCGCCGGGAGTCTCGTAAACTCCTCTTGACTTCATGCCGACAAGACGGTTTTCAACGAGGTCTGCAAGTCCGATACCGTTCTCGCCGCCGAGCTTATTAAGAGCGGATACCATTTCAACGCCGTTAAGCTCCTTGCCGTCCAGCATTGTGGGGATTCCCTTTTCAAAGTGGATAGTGATATATGTAGGCTTGTCGGGAGCGTCGATAGGAGAAACGCCCATTTCAAGGAAGCCCTTTTTCTCGTACTGCGGCTCGTTTGCAGGGTCTTCAAGGTCGAGACCCTCATGAGAGAGGTGCCAGATATTCTTATCCTTAGAATAATTTGTCTCTCTGTTTATTTTAAGAGGTATATTATGTGCCTCTGCGTAGTCGATCTCCTGATCACGGGATTTCAGTTCCCATTCTCTCCAAGGAGCGATAATGTGCATATCGGGAGCGAACGCCTTTATAGCAAGCTCGAAACGAACCTGATCGTTGCCCTTACCCGTGCAGCCGTGGCAGATAGCGTCTGCGCCCTCTTTGATAGCTATTTCGGCGATCCTCTTTGCAATGATCGGACGAGCAAAGGAAGTACCCAGCATATAGCGATTCTCGTAGATCGCGCCTGCCTGAACAGTGGGGTAAACGTACTCCTGAATAAATTCTTCCTTCAAATCCTCTATGTAAAGCTTTGAAGCTCCTGTCTTGATAGCCTTTTCTTCAAGACCGTCAAGCTCCGTACCCTGTCCGACGTCGCCCGAAACAGCAATGACCTCGCAGTTATTGTAGTTTTCCTTGAGCCACGGAATAATGATAGAAGTGTCAAGTCCTCCCGAATAAGCGAGAACTACCTTTTTAATATCCTTTTTATCCATTTTGAATTCCTCCCTGAGAAATATTTTTTTCAACAATTCTATTATACACCATAAAAAAATATTGTCAATAGGTTTGGAATAAATATTCATTTTAGCATTAAATATTCCACACTATATGAATATTTATTCTTATTTTTTGGTTTTTTTACGGCTTTATACAGCATAATAAAACTCCCCCTCAGAGCCGAGGGGGAGTTCTGGTGCAAGTCAGAATTTACGGAACTGATAAATCAATCCTCGTTTTCGTCCTCGCGTTTTTTTCTGAAAGCGAATGCTGCGCCTGCCGCCATAGCGAGAGCGAGAACGGGGATAGCCGTACCCTTGTCGCCTGTCTTGGGAGCGTCCGCCTTGGTAGTCGTAGTAGTC
>Ga0129308_1002401_pt1 | contig 15967 bp, 13 predicted proteins | sample L827metagenome_FD_94440 | JGI IMG/M metagenome (GOLD analysis project Ga0129308, IMG submission 94440) | Ring-tailed lemur group fecal microbial communities from Wisconsin, USA - L827 metagenome | ecosystem: Host-associated > Mammals > Digestive system > Large intestine > Fecal | place: USA...
GAAGCGGTTTACCAACCGTCTCCGGCCCTGCCTGATTTCACTATCCTTTTCTGCTTTGGCCTGATTTCAATCCTGTAAAAGAAGAAAATCCCGGAACAAAAGACCCGGGATTACTTTCCCCTTAAAAGGGAGGATGCCAGGCAACCTGCTGCTGCCTGGCATTTTATTATGAAAAAGCTATTTAAAAAAGTTGCGATACTGTCTTGGTTAGGTGTTTTTCTTTTCTGTATCTTATGGTCTTAGTATAGAAAAGGAAAGTGTCTAAAACATGATATTCAAAAAAACTTTCCGTTAAAGAAATATGAACAAAATATGAACCCGCTCATTTCGCTTTTTTCATGGTCCTCTTATAAGTAATCCAGCAAATCAGCCCGGCCGCAGCTATCCACAACAGAATCCTTGTTACCTGGGAATAGGCCGCCAGCCACTCCTGCACCAGCCCCCATGAGGTCCCAAGCAAAGCTCCAAGCGATACCAGCAAAAAATTCCATACAGCGCTTCCGATCACAGTATACACGCAAAAAACGGACAACTCCATGTGCGCCATTCCTGCCGGAATGGAGATGAGACTTCGAACGATGGGCACGCAGCGCCCGAACAGCACTGCCCTTTTCCCACGGCTGTTAAACCAGTTCATTGTATGTTCCACATCTTCCTTTTTAAATCCCAGCAGCCTGCACGCTTTCGCATCCAGCAGCCGCTCCAGCTTCTCCGGCGAAAACAGCATGCCCAAACGATACAGGATAAGCCCTCCCGCTGCAGATCCCACGGTGGAAACAAAAATGACGCCCCAGACGCTGAGATTCGTATAGGTCGTCATAAATCCTCCGAAGGGAAGAATGATTTCAGAGGGAATCGGCGGAAAAAGATTTTCCACCATGATCAGCAATAAAATCCCCATATATCCGTATCGGTTCATAACAGTAACAACAAGCTTTTGCATATTTGGCTACCCGGCGCCGGCACTGCTTTTACGGCGCTAATTTCTTTTGGAATAATCTATTCCCGCAGACTGTCCTGTTAGAACACCAAAGCCCTGAACTGTCATATTTTCCTTTCGGACACGCTTCCGCCGGAAAACGAAGCTATTTCTCCCCTTCTTCCAGCGGTATCATGATCTCAAGGGCCTGTTTCAGATTTTCAATCTCCACCTCCGTATGCTTTCCTCCAAACTCCCCGTCCAGCGTCCGTGCCACCTCTTCAAGCGCTTCAATTTTCAGATAGGAGGTTTTAAAACAGTACATCTGGGCAGCATCAATATCCCTAAGGGTCAGGGCTCCGATGATCTGATTCAGATCCTCCAGACTTTTCGGGCGCTTGATCAGCGTCACTTCAAACACGCCGTCGCTCAAATCCACAAATTTTCCCGTAATTCCCTTAAATCCGCCTACCGAAACGGAATTTGTCACCATGCCGTAGATGAAATCACCTTCAATCACAGTATCCTGCGTGGTAATTTTCATCTGATAGGATTTGATGGCCGCCAGCTTTTTCACGCCTTCCAGAATGTAGGCCATATGCCCCAGCACATTTTTGATCTCCTGACTGGTTTCATAGGATACCTCAGTAAAAAGGCCAAACGCGGCGATATATACGAAGGAATTGTCATTGAAGGACCCGATGTCACAGGCATAAGAGTGTCCGCCCACCACCACTTCCGCCGCGCTTTTCATGCTTTTAGGCAGTCCCAGGCTGTTGGCAAAATCATTCGTACTCCCCGCCGGTATATATCCGATGCGCTGCCTGCCATCATTTTTCATGATGCCGTTCACTACCTCATCCAGTGTGCCGTCGCCGCCGCTGCATACCACCAGCTCATATTCTCCGGATCTGTTCTGTGCAATCTCCACGGCTTCTCCCGCGCATTGCGTGGGATGAACGGTCACCTCATATCCGGCTTTCGTAAAAATATCCAGAATATCGATCAGGCTATTTCTGATTTTCCCTTTTCCCGCTCTCGGATTATAAATAAAAAGAAGTTTTTTCTTTTCCATTTTGTCCTCCCCGGCTCGCTGCCCGCGCAAAGAAGTGGGGCATTATGTCACCATAATGCCCCTCCTGCCGATTCTCATTTTTTTCCGCAAAGATAATCCGTCATATCAGCAACTGCCTCTTCCTCATCCGGGCCATCTGCGATCACGGTTACCATTTCACCGCTGTCAAGGCCAAGGCTCATCATTCCCATGATGCTCTTCGCATTCACCTTTTTGCCCTCTGACTCGAGATACACGGAACTGCTGTGCTTGCTCGCAACCTGCACAAGCATCGCTACCGGTCTGGCTTCAAGACCCTGTTCCAACTTAATTGTCACAGCTTGTTGTTTCATAATTCTCCTCCTTTATGACCTCATGCTGTCTGCCAATTCACATAACTTCCGCAAACGATGATTCACTCCCGATTTGCCCACCGGTGGGTCCAGATATGCGCCCAGCTCCTTGAGCGGCGCGTCAGGATATTCCAGTCTCACCTCAGCCATCTGCCGCAATCCCTCCGGTAAATTTTCAAATCCGTATTTTTCCTGTAAAAATAAAATATCTTCTACCTGTCTGGACGCCGCTGTAACCGTCTTGCTGATATTGGCAGTTTCGCAGTTAACGCGGCGGTTAATCGTATTGCGCACATCTCTGACAACTCTGGAATTTTCAAATTCCATCAGCGCCACATGCGCCTCCGTCACATTCAGAAAATCCGAAATGCCGGATCCTTCCTTCACATAGACTACATAGTACTTCTTACGCAGCACGATCCGTCCTTCAATGCCAAATCCCAAAAGAAGCTCCCGGATCTGCTGTGCCTGCTGCTCATTACTGCAGACAATCTCAAGATGATATCCCTTCTCAGGATCGCTCATGGAACCTGCGGAAAGAAACGCACCGCGCAAAAAAGCTCTCTGACAGCAGGCATTCTTAATCATCATCCTGTTCACCGGATCGCGCAGGCTTTTCAAAACGCCTTCGTCATCCTTCGGTATATTGCCTTCGCTGTCCATGAATTTCGTTCCCTGCAGGATTTTCCTGATGAGTTCCTGATCCATGATCATCAGGGAATAAGCGCCGGTCTGCCCTTCATTGCAGACTTGCGTTTCCGTACTCATATTAAACGCTTTTTTCAATAATGTAAAGCATTTTCTCACAACGAGGGCATTTTCTGCCCTAATTTGTAAAAAATTGCAATGATCTGCACTCCCTATGCTGCCGCAAAAATGCAAAATTGCAGACAGCTCTGCAAGCTGGCAGTGGCGTGCCTGTCCCATATGCGAATAGAGTTCCTCTTTCACTTTGGAAGAAAATGACATCTATATCCTCCGCATCACATCAATCAGTTATTCCCGCTCCACGGCCGCCTTAAATGTCTCTGTGACTCAGCGTCACTCCATAACCGGCATCCTGACTCTTCAGCCTTCTGTAAAGCTCATTTGCCAGCGTAACGCTCCTGTGCTTTCCACCGGTACATCCAATCGCGACCACCAGCTGATATTTTCCTTCTTTGATATAGTTGGGAATTAAAAACTGCAGTAAATCCGTGAGCTTGTCCAGAAAAGTTCCCGCCTCCGGAAATCCCATAACATAATCCTGAACGCCGCGGTCATTTCCGGTCAGATATTTCAGTTCATCTATATAAAACGGATTCGGCAGAAAGCGCACATCAAAAACAAGGTCCGCATCTGCGGGAATCCCATGTTTGAATCCAAAGGAAAGTATATTAATAATGAGGCTGTTATATTCCTCATTCTTCACGAAAATGCGGTCCAGTTCCTCTTTCAGCTCTCTGGTCAGAAGCTTGGACGTGTCAATCACGTAGTCCGCTTCCTTCTTCATCTGTTTTAAAATTTCCCGCTCTTTGGCAATCCCCTCTTCCACCCGGACACATTCCGGCGAACACAGAGGATGCATTCTCCTGCTTTCCTTATAACGCTTCAGCAGAACCGAATCCGAAGCATCCATAAAGAGCACCTCAAAAACCAGCCCATTCTGGCGCATCGTGCGCAAAATTTTCTGCGTCTGAGCAAAGGACTGATCCGTCCGCACATCCAGCCCGAGGGCCACCTTGGAAATCTCAGTATTGGGTGTGGATAAAAGCTCCATAAATTTGTCAATCAACGGAACGGGCAGATTGTCCACGCAATAAAAGCCCATATCCTCTAAAAGGCGCATGGCGGTGCTTTTCCCACCGCCGCTCATCCCTGTCACTATCACAAATCTCATGTTAAAAATCTCCCAGGAAAATCACTTCCGGTTCGAGAGTGACTCCGAATTTATCCTGCACTGTTTCCGTAGCTTCTCTGATCAGCTGCGCCACATCCGCAGCCGTCGCATTTCCTTTGTTGATAATAAAACCGCAATGTTTCTCCGAGATCTGAGCCCCGCCGCAGCTTTTTCCGGAAAGGCCCGCATCCATGACCAGCTTGCCTGCAAAATTTCCTTCCGGCCGCTTAAAAGTACTGCCCGCGCTGGGATAATCCAGCGGCTGTTTTTCCCTGCGTTTTTCAGAAAGCTCCTGCATTCTCTCCCGAATCTGCTCTGTATCCCCTTCCTGCAGCTTCATCACCACATTCATCACCACATACGGCCTGTTTTTGATCGCGCTGGTGCGGTATCCAAATTCCATGGTTTCGTTATCCAATGTCAGGATCTCTCCATCCATTCCCATCACCTCAACGGATTCCACAATCTGCGCCATTTCTCCGCCGTAGGCTCCGGCGTTCATGCGCACTGCTCCGCCGATCGTCCCGGGAATGCCGGAGGCGAACTCCAGCCCGGAAAGCCCTCTTTCCAGTGCAGCTTTTGCGGCAGTTCCAAGCATGGCTCCTGCCCCCGCGCTGATCCTGCTGCCCTGCGCTGTAACTTTTCCAAAAGCCTCACCCAGCCTGATGACTACGCCGCGGTATCCCCTGTCTCCAACCAGCAGATTGCTTCCGTTTCCAAGCAGGAAAAAATCCCAGTCTGCACGCTGCAAATAAGAAAATACCTTCGCCAGCTGTTCTCTCGTATCCACAGTGATAAAACACTCCGCAGGTCCGCCTATGCGGAAGGTTGTATGCCTGTCCATCGGTTCTTCCATCAGGATATGATCCTCCGGAAGCACCGTTTTAAAAAATTCCATCAATGCTCTGCTCAATCTTTCTCACCCAGGTTCTCATTCTATCAAACCATCTTCCTCAAACGGTTATTCTATCCTATGCAGGCTGACGGCGGATTATTCTGACCTTGAGCATTTTGCCCGGTCATTTTTACAATCCGCCGTTACTTTCCATATTTCAGCTGCCTACCGACGCAGTCCCGGCCGGACCGTCCGCATTATTCCAGCACCATCTTCGCTGCGCCATAAATGCCGGCGTCATTTCCAAGCCTTGCCAGCGTAAACAGCGCTCCGCGGCATCCCGTAAACGCCGTTTTCCGGTAATTTTTCTGGATATAATCGATCAAAATATCTCCGGCCCTGGACACACCTCCGCCGATTACGAAAACCTCCGGATTTACCACACAGGCCACGCTCGCCAGTGCCTTGCCCAGATACCATCCAAAATCCTCCGCCACTTCCATCGCGAGAGGATCGCCCTTCTTGGCAGCATCCCAGACATCCTTGGCCGTCACCTCAATGTCGCGCAGCTCGCTCGGTCTGTCGCTCTTTGCCAGCTTTTCTTTCGCCAGGCGCACCACCCCCGTAGCGGAAACATATTGCTCCAGACAACCGCAGTTGCCGCAGTTGCAGGCGATTGTCTCCTCATCATTCACATGCATATGGCCGATCTCGCCGCCGGCTCCTGTCGCGCCGGCAAGAATCCTGCCTTCCACGATGATGCCGCCGCCGACACCGGTTCCCAGCGTAACCATCACCACATTTTCATAGCCGCGCGCGCCGCCCTGCCACACCTCTCCCAGGGCCGCCACATTAGCGTCATTTCCCGCTTCCACAGGCACATTGAGCATGGTCTGCAGTTCCTTTTTAATGCTGAAGGTTCCCCATCCCAGGTTTACCGCACCATAAACAGTTCCCTCTGAATCGATGGGTCCGGGCGCTCCGATACCAACGCCCACCACTTCATCCCGTTCCATCTCGCGCTCATCCATCATTTTTTTGATGCTCCTCGCAATGTCGGGAAGAATCGCTTTGCCGCCATCCGCAGTCACTGTAGGAATCTCCCACTTTTCAAGCAGATCACCGTCCGTATTGAAAAGTCCCAGCTTTACGGTCGTTCCGCCAACATCCACTCCAAAACAATACTTGCTCATTTCGCTGTCCTCCATGCCTTTTTATCTGAAACCATTCTTTATTCGTTTTCTTCTTCTCTTCTGCGCGCCAGGGAGTTCTGTACACGGGTATACAGCTCCTGTGCCGCATTATATCCCATCTTCTTCTGACGGTGATTGACTGCTGCCGATTCACAGATAATTGCCAGATTCCGGCCCGGACGAATCGGAATGTTGTGACAGACAACCTTATTGCCCAGGTATTCCGTATACTCTTCCTCCAGTCCCAGTCTGTCGTATTCCTTATCTCTGTCCCAGTCCTCCAGACGGATGACCATATCGATGCTCTGTGTCTCCTTCACACAGGAAGCACCGAACAGAGCCTTTACGTCAATAATGCCGATGCCGCGCAGCTCGATAAAGTGCTTGGTAATATCCGGTGCGCTTCCCACCAGCGTATCCTCGCTCACCTTCCGGATCTCCACCACATCATCCGTCACCAGACGGTGGCCTCTCTTGATCAGCTCCAGCGCCGCCTCCGACTTACCGATGCCGCTCTCACCGGTGATCAGAACACCTTCACCATATACGTCAACCAGCACGCCATGCACGGAAATACAGGGCGCCAGCTCCACGTTCAGCCAGCGGATGATCTCTGCGGTAAAAGCGCTGGTCGCCTTCTTCGTCATCAGCAGCGGAACGCCCTTCTCAATCGCGATCTGACGGAACATCTCGTCCGGATGCAGTTCACGGCAGAAAATGATGCACGGGATCGGATAGGAAAGAATTTTCTCCAGAATATCCCTCTCCTGCTGCTCCGACAGACTGCCGATGTAGGAATATTCCACAAATCCCACGATCTGCAGCCGGGTTGCCTCAAAGTGTTCAAAATACCCCGCGATCTGCAGCGCCGGTCTGTTAATGTCCGGCTGAGTGATCTTGATATTCTTCACCTCAACCTCCGGCGTCAGATTTTCCAGTTTCATTTTATCGATGATCTTCGTCAGACTGATGCTCGCCATAACCCCTTCTCCTATTCTCCCAAATACTTTCTTGCGAAGTAGCGCATATGAACTCACCTTCGGTTCGTTCATATGCTTCATTTTAGCATAATTTGTCTGATCCGACAACTGCTAAGCCTGCTTATGAAAAAAATCGTAAATTTCCTGCGCCACATGCATGGGTATTTCCGTCCTTTCGGACAGCTGTTCCGCAGTGGCGCTTCTCACCTCGTCAATGGATGCAAAATGCCGCATGAGCGCCTTTCTTCTGGCCGGCCCCACGCCCGGGATTTCATCCAGCACGCTTTTCACCTGATCCTTGCTGCGCAAAGAGCGGTGATATTCGATGGCAAACCGGTGCGCTTCATCCTGCACCCGGGTGATCAGCTTAAAGCTCTCGGAACTTTTATCGATGGGTATTTCTACATTATGATAATACAGTCCCCGCGTCCGGTGATTGTCATCCTTCACCATGCCGCAGACCGGAATGGACAAATGCAGCTCCTCCAATACCTGTAGGGCGATATTGACCTGCCCTCTGCCGCCGTCCATCAACAGCAGGTCAGGAAACTTCGTAAAGCTGCCAAACTCGCCCGCGATCTGCTTGTTCTTCAGTTCCTGTGTCTCTTCCAGTCCGTGGGTAAACCGCCTGGTGAGCACCTCCCTCATGCAGGCATAGTCATCCGGCCCTGCCACGGTTTTGATCCTGAATTTCCTGTAATCGCTTCTCTTGGGCTTTCCCTTTTCATAGACTACCATGGAACCCACGTTCTCAAAGCCGCTGATGTTGGAAATATCAAAGGCCTCCATGCGGTCCAGCACCGGCAGATCCAAAAGCCCGGCAATCTCACGCACTGCACCGATGGTTCTGGCTTCTTCCCGTTTGATTCTCTCCCTGTCTTTTTCCAAAACCAGCCGGGCATTTTTCTCCGCCAGCTCCACCAGCTTTTCCTTCTGCCCCTTCTTGGGCACCCGGATGTAGACCCGGCCGCCCCGGCGGGCCGTCAGCCACTCTTCCAGGATCGGAATATCCCCGATCTCCTTCTGCAGGATCAGTTCTCTGGGCACAAAGGGCGTTCCGGCGTAAAACTGTTTCACAAAATCCAGTAAAATCTGCGCCTTCTCCGAATCCTGCACATGGGTCATGTAAAAATGCTCTCTGCCGATCAGCTTGCCCCCGCGCACAAAAAATACCTGCACCACCGCCTCGTCTCCATCCTTGTCCAATGCGATGATGTCCTTATCCTCACAGTCGCTGTCCGTAATCTTCTGCTTCTGGGAAACCGCCCTTACGCTGTTAAAAAGATCCCGGTAGCGTGCCGCTTCTTCAAACTCCAGATTTTCGGCCGCCTCCTCCATCTTCTTCTGCAAATCGTCCAGAATCAGTCCATAATTTCCATTCAGAAATTCCAGCGCCTTATCCACATTTCTCCTGTATTCCTCCTGGCTGATACAACCCTGGCAGGGCGCCATGCACTGCCCGATATGATAGTTTAAACAGGGACGGTCCAAACCGCAGTCCCGGGGCAGTATCCGGTTGCAGGTGCGCAGTTTGAAAAGCTTATTTAAAAGCTCTATCGTATCCTTCACTGCCGCCGCAGAAGTGAACGGCCCAAAATAGCGCGATTTATCCTTTTTCATGATTCTGGAAAAAAGAACCTTCGGATAGGCCTCTCCTACGGTCACTTTGATATAGGGGTAAGTTTTATCATCCTTGAGCAGCGTGTTGTATTTCGGATTATGCTCCTTGATCAGGTTATTTTCCAGAACCAGCGCTTCCAGTTCCGAATCCGTCACGATATATTCAAACCTGGCAATCTGCGTCACCATTTTCTCAATCTGAGGTCCACGGTTGATTTTCTCCCGGAAATAGGAGCGCACGCGGTTGCGCAGCTTAACCGCTTTTCCCACATAAATGATGTTGTCCTGCACATCGTGCATGATATAGACGCCGGGCTTATCCGGCAGCTTTTTTAATTCCTCTTCAAAATTAAACATCCCACACCAATCCTGTAAATGTAAAAGAGTGTGCGCTAAGTGCGCATCCTCGCGAAGCGTTTTTGTTACATATGGAACGGAGTTTCCCATGTAACAAAAAACGGGCCTCTGTCCCTACTATAACACAGAAGCCCGCTTCTTTTCCATATAATTACTCTTATTTACCGTTCTGAACCGTTACTGCTTATTCTCCTCATCATCCAGTGGCGCGCCTGAAAATTTGCCCACCGGTCCGCGGTACTGCGCCTCCGGTCCGGGTGCAGGCGGCGTCCAGGGCTTCTTTTCTTCAGTCCCCTGCCCGGAATCCTCCGTCTCTTCGATAACCTTCCCGGCAATCGTGCGGGGCTGAATATTTTTCTCTTCCGCGGTCCGCGTGCTCTGCTCCTGCACGCCTGCTTCCTGCTTTGGTCCATCCGCTTTTTCTTCCGGCTCCGGCAGCCCTTTCAATTCCCGGTAAATCTTCATGAACTCCTTGCCTGTAATCGTCTCCTTTTCGATGAGGAATGCCGCCAGCCTGTCCATTACCTCGCGGTTTGCGGAAAGCAGCTCCAGCGCCTCCTGATAGCATTCCTTCAGGATCTTCATCACTTCTTCATCAATCAGCGCCGCCGTCGCATCGGAGCAGTTGAGCACCGTGCGCCCATCCAGATACTGGCTCTCCACGGATTCCAGACCGATCAGCCCGAATTTTTTGCTCATGCCGAAACGTGTCACCATGGAACGCGCCAGATTGGTCGCCTGCTCAATGTCGTTGGCTGCGCCCGTAGTCACCGTCTCAAAAACGATTTCCTCCGCCGCGCGTCCTCCCAGATAGCCCACCAGCATATCGTGGATCTCCGCCTGAGTATTCAGGAACTTTTCCTCCTCGGGCACGTGCATGACATAGCCCAGTGCCCCCATCGTTCTGGGCACAATGGTAATTTTCTGCACAGGCTCGGAATTTTTCTGCAGCGCTGCAACCAGCGCATGTCCCACCTCATGATAGGAGACAATACGGCGTTCTTCCGCGCTCATGATGCGGTCCTTTTTCTCTTTGCCCACCAGCACCTGTTCCACTGCCTCAAACAAATCCTTCTGGCAGACGAACTCCCTGCCTTCCTTGACTGCATTGATGGCCGCTTCGTTGATCATATTGGCGAGATCAGAACCAACCGCACCGCTGGTCGCCAGCGCGATGGCGTCAAAATCTACCGTTTCATCCATCTTCACATCCTTGGCATGAACCTTCAGGATGTCCACACGCCCCTTCAAATCCGGCTTATCCACAATGATGCGCCGGTCAAAACGCCCCGGACGCAGCAGGGCCTTATCCAGAATCTCCGGGCGGTTCGTCGCGCCCAACACCAGAATTCCTTTGGAAGTGTCAAAGCCGTCCATCTCGGAAAGCAGCTGGTTTAACGTCTGCTCCCGCTCCTCATTCCCTCCGCCGTATTTGGAATCACGGCTCCGTCCGATCGCGTCTATCTCATCGATAAAAATAATGCATGGAGCATTCTTCGTTGCCTCTTTAAACAGATCCCTCACACGGGATGCGCCGACGCCCACATACAATTCAATAAAGTCAGAGCCTGTCAGAGAGAAAAACGGTACCTTGGCCTCACCCGCCACGGCCTTCGCCAGCAGCGTCTTACCCGTTCCGGGAGGTCCCACAAGCAGCGCGCCCTTAGGAAGCTTCGCACCGATTTTCACATATTTCTGCGGATTGTGCAGGAAATCCACCACTTCCTGAAGGGATTCCTTCGCTTCATCCTCGCCGGCCACATCCTTAAAGGTAACGCCTGTTTCCTTCTGCACATAGACCTTGGCATTGCTCTTGCCCACGCCCATGGGACCGCCGCTGCCGCCCATCCGTCTGAACAGGAAGCTCAAAAGCACCCACATCAGCGCGATCGGCACGATATACGTCAGAATCATCGTGATCAGAAAACTGGAGCTGTCGGGAATCTCCTTCTCATACTCTTTGACATTATTCTCTTTCAAGTAAGCGGACAGTTCGTCGTCCGACACCGCCTTGCCCGTGTAATAGGTCTTTTCCGGCATTGCATAAAAAATGTTCTTGACTTCCTTACTCACAGGCTTGATATAAATCTTGCTGTCATCAAAGGAAACCGCTTCCACCTCACCCGATTCCACCATCCGTTCGAATTCGCTGTAGGTGATCTGCTCATTCGTCGCGTTGTTGATGGTCCTCATAAAAAAACTCATGCACAGCAGCGTGACCACTGCCGCAACGGCCAGCAGAATCAGGTTCGTCCGCCTGTTATTATTCCCCTGATTGCCGGGGCCACCCTGTCCGTTCCCGGAGCTTCCTCCGCGGTCGGAGTTAAAAGGATTCATATTATTATCCATTGAAATTCATTAACCTTTCTTCATTAATTAATATCGCCTCAAAACTTCCAAAGTATTTAATAATTATAGACATTCGGTCGGGATAAATCAATAGAAAAACCATGAAATTGTTGTGTCCTCACCAGTTGCTTTTTAGTGGACGTCCGGTATATAATGAAGCAAGGTAGCTCAGCTACGCTGAGCTACCTTGCGCTACTTCGCGAAAAGCAAAGCGTTCGCGAAGGTTCCTATGCGGCAGAGCCGCTTCGCGCTACTTCGCGATATGCGCGTACAACGAGCCGAACGAACATGCTCGCATGTTCAGTCGGCGACTGTCGCGTCAGCCGGGCAGGAATTGCCCGCGCAGCAAAGCGTTTGCGAAGGTTCCATTAAAAAGGTTACCGGTCACAGAGTGCCCAATAACATAAGAAGGAGTCAGTCACCATATGAATATCGGATTTGACAATCAAAAATATCTGCAGATGCAGTCCTCCCATATCCGCGAACGGATCTCCATGTTTGACAATAAGCTGTATCTGGAATTCGGCGGCAAGCTTTTCGACGACTATCATGCATCCAGAGTTCTTCCCGGCTTTGAACCGGACAGCAAGCTGAAAATGCTTTTACAGCTGAAGGATCAGGCGGAAATCGTTTTTGCGATCAGCGCAGGCGCTCTGGAAAGCAACAAAACCCGCCGTGACTCAGGGCTTACCTATGATCTGGAAGTCATCCGTCTCACGGAGGCGTTCCGCAGGATCGGCCTGATGGTCGGCAGCATCGTCATCACCCAATATGCCGGACAGCCCGCCGCCGATCTTTTTAAAAAGAAACTGGAAACTCTCGGCATCCGCTGCTACATCCACTATCTGATCGAGGGCTATCCCACCAACGTGGACAAGATTGTCAGCGAGGAGGGCTATGGCAAAAACGAATATATTGAAACCACCCGCCCGCTCGTGGTTGTGACGGCACCCGGCCCCGGCAGCGGCAAAATGGCAACCTGTCTGTCCCAGCTTTATCATGAACACAAACGGGGCATCAAAGCCGGCTACGCCAAGTTCGAGACCTTTCCGATCTGGAATCTGCCGCTCAAGCATCCGGTTAACCTGGCTTATGAGGCTGCCACAGCCGATTTAAACGATGTCAACATGATTGACCCCTTCCACCTGGAAGCCTATGGCGTCACTACAGTAAATTATAACCGGGATGTAGAGATTTTCCCCGTGCTGAGCGCCATTTTTGAACAGATTTCCGGAGAATGCCCTTACAAATCTCCTACCGACATGGGCGTCAACATGGCCGGAAACTGCATTATCGATGATGCGATCTGCCGCGAGGCCTCCCATCAGGAGATCATCCGCCGCTATTACAACTGTCTGTGCGATTTAAAACGCGGCAACAGTTCCCAGTCCGTCCTGTACAAGCTGGAGCTTCTCATGAAGCAGGCCGGCATCACCATCGCCGACCGGAAAGTGATCTCCGCAGCCATGGAACGGGAAGCGCTGACGGGAGCACCGGCCGTATCCATCGAACTGCCGGATTCCACTCTGGTGACCGGTAAGACCTCCGCCCTGCTGGGCGCCGCCTCCGCCTGCCTGTTAAATTCCCTGAAAATTCTGGCAGGCATTGACCACGAAGTACATCTGGTCTCCCCTGAGGCCATCCGTCCCATTCAGTCCTTAAAGACCGAATATCTGGGCAGCATCAATCCCAGACTGCATACGGATGAGATTCTGATCGCCCTTTCCATCAGCGCCGCAACCGATGAGAAGGCAGCCCGCGCGCTGGCCGCTCTGCCGCTGTTAAAGGGATGCGAGGTACATTCCACCGTTCTGCTTTCTTCCGTTGACGAAGGGATTTTCAAGAAGCTCGGCATGCATCTGACCTGTGAGCCGAAAACGGAATCCAAAGCCAACGACGAAAAATAATCCATCAAAATCGTTACAAAGAAACCGTTGCTGCCACAGGCTATGAAGCTGCAGACAGCAACGGTTTTTTTCGTTTCCATATTTCGGGGAAGCTTCCCCGCTGTTTATTCAGGCATATCCTATGACCGCTCAGGCTTCTGGTGCTTCGCATGCCTGCTTCCATCCTGTTCCCACAAACGGTCCGCAGTTTCCTGCCAGCACGCCGCATAGGCGCCGCACTTGCCGCAAAGATGCTCTGCAGACTCAGGGGACTGCAAATCCGTTGACTTCGCCCCTGTCTCTTCCACCAACGCCTGCAGGCACTGGGGATTTTCCAGCATCGGGCAGGGTTTCAGGTGATTGTTGTTAAAGGGCTGCTCCCGCTGATATGCCTGAAACAGGGGCTGCTGCAGACATTCCAGCAGACTCTTTTCATGAATATTCGCGCCGGAATAATGGATGAATACGCAGGGCTCCACATCGCCGTTTGGATTGATATGACAATAGAATCGTCCGCCGGCAATACATCCTCCCACAAATTCTCCGTCATTCTGGAAATCGAAGGCAAAAATCGGTTTACCTCCCTCTATAGCGCGGATTTCCCTCACTCTGTGATACATGTATTCCCTTTGCTCCTTTGTAGGCAAAAGCTCCAGCGCAGCATCGTTCCCGACGGGCATATAGTGGAAATACCAGGTGAACCGGCAGCCCTTCGCGATGATCATATCCAGAAATTCGTCCGAAGTCACCACCTCCACATTGTTTCTTGTATAACAGATCGAAGTTCCAAAAAGCAGCCCATGCGCCTTCATCAGATCCATCGCATGAAGCACCTTTTCAAAGATCCCGTCTCCGCGGCGGCCGTCATTCGCTTCCTCAAAGCCTTCCAGGGACAATGAAAACGAAAGATTTCCCACCCGGCGCACCTCTTTACAGAACGCATCATCGATCAGCGTGCCGTTGGTGAACGCGTGGAACGCACAGTCCTTGTGCTTTTCACACAGCCTGATGATGTCCGCCTTGCGCACCAGCGGTTCTCCGCCCGTCATCATATAAAAATAGATCCCCAGCTCCTTCCCCTGTGTGATGATGCTGTCCATATCTTCAAAGGTCAGATTCAGGCGATTGCCGTATTCCGCCGCCCAGCATCCCGTACAGTGCAGATTGCAGGCGCTGGTGGGATCCATCAGAATGATCCAGGGAATCTGGCAGCCATATTTTTCCGGCGCTTTCCTCGTCTTTTTAAATCCTGAAAACCCGGCTTCAAACCCCAGATTCAGCGCATTCATCTTCACCACATTGGGATCCAGCTCATCCAGTGCCTTATTCACGTACTGCATCCATTTTCCATTGTCTGCAATCAGTTTTCTGGCTCCATCAAACACCGCCGATTTAAAAGTATCCCCCAGAAATTTTTCCGAAAGATCAACCAGCGTCAGCAGGTTCTTCTCCCGATCCTTATTCACGTACTTTAATGTCCCATCAATGGCCGCTCCGAAAGCTGCCCTTGTCGCCGCATGCTTTACATCCATTTTCGTTTCCTCCTCGTTTGTGCTGCTAAAAAAACTGCCGTCCTGTTTGAGCTTATTCTACAAAAAAGCTTTTCTTTCTTCACCGGTCAGAAACGGGTGAGCGTCCCAAATTTGGACACTTCAAAAAATTGTTACTTTTTTAGACAAAAGAGTAAATTTGTCCCTTTTTTGCACAATACATGATATTATAAAATAAACTGGTCATAAGGAGGTTTTCCATGAACAAACAGGATGTCACTAAAGCGCTGATTGAGCTGGCCGTCGATCAGGGCATGAAAGATATGAAAGCAGATTCCCACAGAAGCATCCGCAGAATGGCGGATCTCGGAAAACAGTTTGCCAGAGGGCGTTTCCAGTCCAGGATTTTTTCCCTGCTTCAGAGGCTTTTATCCAACGAAGACAGCCCTTATTATGAGATGATCGACCAGCTGCTCACCCATACAAATCCGGAACACATCAAACGCTTTGGCATAAACATCGGCTACTGCGGATGGACCTACGGCGCTTCCCTGCTGCGCGGAAAAAAGAGCGAAACGGGACTGTCCTATCCCTGGTTCCTGGTTTTTCCCTGGAAACCGGATTCCAATGCCGGCCTGACCTTACAGGAAATCCGATCCCTCATCACGGAGAATTGTAAAAATGGAACCTATTGCTATGTGATCCACATGCAGGGCTCCCTCCTGGACCATACAGAAATTTTCCGGCTGTTTCATGAATTTCCGGACTGCGCCTTTCTTCTGGAGCTTTCCTTAAACGGCTGCGCTCTGCAGAATGCCCAGCTGGAGGCAATCGGGACATGCCCGAATCTGATGGTGATGCTCCCCTGTGAGTCCCCGGATTGCCGGCCTTTGGCAAAGACACTTCTGTCCCAGGGATCTTTGTTTTCCCTCTCCTTTCACTATCAGGATGAATAGGCGTTTGCGAAACGCCAGAATCCGCATAAATACGGCATTCTTTTTGTCACAAAATAAAACAACTCCTCACTGATTTATGGTAAAATTGAGATGTCC
>Ga0129308_1002402_pt1 | contig 15963 bp, 14 predicted proteins | sample L827metagenome_FD_94440 | JGI IMG/M metagenome (GOLD analysis project Ga0129308, IMG submission 94440) | Ring-tailed lemur group fecal microbial communities from Wisconsin, USA - L827 metagenome | ecosystem: Host-associated > Mammals > Digestive system > Large intestine > Fecal | place: USA...
CTCGCTCGGCAGATATTCTTTTATTGCTACCTTCTGCTCGAGTTTGCCGTCCCAGCCAATATAGGTCACGCCGAATCCGCCGTAGCCTAAGACCTTTCCTATTATGTATCTGTCATGAAGCAAAGTACCCGGCTCCATATGAACCGCCTCTTCGGCGTGAGAACCGTATATATATCCGCAGTGAGGGCAGATATCATATTCGCTTTCGTAAAGCTCCATGCAGCCGTAACATCTTTTTTTCAAAGTCAGTTATCCTCCTTGACAAAATAGAATTTATTGTAAATATCTTTCATCGGAGCATAATCCTTTTTGGAATTGATTATTACATCAAAACTTTCGGGGTTAACAGGAACCTGTCCATCGCTGCAATATTCTTTCATGAGAATCCGCTGATAAACATTTCCGAGCATCCAGCTAAGCAGCTTTTCGGCTGCGGCTGTTTCGCTGTCGCTACCACCGCCAATACTCCATTCATATGTAAAGTCGCAATATATGATATCCGAATCATAATACACACATGAAAACGGATATTTCAACAAATTGTTTTTTATTTCGCTTAGCGTCATTGTTGACGATATTAGAACTGGGCTGGTTTTACTTTCGCTATATAAGAATTCCTGCGAACTGCCAAATCTGTAGTATCCGAAATTGCGTTCTAACATATCCGAATATCTCTCATCGCCCGAGATAATCACATCATCTCCGAAGTCGGAAAGATTTTTGAAGTACTTATCAGAATACTCGATACTGGTTTTGCCGTTTGTTATTACATATGCAACGGGAACTTCTATAGCCAGCGGAACCTGCTTTTTGTTGTCGTAATAATTATTGTACTTGCCAAGGAACAACGCCTTTTTGAACTGTTCAGAACCGATTACTTTGTCAAGATCCTGCGCTTTTGACAATATCGGAGCCGAAACGCCAGTGCTTTCAAACAGTGTAGGCAATTTTCCTTCATTTGCCGCCTTTTCAAGCTCAACGGCGTAGTCTGATGAAGGAATAGCCTTCAGCTCTACTTTTACATTATTAAAAGTGCTTTCAAAATGTTCCTTCACGGCTTCCATAGCTTTCTCTTCGTTAGAGCCTTCATTTACAGAAAACCATACAGTAATATCGGCAGGGTTCAGTAGTTCTTTGCTTAACATATTATTATAAACGCCAAGACCTACAACTGCGCCGACAGCAATTGCCGCACAGGCTGAAGCGATAGCGACCGTTCGTCTGATATTTCTGCGGCGCTTTTCTTTTTTAAGCGTGATTACTTTGCGCTCACCGTTGATTGCCGCAAGAAACTCTGCAACATTTTTAAAGCGCATATGCTTTTCAACAGCCAAAGCTTTCATTATTGCATTGCTGAGGTTTTCAGAAACAAGGGGATTAATAAGATGCGGAGGTACTACCTCGTCGTTTATCTTTCTGTTTGTAGATTCATCCGGCTTGATGTTTGTGACCATATAATACAGAGTTGCACCAAGCGCATATATGTCTGTCCAAGGACCGATATTCTTACTGTTATCATACTGCTCGGTAGGAGAGTATCCCGGCTTTAAGATAATGTCTATTACATTATCCGTGCTGTCTGCCAGCTTTGCGGCACCGAGATCCATCAGCTTGACGCGAAGTTCTTTTCCGGAACATATAAAGATATTGTCAGGCGCTACATCCCTGTGTATTATGTTCTGCTCATGAAGCGATAAAATTGCGTTTCCTACTTCATTTGCAATCATTATCGCAAAATCTACATCCAATGCTGAATCCTGCTGATGCTGATACTCGTTGAGCGCAACACCGTTAAGCAGTTCCATCACAATATATGCTGTATTGTTTTCTTCAAAGAATTCAAAGACATTGGGTATGCTTCTGTGTGAACCGAACTTTGCCATCGTTCTTGCTTCGGCAAGAAATCTTTCTTTTCTATAGTCGTATTCTGTTTGGGCTTTTTTAGAAACGATAACATTTTTTTGCCCTTCTGCTCTTGTCACCAGTCTGCCGACATAGAACTCTTTAACCGCAACTACAGTGTCATATTTTGTATCAAGTGCTTTATATACAATTCCGAATCCGCCTGAACCTACTGCGTATCCAATTACATATCTGTTTGCAAGTACAGTGCCCGGTACAAGCTGTATCGGTTCTATTGGCTTATTGTTACTTATTTGTCCGCAGAATGGGCATAATTCAAACGAATCATTATACTCGTTGAAACAGGAATAGCATCTTTTCATCTGTATATTTTACTCCTTTTTGAGATATTCTTCCCACGAGAATTTTTCATTACATAAGGGCACAAACATCAGCTTTGTTCCGCCAAGCTCTATTATGTCGCGCTCGGTAAGCTTTTTAGTTTCATCTATGTATTCGTTGTTAAGATATGTCAGACCACTGCTATCGCCGGGCTTAAGATAAAAATCGCGCTTTTTAGGCTCAAAAACAACAGAAGCATGAGCTGTTCTCGAAACTGAGTTGTCTTGTGCAAGAACAATATGGTTTTCAGCATTTCTTCCTATTGTGTTTTTTCCTGCCTTTATGCTGAAGCTCTCACCGAAGTGACTCCCTCCAATACATACAAGCCAGCCAACAACAGGATCGACAGAAGCCTTAGGAGTAGCGGCAGACTCGTCTTCTACGGCTGTAGCTACACTAAAATAGCTCATTGTCTTTCCTTCGCTGCTCGCTGAAGCCTTGCTTATCGCATCCCTCAGAGAAGTTGGCTCATTAGTTTGCTGAATAGCGGGAGAAGATTGCTTGTCCCCTGCAGGTTCATTGTTATTCTGTGAGAGGGGTGCGGGATTGTACTGAGCAGGCTTAGCCGCCTGTGCATCGGACTTTGCATTTGCCTGCGCTGCCTTATCAGCAGCGGCATTCACAGGGGCTTTAGCTTGTGCCACAGTGTTTACAGCCGCATTTGCAGGCGTTTTTTCCGGAGTGCCGACCGGCGCATCATTCCTTTTGTTTGCAGACCAGAAATCAAGCGTATGTTCCGCCTGAGCAGGAGCCTTCTGCTGTGCAGAAGAAGCGGGCTGTTCGCAGGCAAAAGGTTGAGCAGGAGCAAACGGCTGTGCAGGTGAAAAAGGCCGCTGTGCAGCATAAGGATTGCCCTGATTCTGATGCGGAAGCGTTTCGGTTGATATATTTGATCTGTTGTCGAATAAAGCCTCCGTTTTTTCATACTGTTGTGCAGGGGTAAACTGCGGCGCCTTTGATTTCTTCCCGAAAAAACCTTTCTTTTCAGGTTTTTGAACCGGCATATTATTCATTGTCGGCAGTGCTACGCCTTCTCCGCAATGAGGGCACATATTGTAAGTGTCACCATCAAAGAAATGACCGTTTCTGCATTTTACTACATTCATAATTTTCCTCCGTCATCAGTGAATTTTAATTATTGCTACTGTCATATTGTCCCGACAGATATTGTTTATTCTTGCATACTTCTTAACCTTCATTTCAAGAGCCTCGAGAGCCTCTGAAATGTTGCTGAAATTTCCCACTATCCTCGCTATTTCCTCGTCGCTCAGTATCTTATATAAGCCGTCCGACATTATCAATATCTTATCGTCCTTTAACAGAGGAAATGCTTCTTTGTTATAGTCTATTAGATCGAGCTTACCTATTCCGAGAAAGCTAATAAGAGCTTCTGCCCTTGAGCTTTCTATATTGAACTGCTCTTCATCAATAAGTCCGGCACTTAGTTTTTCCGACAGAACTGTTCTGTAATTCTGGTCTTTGGTGAACTGCACGAATTCATCGTTTCTGAAAAGATATGCACGGCTGTCACCTACAGAACTCCAGAACAGGTTGCCGTTTCTTATCATTACAGCGACTACTGTACTTCCTGCATTGAGCAGCTTGCCGCTGTTTGTTTTCAGTTCACATATTTTTCTGTTTGCGGTTAATGTTGCATTGTACAAAAAATCTATTTCATCATCACAGGGATATGAGGATGAATACTCTGATAAAAAGCATTCAACGGCGGTATTGCTCGCAGCTTTACCGCCTTCATATCCTCCCATACCATCGCAAAGGACAACTATTCCTTCGTCTTGCATCAGCTCATACCCGAAACAGTCCTGCTGATCCTCACGGTCTCCGAGGACGGTTTTGAAAGCAATGCTGAAAGCAGAATTATTGTCGGTTACCTGCTGATTGTCCATATATCCCTGCATACTATACCTCTTTTCTATCTGTTTATCCAGACAGCTATTGCCGAGTAGTTGTCCATATTTGTGCCGATGCCGTTTGCTCTAACGATTTCCGCCATTGATAACAGCCATTCGTTGACCGTTTTTGCTTTTTTCAGAAGGGCACACATTTCTTTTTCTTCTATAAGCTCCCAAAAACCGTCTGAGCAAAGCAAAAAAGCATCACACTTTTTCAGAGGTATCGGCACCATAAGTTCAAACATCGGCTCTTCCCACTCTATACCCATTACTCGAAGCACTATATTTCTGTCGGGGTGGTGCCTTATCTCGCTCTCTTTGATTTCACGGGATAATACAAGCATCTGGGGAATGCTGTGATCAAGAGTTCTTGTACGAACCTTGTTTTTGTAGAAAACATAAGCTCTTGAATCTCCGATGTGTCCTATATATGCGTTGCGGTCATCAGTCGCAACCGCCACCGCAGTAGTCTTCATCTTAGCTTTGGCGTGTCTTGATTTCTGTTCTGCCATCAATATATCCTGCGAAGCATAGAATGCGTCACTGAGAAAATTTACCGTTTCATCTGTTTTGTAGAATCGGTCTTTGAACACATTGACCACAAGTGATGAGGCAATGTCTCCCATACCGTGACCGCCCAGTCCGTCGCAAAGCACAAAACAGTTGTTTTCACCGTTTTCGCATACGCCGACGGAATCTTCATTTATTTCTCTTTCGCCTTGATTAGTCAGAACAGCATAAGTAAAGCTTGATTCCATATTAATCTCCGTATTTTTATTTGCACAGATAATTTGCACGGTTGATTGCTTTTAACTGTGCCTTCTTATACTGACTGCTGATATTTTTTAATGCCTCGGAGTAACTTGCCAAAGAAGTCAGCATTGCGTCGGTCGCCGAACCCTTTGTATTCTTCTCGGCTGTTTCTTTTTTAAACTGAACATAGTCTTCTCCGGACCAGGAAGAAGAAAGAGTTGTTACTTCTTCTTCGATTTTTTTCATATTTGTTTTGACTTTTTCAATGTATTTATCTATTTTTTCAGCAGTTTTAAGTAGTTCGTTATGGTTCACTTCAATGATTGCCATATCTAATTTTCTCCTTTTTATTTAAAAGCATCCGCCGCACTGGCAACTATGCTTTCTGCCGTATCGTATTTATCGGTAACGCGTGAATTTAAAAAAGTTACATGTTCGTTAATCGATGCATATCGCGAATCTTTGGTAGCTTTCTTGATTTGCATTGCGGCATTTATTGCGCTGTCTGCCGCATTTCCTTTCCATTTCTTTCTCATTTTGTTTATTGCGGTATCAACTAAACAATAATCGCCGTCAATTTCCGAATTGATTTTTGAGATTCTGCTTGCGGCGTCACGCACCTTCATTGTATCTATCTGAACGGACATTCTGTTACTCCTTTCATGGAATCAAAAAAACATTTTTGTAGCAGGAACATCGGTATTTGCTGCTTGTTAATCGTTATTCATCAGCTTTTCTCGGTAAGTGCAGATGTGTCTATATGCTTCAATTCTTCTTTGATATCAGAGTAATGATTTGCAACTTTTCTGATACTGTCAGCACATGTTCTCTGACCGATTCCTCCGAAATCCTTATTCACTCCATAAGAGATGTTTTGTAATTCATCAATTATACTTTGAAGTTCTTTTTTTATAGATTCTATTTCCTTTAACGCTTTATTATCCATCTGTTACACCCCACTGAAGCTTGAGCTGATTTTTCTTTCCAATAAATCAAAATCATCCGCTGTTTCATTAAGATATTGGGCACATTTTTTAATTCTCGCATTGTATTTCATCATTATATCCGATTTTAGAATGTGCCACAATTCCACCGGTTTATCTGTTTTCAGATATAACGAGTCCATGCGTGTGTCCAGATCGCTTATTCTTATATAAACCCTTGTCAATCTGGCTGCATAATCTCTGAGCAAGGCAGTGTCCACACGGATATTCGGATTTAATTGTACATAGGCATTGTTATAAATCCATTCAACCTGACTGACTACTTTGGCATTGCCGTATCCGCCGGATGCGTCGATTTCAGCTATGTTGGCATTGATTTTGTTCCAGAAGTCATATATATTAATGTTATATTCATTCAAGAAAAGGTCTTTCAATAACGATAGTACTCGCTTGTAAATTTCATCGTTATCCTTGTCTATCAGTTGAGAAATCAAATATGATAAATTGAAATTAATCGAATATTTATTTCCTATTACATCAAACTGTGCAAGTTGTATTAACGAATTAAGTTCTCCTAATCCAATCACTTTTAACAGCTTATCTATGTCTTCGGTGCTGCGTCCGCTCACTTGCATATATTTGGCAAGATATGCAATGATTAACGCAAGTGTATCCTCATCTCGTAATATTTCCTCAACAGTGACTTTTTCACCGGAAAAAACTTTGTCAATCAAAGGACAAAGATAACCTACTATTCTTTCTTTATCGCTGTTGCTTGCATTGTTGAGAACGAAAGCGGTAAATTCATGCAGCATCGTGATTGACTCGTTTTCGGCAGTCTCTTCAAAAATCGGATTTCCCTCATTGTCAAGTACAATATTTCCGTTTTCATCAGTTTTAAAGAAAGAGTTTGAAGCATGATGCTCGCCGGGACCCGATATTCCGTAACCTATACAATATGTTTGTACAGATCCTGGTATCGGAAAAAGCAGGGCGTGAACATAATCGGTATATACAGAGTAGTTAGTGATAATTTCCGCCTTATTGATAATCTTGTCGCCATATTTTCTGATAAATTCGTTGGAAACGCCCTGACCGTCAAACGCTACACATCTTGTTACCTTATCGGATCTGACAGCAACATACATCGCTTTGTTCGCACCTTTTGAATGACCGGTAACGGTAATATTATCATAAGGAAGACTCTCAATATATTCGTATGCTTCTTCCTGGCGTGGCGTATCTGCAACATTAAGTCCTTCAATGTTGTCTCCCCACTCTTTTTTTGCTGTACCATGAAATGCAACAATTGCCTCTTTAGAATTTGCATCTTCGGCAAAACAAAGACCAAGCGTTCCCGCATTATCCGAACCATTAAATGTATCAGTTAAAACGAGATCCTTTATTTCGCTTGTCTTAAGATATCGGATAATACCCGCCCATTCCTTGCAACTGATAAAATCGACAGTTTCACCGCCTTTTGCTTCGAGTGCTTTAAGCTCTTCTTCGCCAAAACTTTCGAGAATTTGAGAAACTGTCATATTCTCACAGCTTGCGCCGATTGCGTTAAAACCGCTTATTCCGGCTTTCTTTGCAACCTTCGAGTTAATATAGCAAAGGTGTTCGAGCATGCAAAGTTGAGTATCTGAAAGAACCATAATATTCCCTCTCCAACCAAAAATAAATATTCTGTGCCTTGATCATTGTTTATGCAAAAACATTTTTAATGCTAAAAACACTGATATTAACATACGATCAATTTAATCTTATCTTGGTGTTCCGCATCTGGGACAGATATTGGTAGCACCGTCAAATTGTGTGCCGCAGTTTCTGCAGGTTGCTATGCCAGAAGAACGCTTTGCATAATCAGCTGAAGCAAACTGATTGACTGCGGAATAGTTCTGATAGCTTGTACTTTTACTTGCTGAATCCTGCTTTAGCTTTTTTTGTATGACGATAAGCAATACAATAACAACAGCAAGCATCACAAAAAGGACTCCGAGTCCGATATAAATAGCTACAAATTCGGGATACATAACTTCTTCTCCTTATATTGAATGAAAAATGAAATTGTGGTTTGCGAGAACAAATTTATCATTGTTCGATAATGGTTCTTTAACTCCGCTTCTGAGCCTTCTTCCGTTGAGAAATGTGCCATTGAGAGAGTTCAGGTCAACAAGATAGTAAAAACCGTTCTCACATATTATCTCAGCATGCTTGCGACTAACGGCAGGGTTGCATACGCAGTAGTCCACAACTTCGGATAATTTTCCGAGACTTAACACACACTTTTTTATCTCAACCGAAACGCCTGTAGGCTCATCCTCAATCCATGCCCTCAAAGGCGGTTGTTCCCTACCGGATGTACTGTTGTATCGGATATAATCGTCCATACCAACAGCAGGCTTTTCTTCATTGTTAATTACCGTTTCTTCACGAAGAGCAAAGCCGCAGATTGGGCATATTGTGTCGGAATCCTCGACCTTAGAATTGCAGTTTTTACAAAGTGTGACCGGATTACCGGTATAATCCCCTGACAGTTTCCTGACGAAATTTTCAAGCGAATAAACCGAAAAATTGACATCCGAATTGATAATATCCGCATATTCGTATACATACGAAATATTCTCACTTTGATCAAAGCAGGCGTGTTTAAGAATACTGTTCAGCAGTTCTCTCAAATCTCCGTCAGAAAGATACGGCTGAAAAGGAACATATATAAACCAGATATGATTGTTGATACAGTCTACAAGTACTTTGTCTATGCTGTAGCGTATCAGATTACGGTTGAAGTGCCTGCTGTCTGCCGTTTCGATATTTGTAATAATATCACTCAGTATGCCTGCAAACAGTCTTTTCGAAAGTACGGTCTGTTCAAGAAATTCAAGCAGTGTGACCGTACCTGCAGTGTGATATACAAGGTCGGTAACATTCTTTTTTTCGGTTGCGATCGGAGCAATATAGCCGGAAATTCCTTTTGATAGCTCAAAGTATTCACGGCGGTTAAGCTCCTGACCTGGATATGAAGTTATCTCGAAAGTCCGGTTATTTTTCTTATATACAAAATGCTGTTTACTCATCGGTCAGGCACTCCTTTGTTTTTTGCAGTGAATAATTCACTCCAAGCCCGGCAGCACACGGTGCCGGGCTTATATAAGTGAATATGCCTTTTATGCCGCAGAAGAGGTTGAGAAGTCAATATTGAGCGGCGTGAATCCGATTTTGTTTTCCGCTATATGAACCGAGCAGGAAATGCTGTATTTCCCGTCGGAAGTCTTAGCGGTTATTTCTGCGTCACCGCCGCTTACAGCTGTGATTGTACCATCGGATGAGACAGTTGCGACATTAGCGTCGGATGAAGAGAATACGACATCCGACTTGCTGTATCCGCGAGGAATATCAACGGCTTCTAACTTGTAAGCTTCGCCGGGAGCGAGATTTACAAAGTAAACATCAATATCGAGTATTTCTTCGTAATCGTTTCCGGTATTACTTTCATCTTGTGAACCTGTTGAATTTGAATCGGATGTTCCCGAAGAATCTGTTCCCATGCTATCTGTAGCCGTGCTGTCGGTAACAGAACTGTTGCTCTCTTCGCCGTTATTATATTTCCTGGTACATTCGGGAACCTTGACACCGTTCTCAATATGACCGCACAGAGGTTTAATCTTTGCGTTGGAGCTTCCCAGTATTTCAATATTCAGCGAAGCACCGGTAAGTTTGGCTACTGTGCATTCAGAGTCCATAGTGAACTTGAGTATACCGTAGGTTGACCAATCGAAGCAGATATCGCACTTTGTATCAATAGTGCCTCCGGTATCAGTACTTATCTGAGTTCCATTTAGATCCGATAACGAATCTTCCAGTAGCTTGGTATTTCCGTTCAGCGATATTTCATCAAGCAGTTTTCCCGAGCTGTCCGCTAGATGTGCGGTAAGTGTTGCAGAACATCCGATGCCGCCTTCAATGCCGAGTCCTACTACATTGATTCCAAGAGCTTTGAAGGAGCAACCGAGATAAAGAGTCAGTTCTGCCTTTCCGTTTAAAGTAAGATTGGTGTCCTTGCTGTCTTCTTTTATGTACCTCAACTTGCCATTCTTGTATTCGATACCGTTTACACTGCTGGTTGTTACGCTGAGCTCTATTTTGCCCGAAACGCTGATTTTAATTTTAATATCAAGGTTGAAACTTACTACACCGCCGGAAACTATTGGTATAGAGCAGATTTTTATCGTCTTTGCTCCCTTTGCCTGCGAGTCCTTGATAATGCTTCTTGTGAAGTTCGAAAGGAAATGACCGTTTCCGTTTGAATATTTGGGCGCCGCCACAAGCGTCTTTTTGTATGAAACATCAAGGCTCGATTTATCAACCGTTTTATAGCTTAACTTTGCGTATGCGTACTTTAATTTAAACCAATCGATTTTGTAATCATAGTCAAACGCGATATCCTTGATCTCATAGGATTTATTGACTGCGACTTTGATGCCTTTCTGCTTGTTTGCATAAATGTCGCCTGTTAAATTAATAGATACTGAATCCTTTGAAACGGTACCGTTGATTTTAAGACCGTCCATTTCAAATTTGATGCTTCTGGATACTTTAGCGAGGGCGGCATTTTGTGCGTCATCCATAGTATCACTGAGTAATTCGGGATAAGCCTCGCCTACATTCATCTGAGGTTCGGCAACGGCATCATCTGCAGGGATCACATTTCCTGCGCCGTCGATAATGTTGCTGGAAGTAAGATCGGGAGTGATCGTTCCGCTGACATCAAGGTTTTCAATGGCAGTATCTACGGAAGCCTCGCTTGTGCGGACTATTGCCTTATCTCCCTGAATCTCTACATCTTCGGCTTTATAAGCCTTGACGGATGAAACGCCTTCTTTTGCAGGCAACACAAATGTATCGCCCTGCTTAAGCTCAGAAACCTGCGATGCGGGCAGAACTACCGTATCCGTGCTTTCATCCACAGAAAATTCGTCCTGTGTCAAACCTTCTGAAATAAAGTTCTTTACCTCATCCGAGTATTTTACTTCTTCATGCTGTTCAAGCTGTCTGTCAGTCCATCTGACATAGGACTTGGCGATGCTTTCGTCCACTTCTTTGCGTCTAACATTTCTTATGCTGTCGGTACGGCCTCTGTAATCGAATGATACATATCCGTTATTAACGGCATATTCGAGTATGTCATCGGGCGTCATTGTGCTGACATCGGTAAGGTCTACACACTTTACGAGTGCCTGCGCAAGAAAGCCTTTAGTTGCGGCAGACTCAACATCGATATTTTCATCGTCTGTGAGTCCCCATTCAAAAGCTATCTGAACCGTGTCAAAATAGCTGTTGTCGTTTCCTACTGTTTTTGCGAAGGGAGTTGTTGTAGAATAATCATACATACCGAAGCAGTCTTCGATAAGAGCCAGCGTATCTCCCTTAGAAATCGTGTCGCTCTCTTCGTTTGAGCATCCGGTCAGAACACAAGCGGCCGATAATAAGAACGATAAGCTGAGAAGCATCGCTAAAAATCTTTTGAACATATGCCAACATTTCCTTTCGGTGTTATTAGTGTTTTATCTGATAAGCAAAATGCTTTTATTTTCAAGCTCAGCAGATGAGCAGAACAATTCTGCTCATCCGCAAATGGGAATTATTTAAATGCGCTTGCATTATTCTGAATAGCGGTTTCTGTGTTTTCATAGCTTGCCGCAGTATTGTTAAGGAATTTAGCGTAGGATTCTACTACTGTCTTACATTCTTCGAAACGGGGCTTGAGAGCGTTCATAGCTGCTCTTATTTCACTTCCGGCATCACTCTTCCATGTTGCCTCAAGGTCGTTCATATTCTTGTTTATCTCTGCGAGTTTCTGATCAAGTGTATTGTTGATGTTGCGGATCTTGGTTGCAGTATCAACCAGTACTTGTGTGGAAATCTGAATTGAATCAGCCATCTTTCATTTCCTCCTTAGTTTACGAGTTTGCGAGCGTCGGATACTACGCTGTCCTGAGTGTCACGATATGCTTTTGCGCTTTTCCTGAGAAAATCCGCGTAATTGAGCATAAGTGTGTGCATCTTTGCAAAATCATCCTTAAATCCTGCGATCTGGTCAACGAATGCTACATTATCTTTTCCGTTCCATGTAGAAGCCATAGCGCCTGTTTCGCTGTACAACTGTTCGTACTGCGACTTGTAATCAGCTGCGAGGCTTTCGATCTTGCCTGCTGTAGTTTCAAGCAGCTCAGGGGTAACCTGAATTGTTTTTGCCATTTTTAATGACCTCCTAATAATTATTTTATATTAACATCAGCTTTGAACCGTTGTGGATACCCAGTTCATATACCGATAAGTTAATATTAAGAATAGTGCCATCGTTACGATAGCATATAACGGTGTTGCCGTCTGCTGTGAACAGTCCGTCCGACATCTCGGCAACTGCTTTTTTGATAAGCTCAAGCACTTCATACATCCGTGCCTGAAGAGGAATGAACATATCATAGGATTTACGGAGTACGGGTACAAAAATATTCACAAGCACCTTTTCCATTTATATACGCTCCTTTCCCGATGAAAGCAGTTTAATAAGCCTTGTCTTTCCACGGCTCAGGATATAACCATATTCTGTGCCTATCTCATCATACAGAGCAGATGTCATCTTGTTGATCTTAAGCAGGAGCTGGTTTACTATTCCGTCGCCTATCCAGATGCCGTCGCCGTTCAGCACTGTATGCTTGAACCAGCCTTCATTTCTGAGCGACTCCATAGCCGACAGCGAATCTATTACGATGAAATGGATCTTGTAAATCGGATCGGCTTTATCCAGAAGCGCACCCAGCTTGTCCTTTCCGTCAGGCGATAGCCCGTCAAACAGCTTCTTTATACCTGTAATGACATATACTCTTTCGTCGCAATTGTTAAGCACCGACTTGTCGAGCTTTGCGTCTTTGTAGGTGTTGTTGCGGCTTACCATCTCGTTGAACAACTCAATAACGATCTGCTCGTAATCTTCGATATCGCCGCTGAGTAGCTGCTGTGTATCTATGACTCTCGCGGACGAAGTTTTCGATACGACCTTTACTATCTCTTCAGCAAAACCGGTACAGTCTATTATATCCTGCGAAATCACAGGAGTTATTACTCTTGACGATACAGCAAATGAAGCTATTTCGAGAGATTCCTTTTCTACACCTATGGGAACCGAGTTCAGACCGACTATCGTCTTTTCTACAAACTCGTAGTTTACGGTCTTTGGAAGAACGGGAACAGGTTTCGCAAAATGCTGTGCGCCTTCAGCGAGATTTGCACAGAAGCTACGCAAGAATTCCTGCATATCTTTGGTTTCGCTGCAATAAGCTGTCTGGAACTCATACGGCTTGTCCAGTGCAACGAGTCCTCTTCCCTTTATCTTTGAAGGAACGAGTCCGTCCGTCTTTCCTACTATTAACGAATAATCTGTAGCGTCGTTAAGCTGCATTGTCAGCATCATTTTAAAGTTCTGCTGTATGCGGTATCTAACGGCGTTTGTACTGCTTGCGGTAGCTATAAAGTAAATACCGTACTTCGTGCCGTCACGGGAAAGAAGAGTGTAGTCTTCAAGGAAATCCTCATACATTTCCGCAAATCCGGAGAAGTTGTTCAGTACCACGACGATATTCGGTACTTTTTTGCCGCTGATTCTGCAATAGCTTGAGTGGTCACCGCCGAATTCCGAGAAAAGAGCCTTTCTGTCGTCCGTTTCCTTACGGAGTATTTTAAACAGATTTAGTACCTTTTCTTCATGTGACGCAGTGATTACGCTACCTACCTGAGGAGCTTTCTCAAACACTCTTAAGGTCTCCGAGCCGAAATCCATTATGTACATATTCAGCTCTTCAACACTATGATTTTTGATAAGCGAATAACACAGCGTTGTAAGCAGAGTGGTCTTGCCGTTTCCTGTTGAACCGTAAACCAGACAATTTCCGTCCTGTGTAAAAGGAACGGTCAATACGCCCTGCTTCTGATTGGACGGATCATCATACTCTCCTATAACTGGGGCAAGCGTCATGCCGCTGTCCTTAGCCGAGTATTTTTCTTCAAGTTTATCAACATATATGAAGGCAGGGATAGGGTCGAGCCAAAGGGACTTTGTATTTACATTCTCTTCTACCGCAAGATCCGACAGATATTTTACTATTGCTACTATCTGTTTAACATTTTTGATGCCGGGCAGTTTTTGTTTCTGATTTTTAACATTCATTACAGGTCTGCCGAGATTGTCAATGACCTGAATATTCGTATCAACTGTCTTCTCAACCGTGTCCGAGGGAATATATTCCGCACCGCACCACGCCGACTGTCCCAAAGCAAAAAGCTCATTATATCCGACCTGGAGATAAAAGCGGCCTGTTTGTGAAAGCTCAGCGGCGTCGGGGCATTTTATCATATCCTGGCTGTCGGACTTATCCTGAACCTTAAGGCATACCCTGAATTTGCTGTTGCTCCATATCTGGTCGTCTACAACACCGCTTGGCTTCTGTGTCGCAAGAATAAGATGAACGCCGAGGCTTCGTCCGATTCGTGCAGTACTTATCAACTGTTCCATAAACTCAGGCTGCTGGGTTTTCAGCTCCGCAAACTCATCTGAGATGATGAAAAGGTGCGGTATCGGCTCGCTCACTACTTTGTCACGGTACAGGTGCTGATATTTGTAAATATCCATTGTACCTTCGTTTGAAATCTTTCTTGCCTCATTGAATATTGCCTGCCTGCGTCTTAGCTCGCTTTGTATGGAAACAAGCGAACGCTTTATTGCGGCACCGTCCAGATTGGTTATTGTACCTGCAAGGTGAGGAAGCTTTATCCCTCTGTCGGCGTCTTCAAAAGCACCTGTAAGACCGCCGCCCTTATAATCTATCAGGATGAAGGCAACTTCAGCCGGGTGATAATTTACCGCAAGCGAAAGAATATATGTAATGATAAATTCCGATTTACCCGAACCGGTCATACCTGCCACAAGTCCGTGAGGGCCGTGGAATCTTTCATGAAGGTCGAGCATAAACAGATCACCGTCTGCCCCAACGCCTACAGGAGTCTGAAGCGACTGGGTAGGGTTGTTCTCCTTCCACCTTGTCAGGCAGTTCAGATGCTCGACTTTTCCCACGCTGAACATCTCAAGGAAGGTCATCATCGAAGGGAGCAGATATTTACTTCTATCAAGATCCACTTCGATATTTGCCGTTTTTTCGGCAAGATTGTCCAGTATCATCTCGTTTATCTTTTCTGCGGCAAATATTACGGAATTTCCGCTTGTATCGCTTCGGTCGTATATCTTCGATTCGTTATCGCCGAGCCCTATCACCGAGCGTGTCTCTTTTGGAAAGTCGCTCCACTTTTCGCCCGAGAATATCACGCTTATTCCGATGTTTGTTTCTGATGAAAGAATTGCCTGCATAGCCTCAAACTTTCTTGCGGTCTTACTGCCAACCGATATAATTACAAAGTAAGGCGAGAAATCAAAGTAGGATTTATTTCCGGCACTTTCACTCCTGGATACTGTCATTGCCGATGCAAACGCCGACAGTTCTTTTACTTCATCGACAGACGCCGCAAGGAAACGCATACTCTTGTCGTTGCTCCAGAAGTGAGGAATACAGCGCACAAACTGCCACTTTGATTCTTCTTCTGGATCGATAAGAAGCATTATTTTAAGCTCATCATAGCTGTGCAGTGCAATCATCTGAAGTATCATCGACTTTATCATATTGTCAGTAGCTACTTTATCACCGTAAATTCCGATAGAATTGTTGCCGGTAAGTGAAATACTGATCGGCACATTGACAAGCTGTTTTGGCTGTTCGCAAAGTGAGAGCATTGCATTCTGCAAAGAATCGTCATCCATTGTAAACTTTTTTTGCTGATATGTAAGCTCTATATCTGCAGGTATAGTACCCGTACCGAGTCTCAGTTTAAGAAAGTCGCTGTGACCGGGCATACGCTCCCACAGATTCGTTTTTGTTCTTGCTATCCTTTCAGCACACTCGCTGAGAGGAACATAGTTCTCAAAGAGAATATCACACTGTTCTTTTTCTTTACGCTTTATGTTGTCCGAAATCTCGTTCAGATAAGCAAAATACTTC
>Ga0129308_1002404_pt1 | contig 15955 bp, 12 predicted proteins | sample L827metagenome_FD_94440 | JGI IMG/M metagenome (GOLD analysis project Ga0129308, IMG submission 94440) | Ring-tailed lemur group fecal microbial communities from Wisconsin, USA - L827 metagenome | ecosystem: Host-associated > Mammals > Digestive system > Large intestine > Fecal | place: USA...
CCGATATTTTCCGGCGCAACGAGCCGGTGGATACGCTCACCGTCACAGAGGAACTGCGGAAGAGAAAGTCCCTGGAGATGGTGGGCGGCAGAGCGTACATCGCCTTTCTTTCCACAGCGGTGCCCAGCACGGCCAACGCCGGGCAGTACGCGAAGATCATTTCCGAGAAAGCCATTTTGCGCCGTCTGATCAGTACGTCCTCCGATATTATCGAAAAAAGCTATCAGGAAAAAATGGAGCCGGAGGAGGTTCTGGATCAGGCGGAAAAAAGCATTTTTGAGATCGCTCAGGCCCGGCAGACGAAGGATTTTGAGCCGCTGAAAAACGTTCTCTGGAAAAACATACAGATGATCGACGAGATGGCCCAGAAGGAAGGAAATCTGACGGGACTGACCACGGGTTTTATGGATCTGGACGAGAAGACGGCGGGTCTGCAGAAATCCGACCTGATCATTCTGGCCGCCAGACCCGCCATGGGGAAGACGGCCTTTGCCCTGAACGTGGCGGAACAGGCGGCGGTAAAGGGAGGGGCTACCGTATTGATATTCAGTCTGGAGATGTCCAGAGAGCAGCTGGGTCAGCGTATGCTCTCCATGGAATCCAGAGTGGAGATGCAGAAACTGAAGACGGGGAATGTGGACCGGAAGGATTGGGACAGCATCCATCTGGCTCTGGACAAGCTTTCCCAGGCCAATATTTTTATCGACGATACGCCCGGCGTCTCCGTCATGGAGATCCGCAACAAATGCCGCAGACTGAAGGCGGAAAAAGGGCTGGATCTGGTGGTCATCGACTACCTGCAGCTCATGGCCTCCGACGGACGTTCGGAGAGCAGGCAGCAGGAAGTTTCCACCATATCCCGTTTTCTGAAACTGCTGGCCAGGGAAATGGACTGTCCCGTCATCGTTCTGTCCCAGCTGTCCCGGGCCGTTGAGAGCAGAACGCCGAAAACGCCTCAGCTTTCCGACCTGCGGGAATCCGGCTCCATCGAGCAGGACGCCGATATTGTAATATTTTTGTACCGGGACGAGTACTACAACCCGGACACCACAGACCGGCCAAACGTCTGCGATGTCATCATCGCCAAGCAGAGAAGCGGCTCCACAGGAACTGTAGAGTTGACCTGGCTGGGCAAGTACACCAGGTTTGCCGACAAGAGCCGCATTTCCGAATAGGGAGGGCTTAGCCATGCGGAAGATCAATGAAACCATGCTGATCGACGAGATTCTTGACCTGGATGAGGACATTACGGAGGTGTTTGAGAAAAATGGCCTGAACTGTCTGGGCTGCCCCGGAGCGGCCAGCGAGAGCCTGGCTGAGGCCGCCGAGGGACACGGCGCGGATCTGGAGAAACTGCTTTCCGATCTGAATGCGTATCTGGAAATGAAAAAAGAGGAAGAATAGAGAGTGATCCGGCGGCGCGGCGCTCTGCCGTCTGCCGTCCGATACAATACAATAAAAAAGGATGTGATAACCATGCCAACGTTAGCGGTAGTAGGCTCCCAGTGGGGAGACGAAGGAAAAGGAAAGATGATCGATTATCTGGCGATGAGAGCGGATATGGTAGTCCGCAGCCAGGGAGGCAGCAACGCCGGCCACACCGTGGTCATCGGCGATAAAAAGTACGCGCTCCATCTGATCCCTTCGGGAGTATTGAACGATACTGCGGTCAATATTATCGGAAACGGCGTGGTATTTGACGCTCCGGGGTTTTTCCGGGAGCTGGAGGCCCTGAAAAAGGACGGGGCCAATGTGGACAAGATCTATGTCAGCGACAGAGCCCATCTGGTCCTGCCCTATCACAAGGTGCTGGACAGCCTGTATGAAGAGAACAGGGGACAGGCGGATATCGGAACGACGAAAAAAGGGATCGGTCCCTGCTACATGGACAAGATCGAGAGAAGCGGACTGCGCGTCTGCGATATGGAAGATCCGGACAGCTTCCGGGAGAAGCTTTCCGCACAGATCGACCACAAGAACGAGATCATCGTCAGGCTGTTCGGCGGCGAACCTCTGGACCGGGAGGCCGTCGTCAGCGAGTACGTGGAATACGCCCAGAGACTGGCCCCCTATATCAGAGACACCAGCGTTATGGTCTACGAAGCGGTGAGGAGCGGGAAAAAGGTGCTCTTTGAGGGCGCTCAGGGAACCATGCTGGACATCGATCTGGGAACGTATCCCTATGTGACCAGTTCCCACCCCACCAGCGGCGGGTTTACGGCGGGCTCCGGCGTAGGCGCGGGGGCCATTCAGGAGGTGCTGGGCATTACCAAGGCGTACACCACCCGCGTGGGCAAGGGGCCCTTCGTGACAGAGCTGTCCGACGCTACCGGCGACCGGATCAGAGAGCTGGGCCACGAGTACGGGGTGACCACAGGCCGGGCAAGACGGTGCGGCTGGTTTGACGGCGTGGTGGTGAAGTATTCCGCCCGGGTCAACGGTATGACGGGCATCGCCCTGATGCTGCTGGACGTGCTGGGCGATTTTGACACGGTCAAGCTGTGCGTGGCCTACGACCACAGGGGAAAGACCGTCTGCGACTTTCCCGCCAGACTGGATATTCTGGAGGAGTGCAGGCCGGTCTACAGGGAGCTTCCCGGCTGGAAATGCGATATCAGCGGCTGCCGGACGTGGGAAGAGCTTCCTGCCGAAGCGAAGGATTATGTCGCCGCCATCGAGGAGGTGACGGGCGTACCCGTGAAGAGCATTTCCGTGGGAGCCAGGAGAGAACAGACCATAATGAGAGAGACGATTTTTTAGAGGAATGCAGCGGCAGGGGACGGAGAGGGAACGCGGCGGCGGGCGGCTTCGCCGTGCCCCGGAGGCTGCGGAGGGTATTCGGGAATGAAGTTTAAAAGGCAGAACATTAAGGACTATTATCTGCACGACACCCGCGTGGAGAATATGTTTATCAACGAGTACATGGTCCAGGCGCCGGGGAATTATGTGAAGGTCTATCTGCTGGCTCTGATGTACGCGGATATTAATGTACCCCTGGAAAACGACATTATTGCCAAGCAGCTTTCCATGGCGGACGAGGAGGTCCTGATGGCCTGGACCTACTGGGAGGAGCAGGGACTGATCAAAAAGCACTACAGGGACTCGCGGGATAAGTTCAATTATCAGGTGGAGTTTCTGAATCTGAGGGAGCTGGTCTACGGAAAGAAGACGGGGCGGAAAAAGAGTGAGGCAAAGGTGCCGGAAGCCCTGAAAAACCTCATGGAGGACGATACCATCAGCGAGATGTATCAACAGATCGAGGAGGTCACGGGAAGGTTGCTGGGAGGTCAGGAGCCGGCGGGTATTCTGTCGTGGATCGAGGATTACGGCGTCAGCCCGGCGCTGGTGGTCTACGCTTACAGCTACTGTACTTCCAACCGCGGCAACAGCAAGTACAAATACGTGAGCGCGGTGGTGAAGGAGTGGGCGGAAAAAGGTCTGAAGACCGTGGAGGAAGCGGAAGCCTACCTGCGGGAGAACGACAGCCGTCACTATCTCTACAAGCGCGTGCTGAAGGAGTTGGGATTTATGAGAAATCCCACCGCTCAGGAGAAGCGTATTATGGACAGCTGGTTTGACGGGCTGGGCTTCGGGATCGAAAAGGTCCTGGAGGCCTGTGCAAAGACCAGCGGCATATCCAGTCCCAATATCAACTATGTGAACAGCGTGCTGATCGCCTGGAGCAAAGGCGACACCGGCAGCGGGGGTGGCCGGAGCGGGAGCGAAAAAGCTTCATCCGCCGGCGCGGGAGGCAGGATCAACCGGGTCATGCGCTCCTATGATGAAGACCGGGCCAAAAATGAGGCCATTGCGGAAAAGAGGCGCGCGGAAGTGTACGGCAGCGTGCCGCAGATCAGGGAGATCGACGAGGAGGTCCGGGAGCTGGGATTTCAGATCTCTAAGGTCATGCTGTCGGGCAGAAGCGACGCCAAGTCAAAGATAAGAGAGATGAAAAAACGGATTGACCGTCTCAATGAAGAGAAGGCGTTTCTCATGACGGAAAACAATTTTAAGATAGATTACATGGACCCTGTTTACACCTGCGCATTGTGCAGAGACACAGGCGTGCTGGATACGGGAGAACGGTGCGGCTGTTTTGCCAGAAAACTGGCGGAGCTATAGGGCGGATCATTCCGCCGCCGGACTGCAGGGCTTCTCGGAGGTTGTTTTATGACAATGGACCCAAAACAGAATGCAAACGGCGACAGAGAAGGCGAACGTATTTCCCAGGAAAAAACGTTGGAGGCCATCACCAAGAAGGTGGACGAAAAGCTTTCTCAGCTGAAAGACAAGAGCTTTGACGAAGAGATGGAGCGTCATCTGGAGGAGATCCAGGAGCTTCGCAGAAAAGAAAAGGAAGCGCTGGAACAAAGCAGGAGCACGCGGAGACAGAAGCGGCAGAAAGATGCGGGCCGGCGGGAACACGCAAAAGAGCCGGAGAGGGAAGATATCCCTGCAAAGGGAACCGGTTTCAGAGGAAAGAAAGAGGACGCGGAGGGCAGAGAACCATCCTCCGGGCCGCAGGCGGAGCAGAAAGCGTCCGTCGGAGAGCCGGAGATCCCGAAAAGGCCTGAGACGGATCAGGTACAGAGGAGAGAACATGGTTCGCCGGAGGACGCCGGCGAGACGAAGCAGGCGCCGAAACCGTGGAAACCAAAGAAGCGTTCTTCGATCTACCCAACGCGGGAGGAGCTGGAAAAGGAAAAAGAGGCGGTCACAGACCCGGCAGGGGAGGAAGCCTTCTGGGAGGAAGAGCCTCAGGAGGAAAAGCGGCCGAAAAAGGATAAGAAAGAAAAGAAGGTCTCCATCGCACAGCTGGCCGCTCAGGCGGTAGCGGAGGCGGAGGCGGCAAAGAGCAGGATCGCGCAGGAACAGGAAGCCGCCGCGCAGGCGGAGGCGGCGCGGACGGCTGAGAAAGTCATGGCCGCCGGGCAGAGCCCGCAGGAAACATCCGGGGAACCATCACAGCCTGCGAAGGCGGAAGGTCCGGGAGAGCGGTCCGGCGCGGGAGAAACCCGGGAGACGTCAAAGGCTCCTTCGGCTGAAAAAAAACCGGAGCCGGAACAGACCGCGGAGGATGAGCGGGTGGCCCAGGCGGTAGATCGCTTCTTCGATACCGCGGAACAGATCGCCGCGGAGGAAGGGGAAAACGAGACGTTTGGTCAGAAGCTGTCCGCCTTTGTGGGCGGGCTGGCTTCCGCTTTCTCTAAAAAAGGGAAGAAGAAGGGACGGGGCGGCGGGAAAGGCCCCGGAGGGCCCCCGGGAGGGGATGGCGCTTTCGGAGACGGAGGGCCCCAGGGAGAGCCGGCCGGAGGCGCCTCCGGCAAGGAAGAGTCGAACCGGGGCGGACCCGATCACATATCGTCCGGCGGACCTGCAGACCAACCGGCAGACGCCGACCAGCCCAGCAGGGCGGTGGATGAGGCGGTGGACGCTCTCTTCAGGAGTACGGGCGGCTTTTTTGCAGAGGCCGGCCGCCTGACGAAAGAGCTGCATCATACCCGCAAAGGTATGGAAGGTGAAAATCACCTGACTCATGAGAAACGCATGGCACGTTACCGGGCCGTCTGGGCCGCGCATCTGCGGCCGCTGACCTGCCGTCTTCAGATCCTGGGAGACTGGATGAGGATCAGGCAGGCGCAGTTTTCGGCCTGGTGCGGAGAGAGGGCGGCCGACGCCGGCGTGAGGAAGAGCCTGATCTTTGCCAGGGCGAAGGTCCTGGCGGAGCGCGGCTATATCCGGGGGCTCCGCATGCTGGTCTACGCGGAGAAGCACAAGATGAAGATGTTTGCCTGCTTCTCCGGTGCAGTGGCCTGCGCGCTGGTCGCCGGGCTTGTGATCGGCCATCTGACCGCTTATGAATATATGTACAACGGCAGGGTCCTGGGGATGGTGCGGGATCAGGAAGTCGTATACAAAACCATCGACGTTATCGGGGGAAAACTATCCGAATCTCTGGAAGCCGACATCGAGATCGATAAAGAGAAGGACATTTCCTTCCGCAAGGTGATCGGATTTGGACACGTCATCGACAGCAAGGACGACGTGCTCAACAGCTTGACCTATATGAAGACGCTGAAGGCCAAGGGCTACGCTATTATGGCGGACGGCAAGCGCACCGGCGTTCTGCAGAGCCGCCAGCTGGCAGATGAACTGCTGGATGAGATAACAGAGCGGTTTTCTCAGCAGAAAGAGGGCGTGGAGTACAAAAGCGTCGGCTTTGCCCAGGATGTGAAGGTAGAAGAGATCGACACGGAGCTGGGGAATATCCAAAATGTGGATGAGGTGAGAGAGTATCTGCTCACTGGAGCGGTGGAAAAAAAGGTCCACGTGGTGCAGAAGGGCCAGACGTTCAACGCCATCGCCAAAAGCTACGGCCTGAAACCTTCCGAGCTGCAGGCCTCCAATCCCAGCGTAAACCCGGATAAGCTGAAGATCGATCAGGAGCTGATCCTGACCCAGGATTCGCCCGTTCTGACGGTGCAGACCACAGAGGTGGCAACCTATAATGAAGAGATCCCATTTGAAGTGGTCTATGAGGATACCAGCGCATATTACAAAGGTGAAAAAAATGTGAAGCTGAAGGGAGTCAACGGCCAGCGCCAGGTGGTGGCGGAGATCGTCCGCAACAACGGGGCGGAGGTCAGCCGTACGGAACTGAAATCGGAGGTGCTGTCGGAGCCCACGAATCAGATCGTTCTGGTCGGAACCAAGGAAAAGCCCAGGACCGTGGCCACAGGAACTTTCTCCTATCCGGTGCGGGGAGCCAGGCTGTCCAGCCGGTTCGGGGCCCGCTGGGGCCGGAAACACCAGGGCATCGACCTGGCTATCGCCAAGGGGACCACGATCTCGGCAGCCGACGGCGGCACCGTCACTTTTGCCGGATATAAGGGCTCTTATGGCTATCTGGTCATCATCAATCACGGCAACGGCATGGAGACCTATTACGCTCACTGCAGCAAGCTGCTGGTGAGCAGAGGGGCGAAAGTGTATAAGGGACAGGCCATTGCAAAGGTGGGAAGCACCGGCAACAGCACCGGACCCCACGTGCATTTCGAGGTCCACGTCAACGGAGTGCCGAGAAATCCCCTGAACTATCTGTAATATTGATAAAGAAGAACGACGGCTCTCTGCGTACTTTTCGGGCAGACCGCCGGAGAGAAGAGACACAGCGCGGCCCGCGGACCGCGGACCGGGCGGGGGGTGCTGCAAAAATTTAATTTGCAGCACCCTTTTCATTGGGGGGAAGGGCCGCCGGCAGGGCGGGATCTTGTTTTACTTTCAACGGCGGTCAGAGGGCGAAAAACGTTTCGTAGTTCAGCACGCCCCGGCCCTGAGCGTTGTAAGGCTCCGTGTGCAGAGGGATGGTGGACTGCAGCAGGATGCGCTTGATCAGGGCGGGGGTGAGAGAGGGCCGCATGGAATAGAGACAGGCCGCCGCTCCGGCCACGCAGGGAGTAGCCATGGAAGTCCCGGATTCCACCGCGTAGCCCCGGGGATTCCGATAGTCCAGCGAGACGATGTCCACGCCGGGGGCCAGCAGATCCGGTTTGAGGAAGCCTCTGGAGGTGGGACCGCGGCTGGAGAAATCGGCCACGGAGGCGTCCGCCGCGTCGGCGGCTCCCACGGTGATCACATAAGGGCTGGTGCCGGGCGAGTTGATGGTGCCGCGCCCCGGACCGCTGTTTCCCGCCGCGGCCACCACTGTCAGGCCGCAGGCCACGGCGGCGTTGGCTCCCTTGATCAGCGGGTCTTCGCCGTAGGAGAGGTCGGTGGGGACTCCCAGAGATAGATTTACCACACGGATGTTGTAACGCCGGCGGTTGTCGATGATCCACTGAAGGGCGGCCAGGATGTCGGAGGTGGTGCCGTTTCCCTTATCATCCAGGGCTTTGACGCCGATGAGACTGGCGCAGGGAGCGGTGCCTGCGTAGCGGCCGGAGCAGAAGCCGTTGCCCGCGGCGATACCCGCCACGTGGGTCCCGTGACCATCGTCGTCGTAGGGCATAGATCTGCCGTTGATGAAATCGCGGAAAGCGATGATGCGGTTTTCCGGATAGATCAGATCGTAGTGAGGGGCGATACCGGTGTCGATGAAGGCGATGCCGGTGCCCATGCCGCGGCATCGGTCCAGCTCCCTGTCCTGCCGGGCAGGACACTGGACGTCGTAGCCCGCGGTCCGGGCGCCTGGCCGGGCCGCTCCGGCCCCGTCCTTCGGCGGACCGGAGCGGCCCACCTTTGTCACCAGCGCGTCGTCGCTGATCATCTGGATCATGCGGTGGCCGGAGACAGAATGCAGTTTCTCTTTGGACAGTTCCACAGCTACGGCGTTGATGAAGGGAAGCTCGTATTTGATCTGTCCGTAGTTTTCGCTGATGCAGCCGCGGATATCGGCAATGGTCTGCCTGGAATATAGGATCACCGGTACCGTTTCTTTTTTGACGTAAGAAAGTTTGGCGGTGAGATTGGGATCAATTTGCATATAAGTATCAACTCCTGATAAGATTTCACTCCATTGTTCCGCCGGTATCGGTCCGGGCGAAAAGAGCTGATACAGTATATGCGTTTTTCCAGTCCATGGTTCCGGAGCCGTCCTATGGGAGAGCCGGCTCTCTGTGAGGTCGGAAGGCGGGATAAAAAAACGCTTCCCGCCATTAATGATTCAGTTTCTTTGACCTTTTGCGCATTTTTTGGTATACTAATTAAATATAGACTGGCTGAAGGCGTGGACAGGGAGGGATCGCGCCGATCCGGATGCGTTTAAGGCATGGATGCGGGACGCGGGATGTGGGGTACCGGACTGCAGCCGCCGGTCGGGGTTTCGGGTATTTTAGGAGGAGAGTAATGGAACAGAAAAAGGTACTGATCATCGAAGATGAAAAGTCTATATCAGATATTATTAAATTTAACCTGGTGAAAGAAGGCTTCTCTGTGGAGACGGCCTACGATGGACAGGAAGGACTGGACAAGGCGCTGTCCGTGGAGCCCGACCTGATCCTGCTCGACGTCATGCTGCCCATTCTGGACGGTTTCGCCGTGTGCAAAAAGGTCCGGGAGGCCAGCGCGGTGCCCATCCTCATGCTGACAGCGAAGGAAGAGGAAGTAGACAAAGTTCTGGGTCTGGAGCTGGGGGCGGACGACTACATCACAAAGCCGTTTGGCATGAGAGAGCTGGTGGCGCGGATCAAGGCCAACATCCGCAGAACGGAGCTCATGTCCAGCATGCAGGACGCGCCCTCCAACGTGAAGGAATTCGGCAATCTGGCCATCGACATGAACCGCTACGAGGTGAGAAAGGACGAAAGACCGCTGGAGCTGACGCTTCGGGAGTTTGAACTGTTGAAATATCTGGCGGAGAGGGAAAACAAGGTGTTTTCCAGAGAGCAGCTGCTGGAGGAGGTCTGGGGCTACGAGTACTACGGCGATATCCGAACGGTCGACGTGACGGTGCGGCGTCTCAGAGAAAAGCTGGAGGACGATTCCAGCGAACCGAAGTATATCATGACAAAAAGAGGGATCGGATATTATTTCAGGAGGCCATAACGCATGCTGGCGAAAAAAAAGTGGACTGGAAGCATGCGGTGGAGGATCGTGCTGATCTATTTCCTGCTGGTATTCATCGCTCTGACCATCGTTTCCGTATTCATCGTCAATCAGCTGGAGGCTTATCAGCTGAATTCGACCAGAGATAATCTGACGAAGACGGTGAACGACACGGGCATGCTGACGTCCTTCGCGGAATACGACAATCTGATGGAACATCAGGCAGAGATACAGAAGAGCATCGACGACGGCTGGGACCGGAGCTTCCGGGAGGAGCTCTCCATCGTCGACAAGGATCTGATCGTGGTGGCCTCCACCATCGACAATATTATCGGACAGTCTGCGGGAAGAGCCGGACTTGAGGTAGGCATTATCACCGGAGCCCTGGGCGGAAATAAAATGGAGGAGAAGGACGGCGTCATTACCGGGAATATCCCGGTAAAGAATCTGGCTTACCCCATCGGAGAGGGAGACGACGTTACGGGCGTGGTCTATATTCGCGCAGATCTTGACTCTATCTACGATTTTCTCGGACAGGCCAAGTCGATCTTTGTGCGGGCCATGGTGCTGGCGCTGCTCGTCACGGTAGTACTGGGATTTCTCATCGCCCGCAGCATCACCGTACCGATCAACGATGTGACGGAGAAGGCTGAACGCATGTCTCAGGGAGATTTCAGCCAGGAGGTCAGCGTCAAGTCAGACGATGAGATAGGCCGGCTGGCGGAGATGTTCAATCTTCTCAGAGAGAAGCTGGATTTTACGCTGTCGGAGATCTCCAATGAGAAGAGCAAGCTGGAGACGATCCTGAAATACATGGCCGACGGACTGATCGCCATCGACCTGGAAGGGACGATCATACACGCCAATCCGGCGGCGCTGGCCATGCTGAACCTGCGGCCGGAGGACGTGGAATCTAAAAATTATCAGGAGATCCTGGGCAATAAGAAAAATCTGGAGCTGGATGCCATCAAGGAAAACTGCCTTCAGGAAGGCGGCCAGGATATCTTTGACCACGGAAATTCTATCTTTGCCATCCGCTACGACCGCTTCAAGGATGAAGACGACGAGGATGTGGGCATTATCATGATCATCCAGGACATTACAGAGCGGCAGAAGCTGGAGAATATGCAGACGGACTTTGTGGCCAATGTGTCCCACGAGCTGAAAACGCCGCTGACGACGATCAAGAGCTACACGGAGACGCTGCTGGACGGCGCCCTTGAAGATGCGGAGATATCCAGAAACTTTCTCTCCATCGTGGACTCGGAAGCGGACCGCATGAACCGGCTGGTTAAGGATCTGCTGCAGTTGTCCCGGATCGACCATCAGCAGGAGAAGTGGCATATGAAGGAGAGCAATCTCATCAGCCTTCTGAAGCTGACGGTGACCAAGGTGGAGATGACCGCCCGTCAAAAACAGCAGCACCTGAACTGTCTGTTTGATCCGGAATCACGGGTCATGGTGATGATCGACAAAGACAGGATCGAACAGGTCATTTTGAATATTTTGAGCAATTCTATCAAATATACCAATGAAGGCGGCCGGATCGACATCGACGTGGTGGAAAAGGACGGACTGGCCCGGATCATCGTCGCGGACAATGGCATCGGCATGGCCGAGTCCGAGATCCCCCGTATCTTCGAGCGGTTTTACCGGGTGGACAGGGCCCGTTCCAGGGCCATGGGCGGAACGGGGCTGGGACTGGCCATCGCCAAGCAGATCGTGGAGGAGCACGGCGGGACCATCGAGATCGAGAGTCAGGAGGGAAAGGGCACCAAGGCCTTTATCTCGCTGCCGCTGGCTGTGCGCCGGGGGATCAGCAATATCGAGTAGGGCGGCGCGGACCGACGAAGGCTGTGGACAGAGCCTGCGCGCCGGGCGCTTGACGGGTCTTATGGCTGACCGGGGGCCGGCCGTATGTAAATAATGCAATAAAAAGACAGCTGCAAAATAGTTGATCCACAGAATGAGCGGGCCGCCGAAGGACGCGCATCCTGTTGAATTTCCATTCTGCAGCTGTCTTTTTTTGTCCGCGTTCCTCCCATCAGCGGCTAGGCCGCCTGAAGGGCGGTCCGAAAGGCGGTCCGAAGGGCGGCCCGAAAGGCTGCGGGGAACCTAAAACAGACCGCTGATCCGGCCCCTCTCGTCGATGTCGATGCGCTCTGCGGCCGGCACGGGCGGAAGACCGGGCATGGTCATGATATCGCCTGTGAGCACCACGATGAACCCTGCTCCGGCGGAGACTTTCAGGTTCTGCACCGTGATGGTGAAATGGTCCGGAGCGCCGGCCAGTTTGGGATTATCGGAAAAGCTGTACTGCGTCTTCGCCACGCAGACGGGAAGACGGCCAAATCCCAGATTTTCCAGCTGATAAGCCTTTTTTTCGGCTGCGGGTGAGAGGATCACGTCGTCGGCCCGGTAGATCCGTTTTGCTACCGTGCGGATCTTTTCCACAATGGGAAGATCATCATCGTAACAGAAGGTGAAGCGGGAGGGCGTCTCGCAGAGCCGGACCACTTCACGGGCCAGGGCGATCCCGCCTTCGCCGCCTTTGCCCCAGACCTCGCTGAGGGCCACATTGACGCCCAGCTTCCGGCATTCCTCTTCGATGAGAGCCAGCTCCGCCTCCGTGTCCGCGGGGAAGCGGTTGACGGCCACTACCGCGGGCAGTCCGTAGACCTGCGTGATATTTTCCACGTGGCGCAGAAGATTGGGAAGCCCCCTCTTCAGCGCGTCCAGATCCTCCTCGTCCAGCATTTCCCGCGCGGCTCCTCCATGGTGTTTCAGAGCCCGCACCGTGGCTACGATGACGCAGGCGTCAGGCGCCAGTCCCGCCATGCGGCACTTGATGTCAAGAAACTTTTCGGCGCCCAGATCCGCGCCGAAACCGGCTTCGGTGATGGTATAATCCGAGAGCTTCAGAGCCATCTTCGTGGCCATGATGGAATTGCATCCGTGGGCGATGTTGGCGAAGGGACCGCCGTGGATGAAAGCCGGCGTGTGCTCCAGGGTCTGGACCAGATTGGGTTTCAGCGCGTCGGCCAGCAGGGCCGCCATAGCGCCCTGGGCGTGCAGCTGAGAGGCGGTGACCGGTTCATTGTCGGTAGTGTAGCCGACGATGATGCGTCCCAGCCGCATCTTCAGATCCGCCGTATCGCTGGCCAGGCACAGGATGGCCATGATCTCGCTGGCGGCAGTGATGTCGAAGGAGTCTTCCCGGGGCACGCCTCTGGTCCGGCCGCCAAGACCGGTGACGATGGACCTGAGCTGGCGGTCGTTCATGTCAACGCAACGGCGCCAGGTGATCCGCCGCACATCCAGATCCAGCTGATTGCCCTGATAGATGTGGTTGTCCAGCATGGCGGCCAGCAGGTTGTTTGCCGCGCTGATGGCGTGAATGTCGCCGGTAAAGTGGAGATTGATCTCCTCCATGGGCACGACTTGGGCGCGTCCTCCCCCTGCGGCGCCGCCTTTCAGGCCGAAGACAGGGCCCAGGGAGGGCTCGCGCAGAGCCACCAGCACGTTTTTTCCCAGACGCTTCATGCCGTCGGCCAGGCCCACTGTGGTGGTGGTCTTTCCCTCGCCGGCCGGCGTGGGCGTGATAGCTGTCACCAGGATCAGCCTGCCGTTTGGCCGGTCCTTTTTTTCTTCCAGAATATCGTAGTGTATCTTGGCTTTATATTTGCCGTAAGTTTCCAGATAACGTTCTCCGATGCCTGCGGTCTCCGCGATCCGGCCGATGGGGAGAAGCTCCGCCTCCTGCGCGATCTGTATGTCGCTTTTTATACTCATATCTGCTCCTTTTCAATCCAAGTTGTGATTCTGCGGACCTGTGGTGTCTTCTTGACCGTCTCCGTCCAGGCGGAGCGGAAGGTTACCTATTAAAAATACCATAGAGGGCACTGTCCTTGTCAACCCTATGACACTTTTTGTTCTCATATTTTCGCGCCGCCGCACATATCTTTAAAAACGGGGGAAAGCAGGCCCCGGACGGCGATCCGCAGACAAGCGGGAGGCCGCGGCGCCGGCTGCGCGCTGCAAAAAGCGGCAAACGCCGCAGGAGAGCGGGAGGAAAGAGCATGGACGAGACAAAAACAAAGAAAAATGGACCTCACAGCGTATACATAGAGAGCAGAAACCGCATGGTGGTCACAGACGTGGCCGACGTGGACACCTTTACGGAGGAGACCATTCTGCTGACCATAGACAAGGGAGGGCTTGTCATCAAGGGACAGAATCTGCACATCCAGAGGCTGGATCTGGAGGAAGGCAAGGTGGTGATCACCGGTTTCGTGCAGTCCGCCGTCTACACGGAGAAAAAAGATAAGCAGTCGAAGAGTCTGCTGGGGAGACTGCTCAAATGAAGATGAGCGAGATCATCGTAGCGCAGTCCCGGGATATCGCCGTCATGTGCGCGGCCGGAATGACCGTGATGATCTTTCACGATCTGCTGGGACTCTACCAGAGAAAGAGAAAGCCGGCGGCGGCCGTGGCCTTCGTACAGGATCTGTTATTCTGGGTCTTCGCGGCCTTGCTGGCTTCCTCATTTTTATACTACTGCGCCTACGGGTCGGTCACTTTTCACTCGCTGGGCGCATTCTGCATTGGCGCCGCTCTGTGGGAGACTTGCTTTGTGAAAAAATTTTCACAGTCAAACGGCCCCTTTTGTGCTATAATAAAACATAAAGCACTTTTTAGAAAAGGGGTAACAGAGGGACGCAGGCATGGGGAAAAAAAGAAGAAGCCGCGCATTTAAAGAAAACAAACAGGTGATCGACTTCGAGGAGGAGCGGCAGAGAAGAAGGGAAAAGAGAAAACAGCTCACGGAAAAGAAAAAGAGCCGTCAGGAAACGGAAGTCCCCTCTTCGCCGCGTCGAACGGGGAAGAAAGTCAGAAGACGGCTGATCTACTGTGCGGTGTTTCTCGTTTTCGTCTGTGTGATCGGCTATTCCGTTTACAATATCGTCACGCTGCAGGCGAAGCGGGCGGAGACCGCGGAAGCGGTAGCCCTTCTTGAGAAGCAGAAGGAACAGATGGAAAAGGAGTACTCGCTGGTGGATTCGGACGAGTACATCGAGGAGAAGGCCCGGGGGGATCTCCACATGATCCGCCAGGGAGAAAAGATCTACGTGCTGCCCGGCGACGATGGGGAGGGAGCGCCGGCGGTGTCCGAGGCCGGTCTGAAAACCGCGTCAAACGGCGCGCTGCAGGTGACGGTATCAGCCCTGGACGGCTTTGGGGAAGAGGAAGATGACTGGGTCGGCTCTATGGTCGCCGGACTGAAAGATACCTGGAGCGCCGTCGTTGAGCAAATTAAGGATTTAGTAAGAAAATAATAAGAAAAAAAGAAAGGGGCTCAGCCCGTTTTTTCTATTATAATATAGGGATAAAAGAACATGGAAGCGCTGCATATGATAAAAGAAGTGATCGTCGTGGAGGGCAGAGACGATGAGAGCGCGGTCCGCCGGGCGGTGGACGCGGCAACGATCGCCACTCACGGATATGGAATCAGAAAGAGTACCATAGAGCTGATCCGCAAAGCATATGAGGAGAAGGGGATCATCATTTTTACCGATCCGGATTTTGCGGGGGAGCAGATACGAAAGAGGATCTCCGGGATCTGTCCGGAGGCGAAGCACGCGTACCTCACCAGGCGGGAAGCGGAAAAGGACGGCGATATCGGCATTGAGAACGCCTCGCCGGAGGACATCCGCGCCGCTCTGGAAAAAGCCCGCTGTACGGCAGAGGAGGCGCGGCGGGAGTTCACCGCGGACGACATGCAGGAATACGGGCTTACGGGCCATCCCTGCGCGTCGGAAAGGCGGGCGGCCATGGGGGCCGCGCTGGGCATCGGATATGCCAACGGAAAGACGTTTCTGGCCCGGCTGAATCATTACGGAATAACCAGAGAGGAATTTGAGACCGCATGGACAAGCTGTATTCACCGGCTACGATCAGACAGATAAAAGACCGTCACAACTTTCGTCTGACCAAGAGCCTGGGACAAAACTTTTTGACAGACGGCAATATTGTTGATAAAATCGTGGAAAGCGCTGCCGCGGGACCCACGGACCTGATCATCGAGATCGGGCCGGGTATCGGCGTACTGACGGCGGCGGCCGCAGCTGCGGCGGGACAGGTAGTGGCGGTGGAGATCGACCGCAATCTGATCCCGGTGCTGGCGGAGACACTGAAAGAATACGACAATGTGGAGATCATCAACCGGGATATCCTGAAAACGGATCTCACGGAGGTGATCGGCAGCTATGAGAAGATCAACGGAGCCGAGAGGACCGGGGTGAAGATCATCGGCAATCTGCCGTATTACATCACCACTCCGATCATCATGAAGATACTGGAGGACGGCGTGAAGGCGGACAGCCTCACCATCATGCTCCAGAAGGAGGTGGCC
>Ga0129308_1002406_pt1 | contig 15936 bp, 17 predicted proteins | sample L827metagenome_FD_94440 | JGI IMG/M metagenome (GOLD analysis project Ga0129308, IMG submission 94440) | Ring-tailed lemur group fecal microbial communities from Wisconsin, USA - L827 metagenome | ecosystem: Host-associated > Mammals > Digestive system > Large intestine > Fecal | place: USA...
GCAAAAGCCAAGATTTCCCTTATTGATACGAGCCGGCACTTGGTCCTAACGACCGTACATCCATCTCCCCGCTCCGCCAAATATGGTTTCTTCGGTTGTAAGCATTTCAGTAAGGCTAATGATTTCTTACGGGGTAAAGGCATCCCGGAAATCAATTGGTAAGTATAAATCAACCTAAATCAATCGCATATGGATATTCAAACTTTCATCAACAATTATTACGAGGCATTTTCTCTAAAGACGGAATTGCCGATCGCTTTCTGGTATTCCGATTCTCTGCTTGGAGAATTAAAGCAGACACAAGGCTGTTTATTCAAGGCCCTTCCCGCTATCAGGCAAGGCGAGATTATCAGTATGAACGGAAATAGTATTGGCTGCGGGGGTGGAAAGTTCTATACCGGATTTACCCCTATGCCAGAGCATGTTCCCAATTTTGTCTCTTTAAAAGAGAGATATAAGCAAACTCCGGAAATGGTAGTCGAGGGTATAAAAGGCATGAACGTACAAAGGTCCTCCCTCCGATACCTCCATTTCGCAAGGATCGATCGATTAACCTCGTTTGAAAAGGTAGAGGGGCTTTTGTTCCTTGCGACCCCGGATATCTTGTCGGGGTTAATTACTTGGACCTTTTTCGACAACAATAATCCGGATGCCGTCTCCACACCATTTGGTTCCGGTTGCAGCTCCACCATCACGCTCACCGTCAACGAGAACAGACAAGGAGGTCACCGCATGTTCCTTGGTTTCTTCGATCCCTCGGTCCGACCATATGTGGAAAGCAACTTATTAAGTCTCACGATACCGATGTCACGTTTCAAGACGATGTATCAGACAATGCGTAACTCATCCCTATACGATACACACGCATGGGCGAAAATAAAAACCAGAATCAATGAAGGCTGATTTTTATACGGAAGTTTACAACATCGTCAGAGAGATACCGGAGGGATGTGTGGTTACCTACGGGCAGCTAGCCAAGCTCGCCCGAAGGCCACAATGTTCCCGTATGGTAGGGCAGGCAATGTTCAACGTCCCGAAAGAACTGAACCTGCCTTGCCACCGGGTGGTAAACAGCCAAGGCAGATTAGCTCCCAACTGGGCGGAACAACGGGGATTATTGGAGAAAGAAGGCATTACCTTCAAGAAGAATGGCTGCGTTGACTTGAAGAAACATATTTGGGAGGATATATTACCGATTATCTAATCCGATAACAAAATGTAAAATCAGCAAGTTCTTAAAAGAACCATTCCCAATGCTATTTGCCAAGATCATTCATTTCCAACCATTCGTCCAGCAGATCCGCTAGTTGGCCATTATTCAAATCCTGCATCAAGAAATGGGTATTACCATAAATACCGATCTTGGGCAACTCAACCAAGGTCGCGTTTCCCCCATGCCTATTTATCGCCTCCACGAATTTACGTCCCATTTGCAAACGTACACGCCAATTCTCGCCACCAAGATTCTCTGATGGAGTCTCCGGAATATAATCACCGAAATACATTACGATTGGAATCCGGGTAAGTCGCAAGAACTGTTCCATAGGAATAGCTACTCCAGCCGCCCCACCGGTAAGTCCGGCGATCGGATCGGGCACCTCCCCATCGGGAAACACGTAGCCACCCGGCTCATATGAAACGACAGCCTTGACATTCGGATTCTGTATAGCGGCTATCCATCCCGGGAAACCTCCCGCCGAATGTGTTACAAGGATATTGTCCCCTATTTTTTCCGTCAAGGCATTGATTGCCGGTACATCTTGTTTGTGATCACTGATATCGGGCGTCATCTCCCGGAAAAACTGCGATAGATAGGCTGAATCAGACGGAAACTGCACACCTTTGTTATATTCCGGCCAAATCCCGATACGCCAGATGTCAAACCAGAACATCTCATCGGCCAGCGGCTTGACCGTAGTCGTAGCAGATGTCCTTCCGGCACGGCCACGACCGGGAAGATCCATCACGTAACTGCTATATCCCCGGCGTAACATGAGAGTAGCGAAACCATCCCGCCCATCGGGTGTCATTTGCCAACATACCCCAGAGCCACCATAACCATGAACATAAACCAAAGGCAATTTTTTCGCATGGGCCGGAACCTGGAAATCCACGAAAGCATGATCCGCACGATAGCTCTGCCCGGTCTCGACTTGGGTAGCCCAACCGACAAACTTACTGTTGTCATACGTACCCGGACGCTGTATGGTTTGTCCTCCTACGGAGAAATGCCCTTGTTTAGCGATCACTAAATCCTGGGCATCTGCCATTCCAAACACGGGTATTAATAATGCTAATAATAAAATCTTCTTCATATTCTTCTGATTCATTTTTTATCCGTTAATTGTCCGAGTACATCACGTAATGGATCTGAACTCTTTTTCCCTAGGTTTATCTCTACGATATTTAGCAAAGCCGTAAGTTGCTCTGGCGTAATACCCAGATGCAAGCAAATTGACATATGGCCGTAAGCCATAGGTTCAACACCGCCAACGCCTGCCAATACAGACACGGTCGCCAATTCACGCTCCCTATATGTCAATAAGTCGCGCTCAAAAAGGTCCGCGAACAAATGTTCCTTGAGGAAACGTTCGATCGTCGGGGCAAATATCGCATATCCGGTTTTAGGGACAGAAGCAGACGTACCCGATATTTCCGCCAGAATATCCCGTCCCCGCTCATATCGACTCCCACCGTCCTCGATAGCAGAGGCTTCACGACCCTCTACATCTTTAATTCCCATGCTTTTTCTCTCTTCAATGACTTGCATAAATGTCTGTATGGCTCTTAAGCTGCGAGGAAATCCACAATAAGCATAGGCATGTATTAATACTTCGTTTACTTCATTAACGGTCATACCGGATTCAAGCCCTTTCACAAGCGCCTGTCTCAGATGCGCCAAGTCTCCCTTGCCCGTGTACGCCGCAATAGAGACAATGGCTTGTTCCCGGGCTTCCAATACCCGGTTTGCTTCGGCATACACATTCTCCGCTTGGCTTGTCGCTTCTTGATATTCCTTCTCTTCCACCGGACTGAGCCACACCGCCTCATTCGTTTGAGGATTGCAACTTACGGCAACGTGAGCAAACCAGCTATCCGGAGCCGCCCCATGCCAGTGAATCACGTCAGGCGCAATTTCCACGATATCCCCCGGATACAATCTTCTGGCCGGCTTCCCCTTTTCCTGATAGTAGCCTATGCCTGCTGACGCGACAAGTATCTGCCCCCCTTTATGATAATGCCAGTTATTCCGGCAACGAGGCTCAAAAGTGACATTAGACATTGGAACATTCAGCTCCCTATTAACCGTAATCGGAGCGATATACGCCTGACCAATGAAGTTCTTCGCGGACGCTTCCGGCAACTTAGTACCCAATGGATAGGGTTGTCTGAAATTATCCGGATTTTGCGCTATGGTGAAAGCCGGGAACAAGCATAGGCAGAAAAGCCGGATTACAAAGCTCTGTCTCATATTCATATGTATGTATTGTTATTCTCCTACCGTACGAGTAAATGCCAAGGTAGCAAGTTTCCATTGTCCGTCTTCCTTCACATACGTCTCAGTCACGATAAAAGGGAACCTGACCTCCCTACCACCAACTACCGAATTAAGATGAATACGGCTATATACGATTCCAGCGCAACCGGCGAATTTAACATCTACATCATGTATCTCCGCATGCTTGTAATGTATGTTTCCCGTACGGATCACATCAAGCTCCGGCTGCTTACCCCACGAACCACCCATATGTACAAACATAGAGTTCTCATGGAAGAGGGCGTCGAGCTTATCCACATCTTTTTCTGACATCCATTTCCATTTCGCATTAGACAAATCTATCATCTCCTGCTGCTCCGGAGTAAATGTCTTTTTTGTTTCCTGCGCATAGGCACCCATTCCCATCGATACGAACAACAATGTCGCGATAAATAATGATCTCATAATTTTTTGCATGGCTTTATTTATTTGATTATACATTATATATATAAATAGTTTTCCATCATCTATTTATACCTATTCTTCGTTGCGAAGTTACGACCAAAGGAGTTTTGAGACAATACAAAAAAGTCGGTGTCAACTACAAATTTTACCGAAAAGGAAAGGAGTGAAGCTAGCTTACAAGGTCACTCCCTATAATCTGAGGACTTTATACCTAAATTATGCTGCACATAACGGCTGAAATAAGAGGGAGAAGAGAAACCAAACAAATCGGAAATATAAACGAAAGATAATGACTTATCACGCAAAAGCCGTGATATATCCAATATCGTATAACGGTTAATCCAATAATTTGCCGCATAGCCACTCACCTTTTTCGTCACTTCCGATAAATACTTCGGCGTCACGCATAATTCCGAGGCATAGTATGTAACATCTCTATGCTGGCGATAAACCCCATCTTCCAACATTTGCAGGAACTTACTCATAATAGAGGCATATTGGGCCGAGATCTTCTCCTCCCCATAAATATGTGAGTGAAAATCGAAGAAATCCAGAATCATTGTCTGGATCACATTAATCATTATGTCACGATAAAAATTATGGTTTTCATTGTTAAACCTATACTCTATATTCTCGAAATCTTTCTTACAGATATCCTGTTGCTCACGATCCAGACGCATCACAGGATTCAGGAACAAAGATAACTGGCCTTTCATTCCATAATTATTCTGGGGAGTACAAAGCTCAATGAATTGGGGAGTGACATAAATGACTTTAACCTTAAAATCCGCAGATGGGGTGATCTTCTCAACCAGTTTTCCTTTACGCACAATCATACAATCTCCTTCATGTAACTCGAATGGATTTCCATTGAACTCGAATTTACATGCTCCACCCAAACACAAGGCATGAGACAGATACTCTTTATAAATATCTGTCCCAAGTCCATTCAGACTATCAGAGATAATAACACTATCTTTGTCATATTTCATGATACCCCCATTTTAGATCGTACAAAATTAATCAAATTACAATTTCATCCCGAAGAAATCTTTCATTTTATTTACCGCTAGATTCACATATTCCGGGACAAAATAAGTTTTGATATGCTCCGCTCCTGGAATAAGATACATCTCTTTATCTTTTGTTCCGGTAGCCTTTTCAAAAGCTTCGTCAGACATATATTTTGTATCGGCATCACTTCCGGCGATCAATAGCAAAGGCTGGTCGATCAAGTCGATATGATCTGTGGCATCCCAAGTCATAAGATCCAATAAACTACTCATGGTATAGCGAAATGTCGAATTCGGATGAGCATGGGTTTTAAAGTAATACTCATAACCATCACGATATAGGGCAAACGGGAGTTTCGCCGCCTCCTCATCGGAGATATTCATCTCACCCGTGTATAGAACTTTGCCTTTGGCCTCTTCATTTCTAGCCTCGGCCGCTTGGGTTAAACGTTGTTGTATGGTATTTATCTGGGAATCCTGAAAACCATTACGACGTACACGCCCCGAATTAAACATGCTGAGTGTAGCGACCGCCTTTATCCGTTTATCACCCTGTGCAGCCCCAAGCGTGTAACCGCCACCACCACAAATACCAAGCGCACCTATACGACTGGCATCTACACCCGGATATTGAGATATGAAATCCACCATACCATGAATATCTTCTATCCGGTTGGCCGGACGATCCGTATTCCGAGGCTCACCACCACTTGCTCCTTGATAACGCGCATCGGCAGCGATAGTTATATATCCAAGCTCTGCCAGCCGTTGAGCATAGAGACCCGCAACTTGTTCTTTCACGCCCCCATTAGGATGAGCAACAACAATAGCTACATACTCTTTTGAGGAATCATAATTCGCAGGCGTATAGATATTCGCCACTACCCCTATACCTCCAACCTCATACGAGACAGGATGTATATTTACTTTTCCAACCACATTTTCACTTATCGCATCGCGATATACCAATCCATACTGATTCTGATTTTGTGCGGAAGCACTTATTACCATGTTCATAATTAATAAAGCTACAATAATTTTACTCTTCATATTCTATTATTTTTTGACCGCTAAGATACATTTACCCAATCATACAGAATGAATACAGATTACGGATTGTATCACCATTTTTACAGAAAACCGAAATAATTGTATTTATATCCGCAATTGTTGTTACACCGGTGGAGATACTTCTTCCCAACTTTGCGCTCAGATAAAATATAAATAAATATGGAATACAGAGTTTTGGGATTAAGCGGACTTAGGGTCTCCGCTATAGGATTGGGTTGCATGGGTATGAGCCATGCTTATGGCGCACCTGCCGACAGAAAAGAGATGACGGAATTATTTGCCCTCGCCGTTGATATGGGATATACCTTCTTCGATACGGCCGAAGTATATGGTACAAACACGAATCCTCATGACAATGAGGAGCTTTTAGGCGATGCCTTAAAGCCATTTCGTGATAAAATCGTGATCGCTACTAAGTTTGGACTCACTTTTGATAAGTCTAGCGAATGTGGCCCTTATCCCCTTATCCCGAATTCTAAACCGAAGTCGATTCGTTTAGCCGTGGAAGGCTCTTTAGCCAGACTTAAGACAGACCATCTTGACCTTTACTATCAACATCGCATAGATCCCCAAGTAGAACCGGAAGAGGTAGCTGACACGATGGCCTACTTGATCAAGGATGGCAAAGTATTGCATTGGGGTATATCAGAGGCGAGCGAGGACTATATTCGCCGTGCGCATAAGGTCTGTCCTATAACCGCCATACAAAATCGTTATTCCATGATGGCACGTTGGCATGAAAACCTTTTCCCCTCTCTAGAGGAATTAGGCATTGGCTTCGTTGCTTTCTCGCCATTGGCAAACGGTTTACTTTCCGCTTGTTATGATGTCAAAAGCGTATTCAACCCTCAAAATGATTACCGGGCAACTATGCCGCAATTCAAAAAAGAAAGTTTCGAGAGAAACAAGCCTCTTCTAGATCTCATAAACCATCTGGCTGATGAGCATCATGCTACTCCCGCACAAATATCCCTGGCTTGGATGCTACAAAAAAAGCCGTGGATCGTTCCTATTCCCGGAACTCGTCATCTCTGCCGGCTAAAAGAGAATGCGGGTGCTGTGGATATAAAGATAAATCCCGCCGAGATCAATCAGATAGACATGGCTCTTGACCATATGGATATGAGCGAGGTGTTTGGTGGGACAAAGATCAAGCAACAGCCAATCCTCCGCATGAAGGCATGACCACTGTTAGTTGAAACCATTTTCTTATTATTTAGGTTATATAACTACAAATATATAAGATGAAACATGTAATTTTGACAATCGTTTTGCTATTGGCAAGCGGTTTAGTAATGGCACAAACAAAAATGAGTGATCAACTATCTAAAACAACTAAAATGAATGCACAAAGTAAAATCTATTTCGCCGGAGGATGTTTCTGGGGAACAGAACATTTCATGAAACAAATCAATGGTGTTACTAATACCCAAGTGGGTTATGCCAACGGTAAAACAAGCATCAAAAATCCAACCTACGAACAGGTATGTAACGACAATACCGGATTTGCCGAGACAGTAGAAGTAAGCTACGATCCTCAACAAGCCGATTTAAAACTATTGTTAGAACTATACTTCAAGACCATAGACCCTACAAGTCTCAATCGGCAAGGTAATGACAGAGGATCACAATACCGTACCGGCATTTATTACACCAACGCCGCCGATCTGCCTATCATCAAAGAGGCTATAGAGACATTGGCTAAAAAGTACTCCAAGCCCATCGTTGTCGAGGTGGAACCATTAGTTAATTTCTATCCGGCAGAAGAATACCATCAAGATTATTTAGGCAAACATCCGGACGGTTATTGCCATATAAGTCCGGAACTATTCGATTTCGCACGCAAAGCAAATAAGGAGAAAACGACCGGCAAGCCCCTTTCTGAAAAGAAATTCCAGAAACAGGATGATACGACACTACGCTCCAAACTGACGGCCGAGCAATATGCGGTAACACAAGAAAATGCCACGGAAAGAGCATTTAAAAATGAATATTGGAACGAAAAGCGTGAAGGTATTTACGTAGATATCACCACAGGAGAGCCTTTGTTCATATCGACGGATAAGTTCGACTCCGGTTGTGGGTGGCCTAGCTTCTCAAAACCGATAGATAAAGACCTTGTTATGGAAAATACCGATAATTCTCATGGCATGAAACGGATAGAGGTACGCAGTAAAACAGGAGACGCACATCTGGGACACGTATTTAATGATGGTCCGACAGATAAGGGCGGATTACGATACTGCATCAACAGCGCATCCCTGAGATTTATTCCCAAAGCAAAAATGAAAGAAGAAGGTTATGGCGATTATATGTATCTTTTGGAAAAGAAATAAAATAAATCATAGGATCTACTATTTGAATAAAATCGTATGTATCGAGAATTTACCCCATGCGCCCTTTTAGCACCCTTCATCGATAAGTTTTGGGTGTTTAAAGGTTATGCGGAAATAGGAACACGCTTTAAGATTTTAGCGGACGGCTGCACGGATTTCATCTTTTCCATCGGGAATATGACAATTCCCGCGGATGAGCATCAAATGATCATGCAGCCTTATCGTTCCTTTTTTGTCGGTCCCATGAGGTCTTATTCCAATCTTACCGCTACGACAGATTCCCTACATATGCTAGGAGTTCGTTTCCAACCCTGTGGATTGGCAACTTTCACGAATGAGCCTTTGGGACAGTTTGCCGATCTTCGTATCCAGTCTTCAGATATTAACCTTTTATTCGATAATTCCTTTGCCGAGATGCTTTGCGAACAACCGGACGATTCCGTCCGTATCCGCATTATCGAAGGCTATCTTATACGCCTTCTCACCCAATCCATTCAAGTAGACAGACAAATTATATACGCCACCTCATTTATAAAACAGTCCCGCGGACAGCTACCCGTACAAAACTTGATCGACAAGATTTGCATTTGCCAGCGGCATTTCCAACGTAAGTTCAAGGATGCCACCGGATATACTCCCAAAGAATTCAGCCGGATCATAAAATTCCAATATGCCATAGAAGTACTGAGGAACGCCCCACACACGGACTTAAGCAGCATCGCCTTAGATTGCGGCTACTATGACCATTCCCACTTTATCAAAGAATTCAAGCGTTTAGCGGGAGACACTCCCTCTTACTTCCTGACTTTATCAAATCCTGCGGATGAACCGCTTACTTATATTTGATTAAAGAAGTCAAATGCTTAACTTGGGCTGATAGATCATCAAAGCGATCTTCCAGTTCCGCTTGTTTATGATAGTAAGAATCTTGGATATTCGGTATTTTTGCGCTAAAGTACCATTCCGCATACCATATCGTATTCAGTTCCTCTTCCATTAGATTAAAATTAGGGTAGTTCTGTTTATCCGCATTATCAGACATACAAACCACGAAACCATTTTCCCGAAGACGGTTTTTGAGACGCTTGACAAAAGCGCGTCCCTCATTGTCACTTACTACATATACATAACCATCACGGATATTCATCCACTCTGACCTTTCTAACTTATGTATAATCAAATAACCACCATCTAGAATCGAAGGCGCCATACTATGTCCTTTCACCCGGACACAAATAAAAGAATGCCCATGACTCACCATGGAACGGGGTAGAGAAATCATCTCCAACTCCTCTACATAATCCTTATTGCAATAACCTGCTCCCGCCGCCACCGAGATATCCACCATGGGAATACGCACGATATCGTCGTAAACGCTCTCGCCTTTCAACATCTCTCCCTCACCCGTAAGCAACCAAGCCGCCGAATATTGGGGGAAATTATCAACGATTGATTGAAGCCACTTCGACTGTATATCCGTGCCATTGTTAATAGCACGGGATAATACGCCCTTACTCGCTCCTATTCTCTTCTCAAACGAAGTGATTTTTATCCCCTCATTTAGAGCTATTTTCTCTATCCTTTGTAAAATCGTTTCCATAGAATTATAAAATTATCTCCCTTCATTCTTGTGTAGTTGAAAATTATCAACTAATATTGCATTGTGTTAAGACTTAAAAATATCGCCCTAAAGGTAGATAATTTTCTTCATAACCACAAAATAGTATAAACCTAAAAATTCAAACTTATGTCTTACAGAAACAAAAACACACTATTACGAATGGTGGAGATACAAGATCTTGTATTGGAACGCAAACGTCACGGTATAACCCAACTACACGTTTATAAGACCGAAATCTACCCTCGCTTCTTTATCTCGTACGCAACTTTCAATCGCTATCTATCCTATCCAGCCAAGCAGGAGCTAAAGAAAGGACGCACAAAGATCGCGGCGGAAGAGATTGAAAACTTTCAACGATAACAACAATCCTTATCACGTTTAGAACTTCATTTTGAGAGTACATTTTATGCCTGTTACTTTGCCTCCGTAATCAGTCACAAACATAAAAAACAATTTAAAACTATGAGTACACAAGAAAACAATCAGTATTCGCCTACCTCTGGAAATCAACATATCAGTATCCGGGGAATCAAGCTAATAAAGGATTTCGAAAGTCTGCGTTTAAAAGCTTATCGATGCCCCGCGGGAGTATGGACGATCGGCTACGGCCATACAGCAGGGGTCCGTCCGCATGATACGATAGATGAACTTGAGGCAGAGCGCCTCCTTGTTAACGACCTAATACCTATCGAGGAACTGGTAATCCGGGAATGCGACGGTATAAACCAGAATCAACTTGACGCCTTGGTATCCTTTGTCTTCAACGTCGGCATTTCCGCCTTTTTACGTTCCACTTTATTGCGTTGCGTCAAAGCGAATCCCGCCAACCCGAATATCCGGAATGAGTTCGCCCGCTGGAATAAGGCAAAGGGCGTACTGCTTGCCGGACTCATCCGACGTCGTCGGGCCGAGGCTAACCTATATTTCGCATAAACTAAATCAAATGTCATGAACTGGGACACCCTACTGGCCATGCTGGGCACGGGAGGCCTGACAGCCCTCGTTAACTGGCTCATAAACTTTAAGGCAACACGCCGGAAGAGCCAGTTGGACAAGGATGACCTCTCACGCATCATGGCCGATCGAGATAATGAGACAATACTTAGATTATATGATGAAAACAGGAATATACTTGAAAAACTGGCCAGTCTTGAGAGTATTCTTTTTAAGCTGGAGACTTGCAGGTATTACTCTGCTTGCCCTGTCCGCAACAGGTTGCGGGAGTACCAAACGGGCAGGAATTACCGCCGCCACCGACAGCCTGTCGTGGAACGAAAAGGTATCCGTTACCCTCGCGACCATCCCGATGTCGATAGCCCAGGCATCGATTCCGATCGATAGCTTACGGAACTTACCCACCGGAGCCATATTTGAGCAGAAATCAGGACAAGCGTCCTTGAGACTTGCTTATGAAAAAGGAACGGTCATAGCCACAGCATCTTGCGACAGTTTACAAGAACTGGTATACGCTTATGAGCGTCAGTTAGACAGCCTTAGGCTACGTCACCAATCCACCCAAACAGAAATCCAAACAACAGCCCATCCTTTCCATGGCTTCTTTTATGGATTTCTATCAGGAATAGCATTGATCGCTTTATTTCTTTTATTCTTTAAATACAAACAATAATATGATTATATACAACAACACAGGAAAAATCTTATTGGACATTCCGGTAAATGATGATAGTTATCGCTACCGGGCCATTATGCAAGCGAAGAAGATCGAACTTCATTACTCGCTTCCGGGACACGTGGAAGTCCCAACGGGCTCTTATATAGAGTTCCAAGGTGAGCGGTACACATTGTGGTACCCCGAGAATTTCGAGAAAAAAGGGACACGGATCTTCGATTATAAAGTCATTTTCGGAGGCAATGAGGAAATCTTGAAGAAATACAAATACAAGCTGTTGACCGAGAAGCCTTACAAGCTAAAGTTCCCGATGACGGCGAAATCGGCACTATTTCTCAAGCTTTTGGTAGAAAACCTAAACCTGTATGACTCCGGATGGACAGTAGGGAACTGCATCGAGGCGACCGAGAAGTTACTATCATTCAATCACGAGAACTGTTGGACCGTACTCGGGCGACTGGCGCAAGAGTTCAATACCGAGTTCGAGGTGGTCAATAAGACCATACACTTGGGAAAGCTGGAAAAGTTCAAGGATAATCCCGTAGCGCTTAGTTACGGAAAGGGGAATGGATTCGTACCCGGAGTAGGAAGGACAAACCTTGGCGACAACCTCCCCGTAGAGATTCTGTACGTACAGGGGGGAGAGAAGAATATAGACTTCTCCTCCTATGGCAGCCAAACCTTGTTACTCCCGAAGTCACAGACTTTGGAATATGAGGGAAGAACCTACAAGACCGATCCGGACGGAATGTACGTGACCAGGGCAGACAAGACATTATCCTCACGGAACGAGGACAGCTTCGACGCCAACCATATTTATCCGAGCAGGGTAGGAATGATATCCAAGGTGGACACGCTACCGGGAAAGGACTCCGACGGGAAAGACCTTACATTCTACAATATATTTGACTCGGATATACCCGCGGAGCTCGATTTCGCCAACTACCAGATCAAAGGTCAGAACATGACGGTCATATTCCAATCCGGACGGCTCACCGGACGGGAGTTCGACGTAAAATACATCCATAAAGACCGTAAGTTCGAGATCGTTCCTAACGATCAAGATGGACACTCTTTGCCGAATAGCGACCTATACCCACAGGCCGGAGACAAGTATGCCGTCTTCAACATATCACTCCCAGCCGCCTATATCTGTGATAACACCAGCAAGACAGGCGCAAGCTGGGACATGCTCAAGGAAGCGGTACGCTACCTGTATGAACACGAGGAGCAACAATTCACCTTCTCCGGGTCCCTGGACGGCATCTGGGCCAAGAAGAACTGGCTGGCTATCGGAGCCAAGCTCGTTCCCGGGGGATATGTCGATTTCTCCGACACCCAGTTTCAGCCGCAGGGCATATTGATCAGAATTACGGGAGTCCGGGATTACATCAACAAACCGCATAGTCCCGAGTTGGAATTGAGTAACACCCCTGTGTCTGGCTTTCTGCAAGATCAAATTGGCAAGTTGGAAGCAGAAGAGATCAAGAATGACAAGAGGCACAAGGAAACACTATCCTATACCTCACGTCGCTGGCGTGACGCTATCGACACGCAGGACCTGCTTGAAAAGGCGTTCAAGAATTACGGCAAAGGACAAGCCATGACTTGGCTTCGCACGATGTCCGTATTGGTCGGCCATGAATCCTTGCAATATCGCTTCGTGAACCGTATCCCTTCTGAGACCAATCTATCTGTAAACGAGATAGAACATTTCTTTGATTACGATCAAAGTCAAAAGGTACTCTCTACGCCCGCAGGCATCATCCAGCACATGACCCTAGGCATTGATTCCCTGTCACCATCACATGGAGCAACGGAATACAAATATTGGAACGTATCTGCCTACACCTCGCCTTATTTGGATGATAGCGAGGCCATGTATCTATATATCCGGTGTAGCAAATCAAATCAAACAGGCTCCTTCCTGCTTAGCAAGGAACCTTACGATATAGATTCCGGAGGGTACTATTATTTCCTATGCGGAGCGTTGAGTGCGGAGGTTGATAGCGTAAGGAGCTTCGCCACCCTTTACGGCTTCAGCGAGATCGGCCCAGGATGGATGCGGCTCAACAAGATCATAAACACAGACGGCACTCAATATTGGGATATGTTATCCAAGGCGTTCCGGATCGGTGATGACAAAAACTTCCTCTCGTACGACCAGCAGAACGGACTCGTGTTGAAAGGGTGCCTATATCAATCCCCTTCCGGGATAGTTGATTATCCAGAGGTAGATCGTGGAGCATATTCTGGTTCCGTGGTGTATTACCCCGGCGACAAGGTCTCCTATGAGGGTGACATCTATACATGTAGCGTTCAAACCACGTCCGGCACGCTCCCCACTAACACCCGCTATTGGAAAAAACTGATCTCCAAGGGTGCAGACGGTAAACCTGGCACAAACGGATATAACGGATCGGATGGAGCTAATGGTGACCCCGGCCCAAAAGGTGATCCGGGTGACAGAGGGGACAGAGGTCCGATTTGTCCCTACCGAGGTGATTATAACAGCAATACCATATATTATGGTAACTCACTACGTACAGATATAGTATCGCTCAAAAAATCCGATGGCACACGCACGTACTATATCGCAAGAACGAATGATGAGGAACCGACCTTCTCTGGACGTGTTCCTAATGACAACCTAAATAATGGGTACTGGACATCGTTCGGAGCAAACTTTTCCAGCGTGGCAACCGACCTTCTTATGGCTCGAAAAATCACAGCTGAAGAATTATTAATTGATGATATCTTTGCAAAGATGGTAAAAGTCGGTGATTTTACGATCTCAGCCGGTTCCCTTCAAGCCGATACGTCTCCAGGGAAAAGACCCGCAATCGTGTTTGGGGGAGCTGCCACGATCGGAAAAATCATTCAGTTCGCAGAAGAATGGGACGGAATGTTTAATAGGTTATTTGTATACACCTTAAAAACAGAAGACTTAAGGATATCTAATTCGATCAACCTACCCTATACGATCAATCAAGCCAATGGGGGAAGTTTATTTAAGGGTTCCAGTTCCGCTTGGCCAAAGCTAGGAGTCAAGATTGCAGGTGGCAATGGAATTTACGGTTATAATCAGGATGTCTCAGGAGGTATTGGCAATCTATATTTAAATAATGGGGCAGCTTCGAATATAAAGGTAAAGATTTGTAACTACGAGGCAATCACATCATCTGACATTCATCTAAAAACTGTATTTGGAAACTTCGAAAATGCATTGGAGAAGCTTGAGAACATATCGGCATTTTATTATACATTAAAAGAAGATGAGGATAAGATTATGAAAGTAGGCATAAGCGCACAGGCCGTGAAGGAGGTGTTGCCAGAAGCTGTACAACTTATAACCCCAGATCACACAGATTCCTATTATGGGGTAGATTATATCCAATTTCTCACCGCCTTTGGGATCAATGGCCTCAAAGAACTCCACGCCCTTGTCAAATCACTTACAGAGCGGGTAAATATATTAGAGAATAAGATTAACAAAAAAGTTCAAGATATATCCGTTGACAAATAAGAAAATAGCTATTGGTTACAAGCAAAGTAGAATCTAACAATAATTAAAAACAACAAACATATGAACGAACGATTAACAGAACAAAAAGCTCTTGAGACAGAGATCAAGACGGTCGATACACTATTGGATCAAGGAGTGCGGGTAGATTTACCCGCTCCCCGTATCCTCCGCTGGCTAGGGAAGCCGATATTACGACTAATCTTACGCCGCCCTAACAGTGAGACACTTTACCGCATCTCAGGCCTATACTTACGTATGATGCGACAAGCCACTACGCTGGAACCGGGAACACTTGGAGAATCACATCAGTTGATCCATGAATGCATGTTACCTGCCAGCCAGATAGTAGCTTACGGTATAGCTCCTTATTTTCGGCCTTCAGGCATCGGAAACCGTCTTCTGGCCCGTTATCTTCGCAAGCATCTGGATACCCGTGCCATGGCAGAGCTATGGATGATGGTAGCGAGTCTCTCGGGGGCACATGATTTTTGCAACTTTATCAGATCCATGTCGGGGATGAGGATTACGACTCCACGAACGATCTGAGCCAAGATGAAAAGGGAGTTAAGGGGTACGTAGAGACCCCACATAGCCCTTTTGGATTGATCTATCAGATCGCGAAAGACACGGGATGGAGCATCGAGTATATCATGCGCCTTCCTTATCCTACGCTGATCATGATGCTGTCCGACGCACCCCGTTATGTGAGCGGCCATAAAGACAAGCCCGTCCGCATAACCTCTAAAGAACAACTGTTCGGATTACTTTCACAAAAACAAACGAATTGACATATTTA
>Ga0129308_1002407_pt1 | contig 15936 bp, 14 predicted proteins | sample L827metagenome_FD_94440 | JGI IMG/M metagenome (GOLD analysis project Ga0129308, IMG submission 94440) | Ring-tailed lemur group fecal microbial communities from Wisconsin, USA - L827 metagenome | ecosystem: Host-associated > Mammals > Digestive system > Large intestine > Fecal | place: USA...
GACCACGATGACAAAGGGCAGCTCATCCGCAAATAACGATCACATACAACTCTTCTCCATAGAATGATACAGGCTTAAGACAAACTGAAAAGAGACGTCGATAGAGACGTCTCTTTTTAGTCTGCCAGGCCAGCGATCCTGCCGGGTGAAGTCCCCAGCGCGCCATTACCCAGTGGGCTTGACACTACAGCGCTACCTTTATACGGTTAAAAGAGATTACATGGGAAATGACCAGCTGCTTTCGGCCTATAACCTCCAGACAGCTGTCTGTGATGAATATATTGCAGTCGTGGATGTAAAACAATACGCATCAGACATGGAATGCTTTGTTCCACTGAAAGCTAAGAGTTACCCTCATAGGCTTATTAAGTGAACACTTTTTTACGATTAAAACAGGAAGTGTATAAAAACAAGGTATAAAAACAAGGAATCGCCAATTCCGGCCAATGCCGGTTCTGGCGATTCCTAAATTAGGGACTTATTTTACAGTCCCCGTTTTCAGTTGAGAGATGAACAGATTCGGTATGTACCGATCCGCCAAGATCAGTGGACCTCCATGAATTCCGGGTCGTTTTGTATGTGGCTTTTCGCGATCCGGTTGAGTACGATCAGTCCCAGCATGACTACGGCAAGAGTTGTGATCAAACCGGGCAGCAGGGATCTGGTCAGCCCTGCTGCGATGAAGCCCAGGAACGCGGAGACGCCCACTGTCAAACCGTAGGGCAGCTGTGTCCTGACGTGCTCCACGTGGTCGCAGGCGGAGACAGTGGAGGACATGATGGTCGTGTCGGAGATCGGTGAACAGTGATCCCCGAACAGACCGCCGCTGATGACTGCGCCGACGATCATTTCTCCGGGAATGTCAAAGCTGAAGGCGATGGGGAACACGATGGGGATCAGGATCGCCCAGGTACCCCAGGAGGAACCGGTGGCAAAGCTGGTCAGGGCGCCCAGAAGGAACACCAGTGCCGGCAGAAGTACAGGCGGGAAGCCGGTCTCGGATACCAGCGTAGCCATGAATTCCTTGACGCCCAGGCCATTGAGCACGCCGCCCAGCGTCCAGGCCATGATGAGAATGATGTTGACGGACATGATCTCCATGATTCCCTTTGTCCATTTGTTAAAGGCTGCTGAAGGCGTGTAAACATGGGAGATGCAGGCGACCACGCCTACAGCCGCGGAGCCGGCCAGCATGGCGCAGGTAACGGCCAGCGTGATCTGCGCGTTCAGGAAGGACTGCACAAATCCGTTATGCACGATATCTCCGGTCCAGAAGATGACGGCGAACAGTGTGCCGAACAGGGCAGCCAGCGGAATGACGATATTTTTCAGAGAGAGTGTAGCTTCCGGCGGGATCATCATATCCTTCGGATCCTCTTCTACGATGGGCTTATCGTTAGGACCGATCAGCTTGCCGGTGCGGATCGCCCGCTGTTCCGCCGTGTACATCGGTCCCACGTCCAGGCCGGTGCGGACCACGATGAGCACGGTCAAAATGGCAAAGATCGCGTAAAAATTGTATGGAATATATCTGAGGTAGATGGGCCAGGGGTTGGTGTCCAGTGCCAGAAGACCCAGCTGTACCGCGATCAGGCTGGAAATATAGGGCCCGCAGGCGCAGATCGGCGAGATCGACGCGATGGTGGCCAGGCTGTCGCACATGTAAGCCAGTTTGACTCTCGATACGTTGAAACGTTCCGTGATCGGTCTCATGATCACGCCCAGGGTCAGGTGAGGCTCCGTATAGAGAAAGGCGAAAGCGGCGAAGAAGGTACAGGTCTGAGCGCCCTTTCTCGACTTGATGTGCTTTGAGGCGAAGTCGCCCAGAGCCTGCGCGGCCCCGGAGCTTTTGATCATATAGATAAAGCCGCCTGCAGCACCGGTGAGCATGAGCATTCCGGCGTTTCCCGAGATGGCGGGTATCACGTATTCGCTGATCAGATTTGGAAATGCTTTCAGCGGATTGTAGCCGCTCAGAATAAAGCAGCCCACGAAAGCGCCGATAATGAGCGAAGGAAGAGTCTGCTTGGTTTTCAGGGCCAGAGCGATCACGAGGATGGCCGGCACAACCGATAAGATTCCATAGGTCGTCGTTTCCATATTCTATTCCTCTTTTCTGTATGTTCTGTGTATGCTTGATATGGCTGCAATCGTTTTATTCCGCCGGGGAAGATGCCTGTTCCGCTTCCGGGGCGGCGGAAGGAGCGGCGGCTTTGTCAGCGGTCCCCTTGGGAAGATCCGGAGTCTGGACTTCCTCCAGCCAGGCCTCGCTGTCGTTGTTGATCTCAAAGACGATCTTCCATTTTCCATCGATCCGCTTCAGGTGGATCAGGCTCATGCTCAGGCAGTTGTCCGCCAGACTTTTTCCAGTAGGAGCGCCATATGCACTCCAGCCGTAGTTGTTTCCGTGATAGCGGAGGCGCTTGGAAATTTTGAAGAAGTCGTCGTCCACCTTATAGGCGATCAGGTGCTCCATCTTCGTGGTGAGATTCGGGAAAGCGGAACAAAACTCTGCCACGGAGCGCACCACATCCTCTACGTGGGTAAAGACGATCTTATTTTGTTTGTAGTATTCAACATGTTCATCATAGTAATCATATATCTTTCCGATCATTTTGTAATCATAGATCAGGGTGGTCAGATCGGTGATAAAGGTCTTTGCGTCCTCCAGAGTGTTTAATTCGGCGTTGTCTACACGGGCTTCCAGCCGTTTGCGTTCGTCTGCCAAGATATCTGTCGTATTCATTTTACTGGTTCCTTTCTTCATATTCTGAGGTTCTGACGATTCCGGCCGGATCTCCGCTGCTGCCTTCCGGCATCATATCCGTGTTTTCACTGAAGGCAACAGGAGCTGTTCCCGGGGTCATGACATGGCCGATGGCCCTTCCGCTCCGAACCATCCATTCCTCTGTAATTTTCCAGCGGCCGTTCACTTTCTGGACGTGGCATTCGCAGAGACCGATGCAGTCTCTGCCGCCCTCGGAGAGGGATCGGCCTGTTCCGGGACCTTCTGCTGAGGGACCGGTGCTGGTTCCCACGCAGCGGGTGGACTGAATGAAATAGTAGCCGTCCTCTGGATTTCCTTCGGCAAAGATGTCGATAAACCAGCTTTCATTATCCGGAACCGCCGCTGTAAAGGCGAGGGTGTCCTGCATGACAGTGTCCACCCCAAAGACGGTCTTGCCGTCCTCTACATACATCACCGCGTCGTCAGTGTAGAAGTCGTAGATCCGTCCCAGCATCTTGTAATCCCAGACCAGCCAGGTATATTCACGAAAAAGGCGGGCAACCTCTTCCGGAGTTTCCAGCTGGCAGTTGTCCACATACTCCTCAAATTTTTTGCGGTGCTCGTAATTTGCTATTGTGTTTAGCATCTTCTTTCTCCTTTTCTTTTTTGATCTGTCTGTTCAGGGTGTGTGGGTAAGAGTAATTTTGTAATAAAGAGTACGTTATGGCGCCTGCCAATAGTAAATGCAAATGCCGTGCCAAAATTGTCAGAATAAAAAAACGGCAGCTTTCATGGGAAAACTGCCGTGAGCGGATAGCGCCGGATATTTTTATTATAGATGTAGAAAAGGACGGAAAAAAGGGTTGTTTCAATTTAATAGAACGCGTTTCAATAAAATAAAACATCAGTCTAACCCCAGTGATTTCAGCTTTCTCCAAAGCGTGGATCGACTTATTCCCAGCTTTTTCGCGGCAAGTGTTTTATTATTTTGAACAGACCTCATGACATCTGCAAGCTGTGCCCTGTCGGCGTTGCGCTTCTGCAACGCCCACTTAAGAAAAGCAACGTCAGAGGCGGGCAGATCCAGTGTCTCCAAACTATTTTCCGGTGTAGGAGAGCCATTTCGGGATGACCTGTGCTGGCTCTGGTCCTCCAGCGAGAGCAGGTAGGATACGATATCCGGAGTGATGAGGATCTTGTCTGAAAGGGCCACCGCACGCTCGCACAGGTTGTTGAGCTGACGGATATTGCCGGGCCAGGGATATTCGGTGAGCATACGCACGGCGTCAGGATGCATTTCTGTTTTGGGAGATACGCGGAGAAGCAGATGGTCGATCAGAGTGGGGATGTCTTCTCTGCGCTCCCGAAGAGATGGAATGCGGATCCTCAGAACGTCGATGCGGTAATACAGGTCCTCGCGGAACTGTTTTTGTTCCACCAACTGATGAAGGTCCTTGTTGGTGGCGGAAATGATGCGGGTGTCCACGTGAATGATCTTTTCATCCCCCACCCGGGTGATCTCTTTTTCCTGTATGACGCGGAGCAGCCGGGCCTGAAGCTTCAGGGAGACTTCCCCGATTTCGTCCAGAAAGATCGTGCCCTTGTCCGCCAGTTCGAAATACCCTTTTCTCCCCTGCCTTGTGGCGCCGGTGAAGGCGCCTCCCACGTAGCCGAAGAGTTCGCTTTCCAGGAGGTTTTCGGGCAGAGCGGCGCAGTTGATGGCCACGAAGGGACCGTTTCTACGCTGGCTGGCGTTGTGAAGAGCCTGGACAAAGACCTCCTTGCCGGATCCGCTTTCTCCAACCACAAGAATGTTGGAGTTGGTCAGGGCGTACTGCTGGGAGAGCCGGACCGCCTCCCGGGAAGCAGGGCTGTCGCAGATAATGTCGTCGAAGGTGGATTTGGCGATAAAGCCTTTGCTTTTCATATTTTTACGCGACTCCCGCCCGGAAGGATCCGGCAGGTCCCCGGTGCGCAGCAGCGCGGTGAAACCCGGCTGCCCGAAGTCGGCGGGCAGGCAGGGGAAAAAGCGGACCTGAACGGAGCAGCCGTTGAATTCCATGATCTCGCCGTTTGGATTTTTCCTGGCGTCGAGGATCCTTGAAATCATCGCGTCGGATCGGGAAGAGAGCATGTCCCGGGCGGAGCGGTTGACGTATAAGACCGTGGCGTCGGGACGAAAGAAGATCAGGCCGTCGCCAAGAGCGTCAAAAAGTGCTGATACGTTGGCTTCGCCGCCTGTTTGATTGCTGGAATGGGTTTTGCTGTCCATTGCCTTCCTCCTGTCTGCTCTTTTCAATATTATAGCCTATATCGGGAAGGAAAAAAACATTTTCTGCAGTCCATTTCTTTCATTGGCACAAAGATTGCAATTTTATAAGGCGTACAGACGGACGACGGCGTTCAAAGCGGCTGGTTCCACGGGCAAACTGCGATAAACTGCGGGCAGATTGTGGGCGGGCCTGCGGATGCCGGTCCGGACAGTTAAAAAAATGTTGCAGGAACGAGACGAAACCTTAGGAATAGTTGCAGAAACGCAACGGGGTGGATGAGCAACACAAAAGGGAAAGGAAGAAATGCGATGAAGGTCTTGAGATTTTTAGAGCCGGGGAAGATGATCCTGGATGAAGAGCCTGTTCCGGAGCTGCAGGGCGAGGATGAGGTGCTGGTGGAAATTTACTACAGCGGCATTTGCCGGTCCGATCTGGAACTGCTGCGGGGGACACATCCTCATCTGGTAAACGGGAATGCCTTTTATCCCATCATTCCGGGGCATGAGTGGTCCGGCGTCGTCTGCAGGACGGGAGCCAACGTGACAGAATTTAAAGAAGGCGACCGGGTAGTGGGCGATGTGAGTCTGGGCTGCGGCTGCTGCGAGATGTGCAAGACGGGGCGGTTCAATCTCTGCCCGTCACGGGAAGTCATCGGATCCTACCGGAACCGGCAGGGCTCCTTCGCCCAATATCTGAGGACCCATAAAAGAAGTCTCTATAAGGTGCCGGATAAACTGTCCCTGCTTGCGGCTGCGGCGGTGGAGCCGGCGGCAACGGCGGCTTACGCCGTAAAAAAATCGAAAGTAAAATACGGCGACAGGGTGCTGGTCATGGGCGACGGACCCATCGGTCTCTTCGCCGTCCAGGCGGCGAAGGCCTTCGGCGCGGCCCGGGTGGGCCTGATCGGGAGCTGGCCGCAGAAATTAGAACTGGCCCTGAAGAACGGAGCGGACTTCGCTTTCAGCTACCGTACAGGAGATGCGGAAGCGCAGGTCCGGAGGATCATGGAGGGAAACGAGTTCGATGTGGTGATCGAGACCTCGGGGAACCGAAATTCGATCAATCAGGCGATCTCTCTTGTCAGGCCCTCTGGGGTCGTCGGTATGGTCAGCTTTTACGCCGGAGCTGCAGAGATCAATATGAACGATGTGATCACCAAGGACGCGGAGCTTCAGGGGATCCTGGCAAGCCCCAACATGTTTGGCCCCACGCTGCTGTCCATGGAGAACGGCAGTATCAATGCGGGACCGCTGATCACCCACACGGTGGATTTCGCCGATGTGGACCGGGCTTTTGCCATCGCCGAGAGCCGGGAGGAAATGAGCGTAAAAATCATCGTAAAGGTAAAGGAAGGGTAAAAGATGGAGAGACAGAGCATACGGCAGCGGCTCCGGAAAAACGAACTGGTCCTGGGAGCGTTTCTCAAATCCGCAGACCCCTGTATGGCAGAGATCCTGGGCTGCAGCGGGCTTGATTTTTTCGTGCTGGACAACGAGCACGTGGCGCTGGATAAGGAAAAGATCACGAATATTATCCGCGCTGGTCAGCTGTACGGGATTGCACCCGTCATCCGGGTAATGAAGAATGAACAGACGAATATTCTGCAGGCGCTGGACGCCGGCGCCGAGGGAGTGCAGGTACCCAACATCGACACTCCGGAACAGGCCAAGGAGCTGCAGGGCTACGCTCACTATCAGCCTGTGGGCGTTCGGGGCTTTTCTCCCAATGTGAGAGCGGCCCGCTACGGAGCTGAAGGCATTCACGACTATATTCAGCGTTCCCTGGAGGAAACGCTGGTGGTAGCTCACATTGAGACGAAGGAGGGATATGAAAACCTGGATGGGATCCTGGCGGTGGAAGGCATCGACGCTATCTTTATCGGGCCCATGGATCTGTCTCAGTCCTTTGGCATCGTCGGGGACACGAAGAACCCGATTCTGACAGAATGTGTCGCCGATATCACGGCCAGGAGCCTGGCCGCAGGGAAGGCTGTGGGCACAGTCTGTTCAGCGGCGGAGGCCGGTCGTTATGCGGAGATGGGCATGCGGTACCTGCTGATCGGAAACGATCAGGGCGCGGTGCTGAATCATTTTAAGACCGCAGTGAAACAGGTCAGGGGGTGAACGCTTTGAAAATACTGGTGACAGAACCGATCCATTCCCAAGGGATCAGCCACCTGGAAGGGACGGGAGAGGTTATCATGGGCACGGGAACGGACGAAGAGACCATCATCCGGGAAGGGAAGGACGCGGACGCCATCCTGGTACGGGTGGCGAAGATCACGGAGCGTATCGTGGAGGCCCTGCCCCGGCTGAAGGTGGTGGCAAAGCACGGGATCGGCGTGGATAACATCGACGTGGCTTGCTGCACACGGCGCGGCGTGATGGTGGTAAACGCCCCCAGGTCAAATGCCAACGCCGTAGCGGAGCACACGGCGGCGCTGATCCTGGCGGCGGCGAAAAACCTGGTGTTTCTTGACGGTCGGACCAGAGAGGGCGGCTTCTCAGACAGAAACAGCTGGCCCACCGTGGAGCTTGAGGGGAAGACAGTCGGGTTCATCGGGATGGGAAATATAGCCGCCCTTGCGGCGAAGAAGCTGTCCGGCTTTGATATGAAAGTCATCGCCTACGATCCGTATAAAACGGAGAGCGACGAAGCGGAGCTGGTTAAGACGCCGGAGGAGGTCTACGCCCGGGCAGACGTGATCAGCCTTCACATTCCTCTGACTCCGGAAACGCGGCACATGATCTCCGATCAGGCCTTCAGCATGATGAAGAGCGGCGCGATCATCGTCAACGCATCAAGGGGAGGAACCATAGACGAGAAGGCACTGTACCGGGCGCTGAGGGAAAAGAAGATCAGAGGCGCGGCCTTCGACGTGTTCGAGGAGGAACCGCCGACTCCGGACAATCCGCTGTTCGCCCTGAACAACGTAACGGTGTCTCCCCACAACGCAGCGCTGTCAGAGCAGGCTCTGATCAACATGGCGGTCCACGCCGCCAGAGGGATCTGCGACCGGTTGGAAGGCAGGACGCCGGAGTGGGTCGTAAACAGAGAATTACTTTAAGAAAAGGAGAAAATGATGTCTTATACAAGCGTGCACCGTTTTCAGAAGGAAGACGGATTGGAACGGGTGATCCATCAGGAAAATTCAGGGGTAAAGTGGATGGGCTTTGATCGGATCGTGCTGAAAAAAGGGCAGAATCTGGATTACGATGCGCCGGGCCGGGAGGCGGCGCTGGTTCTGCAGAGCGGAGAATTTGCGGCGTCGGCTGATTGGAAGGGAACGACCTACGACGGTATGAGGGGAAGCAGAACAAATCCTTTCGACGAGCTGCCTTGGGCCGTCTATCTGCCCCCGGAGGCTGTTTTGCACATCGAGGCGCTGTCAGACCTGGAGTTTCGCATCTTTACAGTCCGGTGCGAGACTGGAAATGAGCCGTGCTGCATCGGCCCTGAAGATGTGGAGGAGGGCGAGCCCGGCAACGAGGCCATGCGTATGAAGCGGAAATACCGCCACATATTCGGAGCCCCCGGCAAGAAAAACGATGGGATCACCAAATTGTTGATCGTTGGAGAATCGATTTCCTGCATGGGAGGCTGGGTGGGATTTCCCGCTCACAAACACGACTTTGACAACGAGGAAGAATCCCCTCTGGATGAGATCTTCAGCTTCCGGCTGCGGACTCCGGAGAAGGGCGGATATCTGCTGCAGCATTCCTACGGTCTTTTGGAGGACGGCGGGCGCTGGGATGAGGTACAGGTGGTGGAGGACGACGACTGGGCCCTTGGGCTGAGCGAAGGGTATCACACCTCCATGGCGGCGCCGGAATGCTTCGAATATCTGCTCTGGGGACTGGGCGGAGAGAAAAAGATATACAAAGTGAAGTTTGATCCCCGATTCGACGCCTCCAATTTTTGATTCGTGTAACGATATGTTCATTTTATGAATCTGCCGGTACACCAGGGACGGCCCGCGGGCCATAGGGTCCGCGGGAACCCAATTTTTTTAGACATAAATGACAGCGTTATCATTCGCGTGCTTTTCTGACTATCTCACCGGGCGATCCAGTCGGACGGAGGACCGAACGACCAGATCCATGTCGAACTGTCTGGTAAAACGGACGCCGGGGGTCTCCAGTTCCTGACGGATGGCGGCTATGAGGGCGTCCAGCATCTCGTTCAGCCGGTGGCCCATAGTGGTGAGGTCATAGGCGGGCAGGCAGGCGGCGGGATTGTCGTCGAAACCCATGACGGAGACGTCCTCGGGTACGCGCAGGTGAAATTCGCAGCGCAGAGCGTCTATGGCGCCCATGGCCATGGTGTCCTCGTCACAGAAAATGGCGTCAGGCCGTCCGTGTTTCATGATCTCTACGGCGCCGCGCCAGCCATCCTGATGCCGATAACTGCCGGGACAGACGTGAAGGGGCTGGAGCCCGTACTCGGCCAGCTTTGCGATGAAGGCCCGGTCCCGGTAAGTTTCTCCATAGGGATCGGAAACGATGCCGATGCGCCGGTGGCCGTTTTCCACGAGAAATTCAGCCGCTTTTGCCGCGGCGCCCTGGTCGTCGCACCATACGCCGCTGAGACCGGCAAGAGTGGAAGGCCGTTTGAACAGAATGACGGGAATATTGATACCGGAGAAATGTTTGGGTATCTCATAGGTGAGAACGGCAGAGGTGACGACGATGGCGTCCACCCGATGCCGCAGGACCTGGGCTACGATACTTTCGATCTGAGTGGTATCGTCCAGAGCAAAAACTAGGATCTGCCAGTTTGCGCGCTGGACCCGGTTGGCGATCTCCACCAGAAAGCGGGAATAAAAATAGCCGGCGGATCTGCCGATCACCACGGCGATGGTGTTGGTACGGCTGGAGACCAGGCTGCTCGCCAGACCGTTCGGCGTGTAGTGAAGACGTTCGGCGGCTTCCATTACCGCCGTGACGGTGCTTTCCCGGACGCGGCCCTTCCACTTTGGATTGAATACTCGGGATACGGTGATGGGAGAGACATTCGCCAGTCTGGCAACGTCGTTGAGAGTGGCAAAGGATGATTTTTTTCCAGTCGTGCTCATAGTGACCTCCTGAGAAATCAGATATAGTTGTCCGCAAAAATGACAACGCTGTCATTTATAATAACACAAATTCGGGAAAAGAACACCCCGGAGGAAAGGAAAAATGAAGTATGCTTGACACCATTGCAAATTTGGGGGCGCGAAGGGCCATGGAGGATTTTGTGGATCACTGTGAGCTGAAGACGCCGGCGGAGACAGCCAGACTGTTTCGGGAGTATACGTGGCTGATCTGGGATTACAAGCTGATCGGAAAGATCTATGACTATTACCCGGATAAGCTCCCCCTTCACACGGAACACACAGAAACGATAGCGGATGTGGAGACTGTGGCGGCCAATACCATGGCGTTCACAGCGGCGGTCCCGGATAACGAGACGGTATTCCTCGATATCTTCGCGGAGGGGGACCAGGAGCACGGCTACTCCTTTTTTCAGGCGACCCACACCATAGGGACCAGCACGGGCTGGAGCGCCTGCGGGCGGCCCACCGGCAGCAGTCTCGCCGAGGGCGGACGCGCAGGTATCGGGACCTGTGAGTGCAGAGTGGAGAAGGTAGACGGCAAGTGGAAGATCGTTGAGGAATGGTTGGTGCGCAGTACCCTGGCGGAACGGGCGGCCATGACGCCTGATGACGGAGAGGAGGCTCAGCCTGCGGAGACCTCAAAGCCCAAAACGAAAGTGGATCAGAAGACGCCCGGCGATGGAGAAGAGAGGGGAGGAACCGCCATGAACGCGGATGAGAAAGCGGCGGAGATCAGAAGACTCTGTGCCCTTACGGATCACGCCCGGCTGGAAAGTCGGGAAGACGTGAAAACATTTGTCGAAAGTCTCACTAAGCTGGTGTACGATTACAAGATGACGGGTAAAATCTATGATTTTTATTCCAGAAATGTGGAATACCACAAGCAGAATAAAATTAAGTTCAAAAATATTGAAGAAGTGGTGGCTCAGACCGCGGCTTTCTGCGCCGCCTTCCCCGACCTGGAAACGGAGATCGAAAACATCATTGTCGAGCAGGCCGCTCCGGACTTTTTTAAGGTATCGCGTCGCATGCTGTTTCGCGGGACCAATCTGGGATTCAGCCGGTTCGGCGCGCCTACGGGCAGAAGCCTGGGCGACGGCTGCCGCAATCTGACGATGATGTATCTGAAAAAAGTGGACGATGAATGGAAAATCGCACTTGAGATCAGCAACGACTGCGAAGAGTGGCTGCGGACGGTAATGAACGGTTCCGCGCTGTAGGATGGATGTATGTCCGAGAAAGGAGAGCGTTATGAGTCCCAGAAAAATAATCATTGTGCTGCTGTTGGCCTGCTTTTTCATGATCAATCCCCCCGGCATTCTGCTTTACAACAAGCCTGTCTTTATCTGCGGGATCCCCCTGTTTGCCTGCGGGATCATGTTTTTCGCCCTGATGATCGTGCTGCTGCTGTTTATCTTGTACCGGATCGAGTTCGGAGACAAGAAGAGAGGAGGTAAATAAGATGCTGAAAACACCTATCCCCTTTATCATGATCGGAATTTATATTCTGTTTGTCATATTTTTGTCCTGCCGGGCCAGCATTAAAAAGCGGAAGCCCAACGAGACCTTTGAGGATTATTATACAGGCGGAAAGTCCATGGCGGGCAATATCATCGCTCTGATCATCATGATCACCTTTTATTCCGGCACGACCTTTACCGGACAGGTGAGCTTCGCCTACGGCTACGGCATGGTATTCCTGCAGCTGGTGGCGGACAGCGTCACCATTGGAACTATCATGTATTTCTTCGTGGAAAAAGTATGGCCTCTCTCCAAGAAATACCGGCTGTCTACGCTCAGTGATCTGCTGGAACTGCGCTATCAGAGCAAAGCGTTGAAACTTCTCTCCTCCAGCGTCATCGTCTGTTTTAACATCATATGGCTCATCCTTGAGATCCGCACGCTGGGCTATATTTTCAACATCGCGTCAGGCGGAGCCGTGAGCAACAATGTGGGAGCGTTTCTGGCCTTTGCCATCATCATCGCCTACGTGGCCACGGGCGGCGTAAAATCCGTGGCGGCGGTGGACAGCTTCTCCTCTGTGGTCATGCTGGTGGGATCGCTGACGGCGGTGATCTACATCATCAGCTATTTCTACGACGGCAGTCTGGCCAATATTTTTCAGGCCGTGGCGGAGACGCATCCTGACTTTATGCTCTTCCAGGCCGGAGATGCGGATTTCGGGCTGGCCTACTGGTCGATCTACGCGCTCACTGGAGTGGTGATGTTCATTTACCCATCCAACTACATGGAGATCTGCCTGGCAAAGAGCCTGAAGGAGATCAAAAAATCCTCCATTATCGCAGCGCTCTCCGGCCCCTGGTTTATCATTATCTTTATCATGGGCTACGCGGCGCTGGGTCTGGACAGCCTGGGATTCACCATCGTCAACCCTGAATCCTCCCTGCTGGAGATGGCCAGTCTGACGGGGAGCGGACTGCTCCTTGGAGTGGTGACCACCTTTATCTTTGCCGCTTCGCTGGGTACGCTGGACAGCACGCTCATCGGGCTGTCGGGCCTCGTCTCCAATGACATCATCGCCAATGTGCGCAGGATCCGAAGCGGCGAGCCCAACATCGGAGAAACAGGGGACGATGCGGCGGTGATCCGCGAGCGGGTGACGCGGAGCGCCAAAACAGAAGTCATGATAACGAGGATCGTGTCAGTGCTTCTGGGCTTTATCGCCTTCGGCTTCAGCCTGGTGGATCTTCCCGTCATGGTGTTTCTGAAAACCTATTGCTCCCAGGGGCTGCTGCAGCTGGTCCCCTGCGTCATCGGCGGACTTTACTGGAAAAAGGCTACGCCGCAGGCTGCTATCGGCAGCATCGTCATCGGTGTGGGCGCGTATATTACGATCAAGGAATGCGGCCTGTCCGCAAGTTCGGTGCTGGCCGGCGCGCCCGGCGCGCTGATCAGCGTGGCTGCATTCATCATCATCTCTCTGTGCACCTACAAAAAGTATTATGCAGAGCATGGAGAGCTTCAGGGGATCTACGACGACTTTTTCGTGAAAGGAAAAGTGGAGACGTATATCGAAGAAAACTTCTAGCAGAACCAGCGAGAAGAACCAGCGAGATCAGGCGGGCATCCCTGTATGGGCCGATGCCCGCCTTGTCTTTTTGAATTTTCACTGCCCGTTACAGGGAAATGGCACAAAACTTGCTTTAATATAAATGTGGCAGATGTCGGTCAGATATGACGGCTGTCGGCGGAACAGGTTCAATGGAAAGCGAGGAAACTGTCATGGAAAAAGAGCTTCTGAAAAAGTGCGGAAAATACAGGGAACATTTTCAGAGACTGATGGATATAGAATGTGCAGTCCTGGACATTACGGAGGAGCCGCGGCTCTCCTCGCAGAACTGCCCCGGTCATTTTTGCACATACTGCGGGTATGAGAAAAAGGACGAGATCGCCACTCACGTGTACGGCTGTAATGAGGCGTACCGGTGGAACGGCACATATATCTATTATTGTCCGGCGGGACTTGTCTTCGTGGCGGCGGCCGTATCAGACAGGCAGGGATCGCTGTGCGGAGCGCTGCTTCAGGGACCTTTTGTCATGGGTCCCATGGAAGATCTGCTTTTATATTTTCCCTATAAGGATATGCTGGATCGCGTGGGCGGACTGACGGTGCTGACGCCGGAGCAGGTCACGGATCTGTCGGAGATCATGGGGGCGGTCACGGCGCAGATCAGCGGTTCTGTCCATCGCCGGTATGATCCGTTGGCAGGAAGGCAGCAAAAGGTACTGAACACCCTCTATGACGTCATGGAAAAGTATGACGATCCGGCGGCAGAGCCCAGATATCCGGTAGAGGCGGAAAAAAGGCTTCAGCAGCTGATCCGATCGGGAGACAGGGAGGGATCCATGGAACTTCTGAATCAGATCCTGGGCGATATCTATTTTATATCCGGGTTTGATCTGGATCGGATCAAGGCGCGGGTACTGGAACTTCTGATCCTGATATCGAGAACGGCCATGGAAGCGGGGGCGGACGCCGGAGAGATCTTTCGCTTTAACGAGGACAATATTCGGCGTATCGAGTGCATGGAGGATATCGAACAGCTCAGCATGTGGCTCAACCGCCTGCTGCTCCGTTTTATCAGCAGTTCCTTTGAGGCGCGGGAGGTGAAGCACGCGGACATCATCCACAAAACCATTCATTTTGTAAGGCAGAACTATCAGAAAAAGCTGTCTCTGGAAGAGATCGCAGAACATGTATGTCTGAGTAAAAGCTATCTTAGCACCATTTTCAGAGATGAGATGAAGCTGACGCTGACTTCCTATATCAATCAGGTCCGTGTGGAAAAAAGCAAGACGCTTCTGCTCCGCGACGACGTGCCGCTGGCGGACGTGGCGCTGATGTGCGGCTTCGAGGATCAGAGTTACTATACGAAGATCTTTCGCAGAGCCACAGGGACGTCGCCTAAAAAGTACAGAAGCCAGGGGGGAGGAGGCTAATCGCAAACTTCAGAAATTTGTACAAAAAAGCGAAAGATATTTCTATAATTCAGGGACGGTTTTCTGTAGGTTATAGGTAAAGAGAAGGAAGGCGGGACGCCGCCTGCCGGCAGGAGCCCGGAGGAAAGGGAAGGAAGAAAAGGAGAAGACGATGAAAGAGATAATAGAAGAGATCAGCGCATTGCTGCAGCAGGGCAGAGTTCCCAAAGTAAAAGAGAAGGTGCAGGAGGCGCTGGACGCGGGGCTCGATCCCAAGGAGATCCTGGAGGAAGGTCTTCTGGCGGGCATGGATGTGATCGGCGGGAAATTTAAGCGCAACGAGGTCTTCGTGCCGCAGGTGCTCATCGCCGCAAAGGCTATGAATTCCGGGGTGGAAATTCTCAAACCGCGCCTGATCGGCGCAGGAGTTGAGTCGAAGGGCAACGCGATCATAGGGACGGTAAAAGGCGATCTCCACGATATTGGAAAAAATCTTGTGAAAATGATGCTGGAGGGGAAAGGCCTGAACGTAGTGGACCTGGGGGTAGATGTGCCGGCGGACCGCTTTGTGGAGGCGGCCCTGGAGCACGACGCGAAAATCGTCTGCTGCTCCGCCCTGCTCACCACTACCATGGGAGAGCTGCGGCACGTGGTGGAGACATTTCAGGAAAAGGGCGTGCGCAGTCAATTCAAGATCATGATAGGCGGAGCGCCGGTCAATCAGGCATTCTGCGATTCGATCAACGCGGATTGCTATACGCCGGACGCAGCGACAGCTGCGGAAGCGGCCCTGTCGCTGCTGAGCTAGTGAACTGCCAAATTGTGAATGTACCAGTACAGCAGACTGAACTTGAAAAGGAGGCTGCAAGTTGAAACAAAACATGAATTGCTGGCTGGAGGAGACACGGCTGGCTAAAATCAAGAAGCCCATGCCGGTGCTCTCTTTTCCTGCTATTCAGCTGATGGGGATCACGGTAAAGGACCTTATATCGGACAGTAAGACCCAGGCTGAAGGTATGAAGCGGGTGGCGGACCGGGTGGATTCTGCCGCATCGGTGAGTCTGATGGACCTGTCGGTGGAGGCGGAGGCCTTCGGATCAGATATTCGTTTTTCCGACGACGAAGTGCCCACAGTGGTGGGTCGGATCGTGACCACCAAAGAAGAAGCGGAGGCTCTGACCATTCCGCCTGTGGGGAAGGCCAGAACGGGGATCTATATCGAAGCGGTGCGCCTGGCGGCGGAGCTGATCACAGACCGTCCCGTCTTTGCGGGCTGTATCGGGCCCTTTTCCCTTGCCGGCCGTCTCATGGACGTATCGGAGGCCATGGTCAACTGCTACATGGAGCCGGAGATGGTCCACGTGGTACTGGATAAGGCCACGGATTTTCTCATCCGTTAC
>Ga0129308_1002408_pt1 | contig 15935 bp, 13 predicted proteins | sample L827metagenome_FD_94440 | JGI IMG/M metagenome (GOLD analysis project Ga0129308, IMG submission 94440) | Ring-tailed lemur group fecal microbial communities from Wisconsin, USA - L827 metagenome | ecosystem: Host-associated > Mammals > Digestive system > Large intestine > Fecal | place: USA...
AGCGTTCATCCTCACAGCGATCTGTCTGTAACCATGGATTCCCTGGTAAATGGCGAATCATCCAGCAAGTATACATTTGAAATCCTGGTGCTACAGCCTGTGGATGTAACTGACCGCCTGGAATTGCTGAAAAACTTCCATCTACACTCTTAAATACCTGTTCTCCAATATAACTTGCTCCAAATCCCTCTGGACGGTCAAACTTAAAATAATAAGTCTCTGGCTGTGGATGTCTGTGTGGAAGATATCCTGACCAGTTTCCTCTATCATTTAAAACCTCTCCTAATACCATATTGGAGTAAGGTGCAATATCATGGTCAAAAATCGTATTCACACGGCGTTTTGCCACATTTCCAAATTTTCCGACACTGGAATATCCCCAAGGAGCATCCTCCGGACAATATAGGCGAGCTGCAAATTCTGTCTCATTTTTTGTACACTGAACAAGAATTTCTGTCTTATCCATTGCTGTTACGCTCACTTTTGTTTCCGTACAAACATGCACGCACCAAGGACCTTCTGTAAAGACATCTTTTCTACTCACCTCTGCCTTTTCCTTCTCCCAGGTAAACTCTGCCTTCCCTGATAAAAGAAGAACCGCCATTTCCTCTCCCTCACGTTTAAACGTCCTCACTTCTCCTGATTCCATTCTATATACACGAATGTCCATCATCATTTCTTTATATTCATTTTCATAAGTCGTTAATATCTTCTCACCGTTTGCATCAAATGCTGGATATCCAAATACTTTACCCATATCTATTCCTCCTATATTTATTTTTAATAATCTCTTGCCTCTCTTCTTCCTTCCATAACACCTTCGCAAGCTTTTCTTACAGAATCCTTTTCAGAAGTAGTTGCGATACCTACATTCCACCATGATTCATATCCATCTGTCATTGTCTTTGGAATTACTTTTAAATCGAAGAGACAAGCAATCTCTTGTGTCTTTGCATCCTCTAGTGCTGCTTCTAACTCTGCGATTGTCTTACATGTATATGTTTTAAGTCCATATCCGCGACCAACCATAGCATAATCTACCGCAATCAAATCTCCACATGGTTTTTTGCCATCCGTATAACGAAACTCTGTTGCAATGCTTCCGATACCGTGATTCATTTCCAGGTTATTAATACATCCAAATCCACAGTTATCAAAAATTAAAATATTTACTTTCTTTTTCTCCTGCATAATTGTCATAATCTCACTGTGAAGCATCTGAAAACTGGAATCTCCGACTACACAATATACTTCATTATCTGGCTCTGCAAATTTTACGCCCAAAGTTGCTGCCACTTCATATCCCATACAGGAATATCCATATTCTGCATGATATCCGCCGCGCTTATCTGTAGTCCACATACGTTGCATACAGCTTGGAAGAGAACCGCCAGCTGTAATAATCGTCGCATCCTCATCAATCACTCTTCGAATTGCCGCTAAAGCTGCTGTCTGTGTAATTTTTCCATTCGTCATCTTCACAAACTCTGGAATTGTTCTTGGATCTCTCGCCTTAATAATTGGTTCAAAATCTTCTCCTGTATATTCAATACAAGCCAAGCGAACCATTTCTTCCTCCCATACTTTCTTTGCCGCAGCAATTTCCGTTGTATAGCCAGAGCAATATCCTCTCTCACGAAGCTTTTTTGCTAATGCTTTAACCGTAACTTTTGCATCTCCAACTGCCTTTACAGCGTCCATTTTATATGCATGAAATCTACTATTATTGATCGTGACAAATTTTACATTTTCATTTTTAAATAGACGTTTAGAGCTTGTAGTAAAGTCAGACATTCTGGAACCTATTGCAATTACTACATCTGCATCTTTTGCAATAATATTGGAAGCATAAGTTCCCGTTACACCGATACCACCTAAACAATATGGATGGCTAGATACACAGGCGCTCTTTCCTGCCTGGCTTTCACCAAATGGAATTTTAAATTCTTCACAAAAATCTTCCACTGTCTTTCCAGCTTCTGAATATCTAACTCCACCGCCCACAATAACTAACGGTTTCTTTGCATTGGCAATCACCTTCGCAATATCTTCTAATTCTTCCTCCACTGCAACTGGTCTTGTGATTCTATGTACTCTTTTCTTGAAGAAGTACTCTGGAAAATCATAGGATTCTCCCTCCACATCTTGACAAAGACCAATGCAGCATGCTCCTGTCTCTGCTGGATCTGTCAATACACGCATAGCATTAATTAAAGCTGTCATAATCATCTCTGGTCTTGTAATACGATCCCAATATTTACAAACCGGCTTAAATGCATCATTTGTAGTAGTTGCAAGACTATTACTCTGCTCTAGCTGCTGCAAAACTGGATCTGGTTGTCTGGATGCAAAAGTATCTGCTGGAAATACTAATAGCGGAATATTATTTACAGTCGCTGTGGCACATGCTGTCACCATATTTGCTGCTCCAGGTCCTACTGAGGAAGCACATGGAATAATTTTCTTTCTATTGCTTTGCTTCGCAAAGGCAATTGCTGTATGACACATTCCCTGCTCGTTTCTTCCCTGAAGAACACGTAACTGTCCTGGATTAGTATCCAATGCCTCTCCTAAACCTACGGCAATCCCGTGTCCAAAAATAGTAAAAAATCCCTCTACAAATTTTGTCTCCTCTCCATCCATGGAAACATACTGATTATCTAAAAACTTTACGATAGCTTGTGCTACAGTCATTTTTATTGTCTTTGTCATCTTTATTCTCCTTTCTTTTCTCTTTCCTATATTTTGCATTAAACGCGGGCAATCATTTCACCGTATAACTCTTTTTCTTCTTTGATAAATGCATGCACTGCATCTGGTCTAGGAAGAGCATCGGAACAATTATTGCTTCTTACCATCATGGATGCCTCAGCGGAACCAAATTCTAGGCAGTCGATAATTTCCCATCCCTGATACAATCCATATAAGAAACCTGAACCGTATCCATCACCGCCGCCAAATCCTTTTCTTGCCTGTACAGGAAATGGCTTAATGCTAAATTTTTGTCCGTCACAAGTATATGCAGTAGAACCTTTCATTCCATGCTTAATTACAACGATTTTAGCATTATAACTTTGCCATAATACCGCACTCTCTTCATCTGTCATACCTGGCTTCATTAATTTTTCTGTCAAGTCAAATTCTTCTCTGGAACCCATAATAATATCAGCTTCCTTCGCCACGATGGAATAATAAATAGAAATCTCATCGTCATTTTTCCAGTTGTACTCTCTATAATCGATATCAAAAATAACTTTCGTATTATTTTTCTTTGCCAACATTACAGCCTTGATTGCTGCTTCTCTTGATGGACTCTCCGCCAAAGCAGTTCCAGAAATTAAGATTGCTTTTGCTTTCTTTATGTACTCTTCATTAATATCATCTACATGAAGCTGAAGGTCCGCGATACAATTACGATACATCAAAATACTACTTTCTTTTGAGGAAAGCATCTCTGTAAAAGTAAGACCTAATTTTTCACCGTTCGTACATTTTGTAATATAAGAAGTGTCAATTCCTTGTTCATTAAAATAATCTACAACATACTCACCAAATTGATCATCTGATACTTTTCCGATAAATCCTGCCTTCATTCCATGACGGGTAACACCGACAGCAATATTGGCTGGAGAACCTCCTACAAATTTTTCAAAATAATGCACCTTTTTTAAAGGTTTAAATTCCTCTTTTACATCATCACTATAGGCTGGGTTAAAATCAATTGCCACCCTTCCTAGAAGTAATAAATCAAATTCTCTTGAGCTATCAAAATCAATATACTTCATTCTTATATCCTCCGTTTTACTTTTATTTTTTTTGCGTGCTTTATCTTTATTTTGCGTGTTTTTAGCGTGTTTTGTTTTGTAATATTATATTAGCACGCTTTTTATGTTTTTGCAAGTGTTTTTTTTATTTTTATTATTTTGAATATTTCTCACAAATTTCTGTTATTTATCTATGTTAAATAATCACATCTTTGTTTTTACACGCAAACGCACGCAAGTGAAGAAAGAAAGAGGTCGAATAAGTTAACTCCATTGCACAGTTATCTTATTCGACCTCTTTCTCCTTCATTAAAGACTCTCTCTCAATAATATCTCTATTTCTGAATATAAATGTTTTTTTGTTGGCGTTCTGTCATAAATTAATTTATCCAATAAAATCTCAAGTGATTTTCTCCCTTGTTCTTCAATTTTACTGTCCAAAGTCATAGTAATAGTATTTCTTTTTAACAACTCAAGTATTTCTGGATAATTCTCATAACAAATTAGCTTTGTATTTTTCCATTCATAACTTTCAAGAACTTCCCCCACTACTTTCACTCCACCACATGTAATAAATATACCTGCTATATCTTCCTCCTGCTGGCAAATTTTGGTCATCTCTCTATAAATCATCTGAGACTTTTCCTGTGTATAAATGCTAGGCAAAAGTTTTATTTCTGGATAATACTCTTCTACAAGTTTCCGAAATCCCTCTTCTCTCGTACCAAATGGAAAAGACTGGTGTTCTGATTCATCACTTGTAAATATAACTACCTTTCCTTTTCCCTGCAACAATTCTCCCATTAATCTCCCTGCAATTTTTCCCGATTTAAAACCATCCTGACCAACAAAGCAAAGTCTTTTACTGCCTTTAATATCAGTATTAACTGTAACAACAAAAATTCCTGCCTCCACACATGCATTAATTTTTTGAACAATTTCAGGGGTATTAATCGGACTCATAATCACTCCATCTACTTTTTCCTGTACACAATCATCAAGTGCTTTTTTTTGTGCCTGTACATCAGGATATGAAATTATTACATACTCAAGAAAAATCTGAAAAGATGCGTATTGGCGTAATTTTTCCTCAATTCCTCTTTGTAATACAGCTCGCGCATCAACTTCTAGCAATATTATTTTTATATGCAGCTTACGTTCCTGCATTTTCAAGGCTTTTCCAATTGGATTTGCCTGATAATTACACTGATCAATAATTTTTTGTACACGCTGTCTCACAGGATCACTAACTCCCGGTCTATTATGCAATACTTTATCCACTGTGGATCGATGAACCCCTGCCATTTCTGCAATTTCTTTAATTGTAACTCCCATCTTCTCTCTCCTTTAATCTCATGTTAAGAGTACGTACTCTTAACAGATTATATCACTTTAGAGAAACTCTGAAAAGCCCTTTATCACACAAAAAACAGCTTTGTATATTCCATAAATCAATATCAAATATACAAAACTGCCTCTTAAAATTCATTATTTTTTTATACTTTCCACCCTCTTTGCTTCACGCTCAAGAAGTTCTTTCATAATATCAGGATACTCTTTATCTAATTTATACAATAATAAAATCACAATCATTATAATTCCTAAAACTACAATTCCGTAAATAAACAAATTAGAAATTGTCTGTAACGTATGCTCTGACTGTACTGCAAGGTTTCCATCATATCCATTTGCTTCCATGATAAACCCAATCATAGCAGAACCGATTCCTTGTCCAAACTTCTGTCCAGAAGTTGTTGCAGATTGAATTGCACCTGCGGTTCTAAGTCCTGTTTTCCACTGACCATACTCAATGGCATCTGCAATCATAGTAAAGATTAATCCCAAAATTGGCGTCATACCGATACCTCTAAGTAATCCTCCAAATGTAACTAGAGGAACACTCTCTGGCGCAATCAAAAGAATTAAGGAACCTAAGATTAAAAATACAGCCCCTACAATACACCAGTTTCTCTTTGACATCAAATGCATTACTCTCCCAAGAAGCAACGTAGCAATAATTGTGATACCAAAACATGCTGTATTTACATTTCCAATAATATCTGTATTACCGACAATCCATTTACAATAATAAGTCGCCATAGTGCCCGCGAATGTCTGATACATTGCAAAACAGACAAAAAACAAGAATAACATAATAAAATATTTATTTTTAAATAATGCTGGAATTGCTTTGCTTAGAGGAATCTTTTCTCCTCCCACATCATCATTTACCACAACTCGTTCACGCACACATGCAAAACAGAACAACATCATAAGAGCCGCTCCAACCGCATAGATTGCTGTCAAAATAATCCAGTTTTTCTGAGAATTAATCCCCCCTGGCATAATTCCTAAAATACGAGTAAACAATAATGTTACTAAAATATTTCCGATTGGACTCATAGCCATACGAATAATATTAATCTTCGCACGTTCCTCTTGATTTCTCGTCATATAAGTCATAGTTGTCGCAAATGGAAGCTGAAACATCGTGTAAACAATTGTAAGCATCAAATTATATGTAATAAAAATATAAACAGCTTGTGCCATCTCGCCAACTTGTGGAACTGTCATCATCAAGATTGCTGCAATCGCATAAGGGATAGACATTCTCAACATCCACACTCTAGCGCGTCCATATTTCGAACGTGTGCGATCCACAATAAAACCAGCTGTAATATCAGATACGCCATTAAAAACCTGTGATATAGCAATAATCATGCCGATTGTTGCCGCCGATACATGCACTACATCCGTGTAAAACATAACCAAAAGACTAGTTGCGATTGTAAATACAATATTTGTAGAAATTTCGCCACATCCATAAGCAAATTTCTCAAAACCGCTGACTCTGTCTTTATGGATTAGTTTATTAAATCCATTTAAATTCATCTGTACTCTCCATTTATTTTCCTTCTGCCATATTGTAGTATCTAAATATTATACTCACCAAATCCACTACATCCCATACACTGTAAGCAAAGAAACAGCATAGCTATTCTATAAAGTACGCTTTTCTGTCTTTATTAGATACCACAATATATTTACTATTATTTACTAATTGTCTGATTTAATGCGTCAATGGATGTATTTACTCCTGCTTCCACAGACATCGTCAAATCTTCCATTTCCAAAGAAACATCTCCATCATATCCCATCATACTAAGCACTGAGAAAAACTCTTTCCACCATTGAAGATCCTTGCCACAACCTACTGCGACATAATTCCATACTCTATCGGCAGACTCTGTTACTGGCTTAGGCTCTAAAATACCGTTTACATCGGCAAGACCTCTCTCAATTCTTGCATCTTTTCCATGTACATGGAAAATACATCCTTTTAATGCTCTTGCTGCTGCAATTGGATCTGCACCGAGAATCATCATATGAGATGGATCTAGATTAATTCCAATCATTGGGTCTGTCGCATTTCTTAATTTTAGCATTGTTTCTGCGGACCATACCATAGTTCCTGGAAACTCCTCAATCGCAATCTGCTCTACACCACATTTTTTACAATGTTCAACAAACTCTTTCCAAAACTCAATCGTTACTTTCCACTGATATTCATAAGCTGGTGCCATAAAATCTGGCCATGAAATAGTAGAAGTAATCCAGTTTGGTGTCGTATCTGTCGCATTTCCTGCTGGCAAACCTGCCATAGCTACAATCTTCTTTACTCCCAATTTTCCAGCAAGCTCAGCACATGCATACATAGACTCTTTGTATTCTTTTCCTGTCTCTGATGGCCATAGAGGATTACAAGACGTATTAAGTGCGGAAATTCTCATTCCACGTTTTATCAATTCCTCCTGAAATGCAGCCAATTTTCCTTCATCCGCCAATAGCTCCGCTGTATTACAATGTTTTTGTGCTCCCCAACCTCCAGCTGTCATCTCTACTGCATCAATTCCCAAAGATTTTACCTTATCAAGCATCTCTGTATAAGATAAATCTGCAAATACATCTGTACAAATTGCAAGTTTCATTATGTATTTCCTCCTCTAATTCTTTTTCTATTTTGTTTTATTTTTATACTTTTTTATTTTTATACTTTTTTATTTCAATTTCTTACATTACTTTTGCTCTTATTTACCAAGTAGCTCCCTCTCTATTCTCTCTCTCGCTTCTGGAGCCTGTTTATCCATTTTTTCTGGGAAACCAAACATAGATACACATGCGATATTATCACCACCCACCTTTGGAGCATCTGGCTTTAATTGCTTATTGGCAAAATCCATTTCTCGAAGTGTCTCAAAAATTCCATCAAAATCTACATCTCCCTCTCCCATTGCCAAATGCTGATGAATCGTCACATCCGATTTTCCACGAGCATTGAGCCAAGGAGGATTTGCAATATAACGGCAATCCAAGGTCTGATTAAAGGTATCTGCAAATAATACATGTGTCAGTTCTTCGCCAGCATATTTTAACATAGAACGCACATCTCCTTTACCTTCATCATAGAAAAATCCATGAGGTGAAGAATACACATATCCAAGATTTTTAGAACGAAAATATTTTACCATGTCACAGGTTTCATTATTCAATTCACAAAAATCGTATGGATGGGATTGAATTTCTACACGCAGCCCTTCACGTTCAATAATTGGCAATAATTCTTCCATAGAGCGGAACCACATTCCATTACAAATTTCTGCCTGATTTGGATCTCCAGATAATTCTGTATTAATTACTGGAACTCCCATATTTACTGCAATCTCAATCATCTTCTTCCAGTTTTCTACTGCCATCTTCCTCTGTTCTTCTGTAGGACCTGACCAACGATAAACTACAATAAAAGAGGAAATCTCCACACCAGTTTCACGAAGTGCTTTGCGGTACTCCGACTCACATTCCTCAGAGAAAAGAGGATGTTTATAAAACGGATTGATTCTTGGATGTGGTGACTGCTCGATATATTTATATCCCCAATCAGCCACCTGATGAACCATTCGATTAATATCCATCTGTTTCGCAAGTACATCTACATCAAATGCTATCTTCATCCTTATTTTTCCTCCTTATTTATAAAATTCTGGCATTTCTTCTATCTCAATATTTACCACTGTTTGTGTATCGCGTGCACGAGAGGCTGCCGCCGCTGTCATCTGTCCAACATATCCATCCCATGCGGTAGGTCCATCTACGCGTCCTTCTTTTGTAGCATCAATCCATTCCTGAACTTCTATATTATAAGCCTCCACAAATCTAGTAGACCAATCGCTGTGAATTGCATGTCCTCTCTGAGCATTTGCACAAACTTCAATATTAGCAGGCTCTGGGAGATTTAAAATTGCATCCTCACAACATACTTCGCATTTAATATCATAGCAATGCCCCGTATTTACAAATGCCTCTACATCTATTCTCACACCAGATTTTGTAGTTAAAATCATAATCTGAGGATCCATGAGATTAGCATGTGTGCGTCTTGTATTTTTCGCAAACACTACTTCTGCCGTTACATAATCTTCATTTAAAAGCCATCTTAAAACATCAATTTCATGGATCATAGAATTTTCAACAGCCATTGGTGTTGTGTAACTCTCATCTACAGCTGGATTTCTATGTGCACAGTGTAAAAGAAGAGGTTCGCCATAAGTACGGTTCTGAATTACCTCTTTTAATTGACGGTATCCTGGGTCATATCTTCTCATAAAACCGACCTGAACAAGCTTCTTTCCTCCTTCCATCTCTGCCTCAACAATGCGCTTACAAGTCTCTGCCTCTGGTGCCAATGGTTTTTCACAAAATACATATTTTCCTGCCTTAATTGCGGCCATAACATATTGCTCATGATATGGGTCAATTGTTGTAACGATTACTGCATCAATATCATCGGATGCAATCATTTCTTCGCCATCTGCATAAAATTTACATCCATACTTATCTGCTACAGATTTTCCAAACTCCACATTGATATCTGCACATCCTACTACTTTAGCTCCCTGTAGCTTATTATTAATTCTCTCAATATGTGTTCTTCCAATTGCTCCAACACCTACAACGCCTACTCTTAATTCTTTGTTTTTATCCATTCTTTTTTCCTCCTTACTCTTCTTGGTTATCCTGTCTCGTTATAAAGAGCTCGTGCTCTTTATTGTGTTTAAAAAATGGATTTTATCTCAAAAATCCTTTGTTTAAAAATAGTTATTTTTTATTGCGAGCTCGTGCTCTTTATTTTGTGATTTAATCATATCTCATCTTCTTTCAAATGTCTATTGACAATTATTCCAAATTTCTCATCTGAAATTATACATATTAACCAAAAGAACTTCTTTATAATCAAAAAGACATTGTCATTCAGGAACTGGACGAAGCGGTATTGAACCAGCTTATCAGTAAGATTCTGGTGGGCGAGGTTCAGAAGATAGACGACCAGAAATTCCAACAGGTCAAGATCATTTATAACTTTGTCGGGAAAATCCCGGAGATTGCAGCATAAAGACAGTGAGGCCCGCCCCATGCCGGGGAGGGCCTTTTTGGAAAGCACAAGAAATCGTTTATTTTATCTTTCCGACTCTCGGTTCCCGTAAAGGGAAACCGGGAGTCATTTTCGTGTTTTCGCCGTTGTCTCTTGCTGACTCTCTTCCGATACGTTCTCAACACAACTCAACAGATCTTTCGGAGATATTTTATAAAGTTTAGCCAGTGCGATCAGATTGGAAGTGTTTGGGGTGCTGGAACCATTTTCCCATTTTGAAACGGACTGACGGCTGACGCCCAGCGTTTCCGCAACAAATTCCTGCGTCATCTGGCAGCGCACGCGGTTTTCCTTTAAGGCTTCTCCAAGAGATTTTGCCACTGCCTTCTTTTCTTCCCGCACCTCTTTGGAACGAATATACCTCTTTAAGGCTTTCACAATCAGGGCGAAAAGATAGACAATCCCAGCGAAAACAGCGAGACAAAACAAAATGTAAAAAACAGCGAATAAAACTGTAATCACTCTGGTTGTATCCATAAAAACTTCACCTCTATATTATTTTACCTGAAACAGATCGACCTGTCCAGCCGTTACTGCGGTCTTGTCCCCAGTTCCTGGATTTGGTTCAGCGCCTTCTGGGGAACATCGGTTTCATCAACTACTTCTACGCCGACCGTAATCGTCTTGCTGGCGCTGACCTTGATATAGGTGCCAGGGGCATAGTAGTCCTCCGCACTGCCGAATTTCTTAAAATACACTTCTTTGGTCTCTCCATTTTCGTCATAGCCAATCAGGTCGTACTCTTTCCCTTTTTCCTGCTTTACGCCATCGGCGTCCACAAGCCAGGAATCCTCGTTTACTTCATCCTCCGGGATTTGCGTGTAGTAAAAGTTCGATGCGACATAGCGGTCATTATAATATCCTTTCGCCCAGAATGCACCCGCCACAATAAGCAGGACGACAACGGCAATGACAATTCTCTTTTTTGTTTTCTTTTCCATTGCAAAAACCTCCATTAAAACTCAAGTTCTTTTTTACAAAAACCAATTATGGCAATAACTGTGGGAAGGACAATATAAATCAGCAGGGCAGCAACAAATGTAAAGATAAAGGGGTTTCCTCCAATCAGGTTTGCCTTCACCGTATAAAGCTGTACTGTATAAAGATATTTTGTCAGATCCCCGATGGTATTGACCAGAAACTTCTGCCCCAAGACCATAGACAGCACGATATAGACAGTTTTTGAGGACAGCAGGACATAAGCGATGATCCCACCAACCGCATCTTGTGAGAAAAAAAACGGGATGGTGGAAAGCGCAAGGTATCCCAGCGCCCGAAGCATCTCTGCAGCCACAGTAAGTGACAAAGACATCAGCTGCTGTGTATTGGGAGCCAGTCCGAGGACGGCGGGTGTACAGAGCACCAGAATCCCCATGATAACGGCAGAGCCGAGCAGAAGGATTGCACTTTCCAGCAGCTTTGCAAGGATGATATGGCTTCTTTGCATCCCGTATCCAATGGCTACCTGCATGGATCTGCACTTGAAATCATCCGCATAGACGGATATGAGTATAAATACGCCAATCACCAGCGGAAAGAAGCTCAGGAAACTTGTCACTTTGGCTACATACATTTCCCCTGTAAAAGACGGATTCAAGTAAATAAATACCAGTATTGCAAAGAGAAGTGCAAAAGCTCCCACAGAGCCGAGAAAAGATTGCTTATGCAGGATGCGGCGCAGGTCAGCGTTGAGATAATTTGTCATGGATATTCCCTCCCACCAATTCAAAGTAGTAATCTTCCAGAGACTTGTATGCGGAACCTTCCTGAAAAATTGCGATACCGTTGTCTGCAAGAAGTCGTTTGGCTTTTTCGTAATCAGATACTCTGATCTGGATTTTATCGTTGCGCACCTTCAAATCCTCATGGGTGATTTCCCAGAGCACTTGACCGTGATCTATGATACCGAAGCGGGTGGCAGTGTGTTCCAGCTCTCCAAGAATATGAGAAGAAATCACCACTGTTGTTCCATACTCGGCGTTCAATTTAACAATCAGGCTTCGGACATCTGCGATGCCCTGCGGGTCAAGCCCGTTGACTGGCTCGTCCAAAATCAGGATTTCAGGATTACCAAGCATGGCATTAGCAATACCGAGTCGTTGCTTCATACCCATAGAAAAAGAACCGAATTTGGCGGTAACATCCTGTAAGTCTACAAGCGACAGAACACGATCCACTTCTTCCGTCTTTTGGATGCCTTTCATCTGCCAATAGTATTCCAGATTTTCTCTGGCAGTCAGGTAGTCAAAAAAGTTTTTCCCGATAAAGAACCCGATCTTCTTCCTGCTGGCTGACAATGCAGATTTTGTTTTGCTTCCTGCGATAGAAAGCTGTCCTTTTTCGTATTCTGTCAGTCCCAGAATAATTTTGAAAATCGTCGTTTTGCCAGCACCGTTCTTTCCGATCAGCCCATAGATTTCGCCCTCCCGGATGGTAAGGTTTACATCCTCAAGAACCTGGTGCGTTCCATATTGCTTATAGATATGTCGTAATGAAATCATGTCCATTACCTGTTTCACCTCTCCTTTCCTTTGCTGAAAGCAGCTTTGTTTTCTTGTTACACCATAAAGGTTACCAAAAAAGCCCAGTTGCTGCCACCAACTATCATGTAAAACTTCGCTTACATTGGGGTTTACATTGCTATTTTACGGCTTAAACAGGCTATTTTTGATAATTTCTCAAGAAATTGAATTCATCACTTGACATTGTGGCAAAGATTTGATGTCGATTGACGAGCTGGTCGTGATAAACGGCGGTAAATGCCTCCTGCAGATCAGAGGTGTCCGTCCCGGCGAGCTGTACCGCAATTATGAGATCAACGCCGAGGATTCGGAGGCTCAAAGTGCATAACGCTGTTCCTGCCTATTCGGTCTCCATGTCCTGACAGGTTTTGTTTTTCCTGATGGAAGGAAGTTTTGATTGAGGATACGTGCGCCTCCCCTGTAACTGAATATTTCCGAAAGTCTTACCCCTGCCCCTTATGCCGCTGATGACGGAATCATATCAAAGATCTTAATATGCTGCTGTATAATAAACAGTATGAAAGGTCAGTGATTCCTAATTATTTTTTGAAACATATTGAAATACAAATGTGGTTGTGCTAAAGTCTCATTTGGGATTTTAGTGGAGGTTCGGTATGAATAAGGAATCTCAAAATCTTATCAATGATATAAAACGGGCAATCATCAAGTTTCGTGGCATCTACTCGGCTTAGTCTGTCGACCACAGAATCAGCTATCACGAAATGCTTGTGATCTATACAATTCGTGAGTACGGATTTTGTACGTAAAAACAGACTCAGAACTAAGAAGTTGGCTATGCTGACACAACTATTATTGGAATATAACAAGATATTATTTACTGTCTTTGAAATAAAGAAGGAGTAGGATATGGATACGATTGAATTTTACGGAAAAGAAAAAATTAGCAAAATACTTTTGAAATTAGCCCCGCCCGTTATGCTGGCGCAACTAATTCAAGCACTATATAATATTATTGACAGTTTGTTTATCGGCAGATTTTCCGATACCGGTTTAACCGCCTTGTCAATCATCTATCCAATACAACTTTTGATGATTGCTCTTGCGGTGGGAACCGGTGTAGGCATCAATACGGTCATTGCTGCAAAACTGGGTGAAAATCGAAAAAAAGAAGCGGAAGAATATGCTGGTGTTGGCACACCACTTGCTGTAGTTCTTTGGTTTTTATTTGCTTCGATTTGCTGGCTCATTATGCCCGCATATGCAAGAATGTCCACGGAATCCGAAGCAGTTATTCAGGATGTAATTACCTACGGCAGAATTGTCTGTGTATTCAGCTTTGGCTTGTTCCTGGAGAGTATTTGGACGAAGGTTTTGCAGGCAAACGGTGATATGAAAACGCCGATGCTTGCCCAGGTTGCCGGTGCGGTAACTAATATTATTATAGACCCGTTTTTGATTTTCGGTATGTTCGGTCTGCCCCGTATGGGCATTGCTGGTGCTGCGATTGCAACCGTTGCCGGACAAATCGTTGCTGCGCTGATCGTGATGAAGAAGGGATTCCGTCCTTCCCCTGCAAAAGAGGTATATTCGAGATATATTGCAAGAATATTCCATTTAGGAACTCCCAACATTCTTATGCAGTCTGCATATACCTTCTATATCCTTGGCTTGAATTTGATTTTGGCAGGGTTTTCGGACCAAGCGGTTACAGCGTTAGGACTTTATTATAAATGGCAGACCTTTTTCTTCATCCCTCTGGGCGCAATGCAGACCTGTATCGTTCCAATGCTCAGCTTCAACTATGCTGCCAGAAATATTGACCGTTGCAAAAAGACTTTAGCAATCGCTATTGGATTTGGACTTACACTAATGGCAATGGGAACGCTGTGTTTTGTGTCCATGCCAGAACAGATGCTTCGTGTGTTTACATCAGACTCTCTTGTAATAGAGATTGGTAAAGTAGGATTTCGATTTGTTGGCATCAGCTTCCTGCCGTTGGTCACTTCTCTGATTTTTCCGGTGTTTTTCCAAGCTGTTGCATATAGCTTGAAAAGTACCGCTTTAACCATAATACGCACGATGGTGCTGTTTGTGCCGTTGGGGTTTCTGTTCTCCCAGTTCGGTCTGAATTGGTTCTGGCTGACTTTCCCAGTAACAGAAACAATCACAAGCGTGATTGGCTTTATATTTTATCATCAGTTCCTTGAAGCAGACTATGTTAAGAGCAGAAAGCCGGATTACCCTGTCCTTGGTAGTACTCCAGCATTGCAGCCATCCAAACCAGGTATTATTATCACTATCGCAAGACAGCACGGTTCTGCAGGTAAACAAATTGGCAAACTGGTGGCGCAGCAGTTGGGTATTCCGTTCTACTACAAAGAAATGATTGCTCTTGCTGCCCGCGAAAGCGGACTGGATGCAGAGTTTATTTCCAACATTCACAAGAACTCTCCTGATGTGCTTCGTGACCTGTATTTGAGTACCAGTGCAATCCGCTATGCCATTGACGCGCAAAAGAAAATTATTCGTAGGATTGCGGATAACGGCAGTTGCGTGATTGTTGGCAGAGCCGCAGGTTATGTGCTTCGGGATTATGACAACGCAGTTCGGATATTTATTCACGCACCGAGAAAATATCGCACAAAGCGAGTAATGGAAATTTACGGAGATACACTGGCAGAGGCAAAACGCAATATTCATCGTTCTGATAAAGCCAGAGGAACTTATTATCGTTATATTTCCGGCAGACGTTGGGGTGATGGAAAGAATTATCAACTTGTTATTGATTCTTCTGTGGGTATTGATAAGGCGGTGGAAACAATTGTAAATTATATAACTACAAAATAGGATTGTGCATAAATAAGAATGTGAAACCGCCGTTTCAATCGCTTTGTCAGTGAAGCCGGAGAAGACAGGACAGCCCAGACAACGGATTGACCGTAGACCAGGCGCAGGAGCTGGGCGAAAAGTTTTGCAGAGAACATTTTCCCGGACACCAGGCGCACACTATAAAAAGGATACCGCAAATCTCTTGCAGTATCCTTTTTAAAATTATGACAAAAAACTATTTTGCTGCTTCCAACACTGTCTTAACAATTGCTGTGACTAACTTCTCCAATTCTTCCATACTGTTAATCTCAATGCTGCCTTTACTCTCAGGAGTTTCCTCCTCATCAATTGGACAACTGAGTGCTGCTGTAA
>Ga0129308_1002409_pt1 | contig 15933 bp, 9 predicted proteins | sample L827metagenome_FD_94440 | JGI IMG/M metagenome (GOLD analysis project Ga0129308, IMG submission 94440) | Ring-tailed lemur group fecal microbial communities from Wisconsin, USA - L827 metagenome | ecosystem: Host-associated > Mammals > Digestive system > Large intestine > Fecal | place: USA...
AGCTTCTGTCCGAAAACGAGGGAATCCACGGCAGGCACTACCTGTACCTCCGGCGTTGCCTTCGCCACCGGCACCGTCACTTCACATTCTACGGTCTCATAGTTCTCCGCGTCATCGGGCGTAAAGACCGCCTCATACGGCTTTGCTCCTACTGTCGGAACGGTCTGAGGCTCTTTCCAGCTCCAGACGCCGGCAACCATTTCCATCTTTCCATCGTATTCTGCACTGCCGTCAGTTCCGTTCAGCGCAATGCTTTCCAGCGTAACGGCAGGATGATATTTCTGATCCGAAACCTTCGGCGAGGTCACCTTGACAAATGCCTTCGCAACCGCGATCTCCAGTGTTCCGGTGCATTCCTTATACTCCTCGTACTCCGGCAGGAGCGGTGTAAAGATCCATTCCGCCTGCGTTTCGGATGCCTTCGGGATGCAGTCCGGATCCTTCCAGGACAGCGTACCTTCTACCGGCTCTCCTTCCGGCCCTGTAAATACAGCCGTATCCGTATTCAGCGCCAGACGGTTCAGCCTCTGCCCGTACGTGAGCTGATTGTCCGCCAGCGTGACCGGGTGCTCCGCCGACTGTGTCACCGGGAAACCGTCCACAATCGTCACCTGCACCGTCAGTGTTGCCGTTTCATAATTCTCCGAATCCGCGGTCAGGATGATATCCGCTGCGTCGCCGACTACTGTCTGATCCGATACCGTATACGTCAGGCTTCCTTCCTCGTTGATCTGCGCGGTCAGCCAGTCCTTTCCGGATTCACGGTACTCAATCTGCGCATTGTACGTTGTCGCTCCGCGGTTCTTTGGAAGCTTGGCCGCAAAATCGACCGTCTCATTTGCCTTTGCGTATCCTTCGCGGTACTCTTTTGACTGAGACATCGGCGGCACAACCGCTTTCTGAACTTCTACGGCCACCTCAATTTCCGCAGGTACATAATTCTCAGTATCCTCCGGCGTGAAAAGAGCCTTATAGATGCTTTCACCCACCGGCGGGATCGTGTCAGGCTTATCCCAGCTAAAGCTGCCTGCTACCGGCACGCCTCCATTCAACTCTACCATTTTTCCGCCGTTGAAAGCTGACTCTTCGAGCGTCTGCCCGTATGTGAGAACCGATGTCGTCGGATTTTCAGAAAGCTTAAGGGTTTCCTTATCCACCTGAACATTTATTTCCGTTTCAACGACTTGATAATTCGCAATATCCTCCGGTGTAAAGACCGCATTGCAGGAGACAACACCCGCCGTAAGCTTCGTGTCCGGCTCCGCCCAGCTCCAGCTTCCTTCTACTATGCGTTCCTCACCCGCATATACAGCGGTCACTTTCGTATCCACCAGCCCGATCTGCTTCAGTGTGAGTCCTGCCGTGTAAGGGCACGGCTCCGTACTAAGGCCGGTCTCTGGCAGCATAGGAACCGTCCTGGTTACCTTGACATCCACGCGGCCGGTACAGATGGCGTATTCCTCCTTATCAGGAGTAAACGTCCACTCCACCGATACTATCCCGGCTGGCGATAACAGTTCCCCGTCCGTCCATGCCAGCGTACCGTCTACATAGTTCCCATCAATATCGACAAACTGCACATTCTCCCGATTCAGCTCCAGCTCGGACAGCTTCTGTCCATATGCCAGAGAGCCCGGCGCCGTCACATCCCCGATTTTAATGACATCCAGCTTCTCCGTGATCTCGATATCAATTGTGTAATCCGTATCCTCATAATTCTCCAATGAAGCCGTCACAATAATCTGTGCTTTATCTCCCGCCGCCGCAGTAGACTCAATACCGTAGGTCACAAGCCCGTCTTCGGACACAGAAATGGAATCCTTTTTCAGCACAGAAGCCTTATCCTGTATTGCAAATGTATAAGCAACCTTCCCACAGTCCTTCGGGAGAAGTAACGCCAGATCCTCCTGCTCCTTCTCTCTTGCAATGCCCTCGCAATATGTTTTGGAAATTGTCTCCGGCTGTGCAGGCGCTTTCGCAACGGTCACGGTCATTTTACTGGCGACTGTCTCGTAGTTATCCGCATCCTCCGGCGTAAAGACGACTGTATATTCCGTCGCGCCGCTGTCACCCACTGACGGTTCCACCGTTTCATCATCCCAGCTAAACGTACCAGCTACCGCCGTCTCCTCCATTCCCTCACCAACAGCCAGCACCGCGCTGCCGCCAGTCAGCTTCGCATCCTTCAGCGACTGTCCGAACGTGAGAGAGTCTGCTGCAGGCAGCTCCTGTATCACAGGAAATGCCTTAGCTACCGGCACTGTGACTTCACATTCCGCAATCTCATAATTATCCGTATCGTCCGGCGTAAAGACTGCCGCATATCCATTTGTTACCACCGTCGGAACTGTCTCCGGATCTTTCCAGCTCCAGGTACCGACAACTGTTTTCGTACTTCCATCGTAATCCGCGCTGCCGTCTGCTCCATCCAGAGCAATCCTTTCCAGCGTAGCCGCCGGATGGTATGTCTGTCCGGGAACCTTCGGCGCGTTCACCTTGACTACTGCTTTCGCGACCGCGATATCCAGTGTCCCGGTGCATGTCTTATAATCCTCAAATTCCGGCGTCCTCGGTGTAAAGATCCATTCGGCAGCAGTCTCGGCTACCGTCGGGATATGCCCCGGATCAACCCAGGCCAGCGTACCTGCTATCGGTTCACCTTCCGGCCCTGTAAACACAGCCGTATCCGTATTCAGCGTCAGCTCCTCCAGCCTCTGACCATATGTCAGTTGATTCTCCGCCAGAGCCACCGGGTATTCCGCCGACTGAGTTACCGGGTAGCCGTCCACAATCGTCAGCTTGACTGTCAGTGTGATTGGCTCATAATTCGCGGAATCCGCCGTCAGAATAATATCCGCCGCATCGCCAGCTACGGTCTGATCCGACACCGTATATGTCAGGATGCCTTCCTCGCTGACCTCCGCCGTCAGCCAGTCTTTTCCGGCCTCACTGTCCTGAATCTGTGCACTGTACACCGTCTCCCCGCGGTCTGCCGGCAGCTTGGATGCAAATTCAACTGTTACATCCGTCTTCAAAAGGCCCTCGCGGTACGACTTCTGCTCAGCCTCCAGTACCGGGGCTGCAGCCCTCGATACGACATATTCCTCAATCACCTGCTGCGGCAGCTTTGTTCCCGCGCCGTCTTTGATATCGGCCAGGATCCGGTACGTCCCTGCAGCGGTCGGAGTCCATGTGACGGTATTCGCCGCCGCGTAATCCTGGAGAAGCGTCTCATTTCCGGCTGCATCCACTACCGCAAACCGATACTGGATCTCACCTGAACCGCCGACCGCAAGTGCGCTGAGCGTGACCGTGCTGCCGAAAGGCTGCGGAGACGCTTCTGCGGCCGCCAGATCGACATCCATCTGCAGCGGGCCGGTGACTGTAAGCTTATAAGTTTTCTTACAATCAGGGTTATATTTCGGATATATGGTGATCGTATTATCACCTGGTTTCAAAAGCCTGAAATAACCCATCAAAGAACTTGTTTTTACGTATTCCATTCGGCCAGGATTTTCGATCTCGACCTCCATTGTTTTGTCCGCATCCGTCGGTTCCCACTTATTCAACCACATATACAGCGTATCATCTACAGAAAGATCTTTCGGCAAAACAGAAGAATACGAACCATATGTCCCCACTTTATTCCAATAGGCCGCCAGGCTGGTAGCGACCGTCAACTCTGTTTCTCCCCCGCAAACTGTACAACGCAAATGCGCCTTGCCGTCAGTAACTCCAAGATTTTCATACTGATGCCCGTTCTCAATAGGCGTCACCGTCGAACTGGAGGGATCTGCCACCTCGATATCCTGAAAGGTAACCTTTTCTTCCTCCCATGTATACCAGAGCAGCTTGCCGTCTGAAACCACCGGCTCATCGTCAGACAGGCTGCCTTCGTGTTCAAAAGTTGTCCCGGATGGTTTGCCATCTGCGCCAATCTGCTGACAGCAGACTTTTCCATTCCTGCTCCACAGAACCATGAACTGATCATCCCCGGTTTTTACCAGTTGTGGGGTTGATGTAGTTCCATCGCCTTCTGCAAAATCAGTCAGCCAGTTTATCGTCACTTTATTCGTTGTTCTGTCGACCGCCGCAACAAATACATTTCTTGTCTTACGACTGGCGAAATCTGCGTCCTGCACGACAGAATGACCAGCTATCAAGTACGAAGAAGAGGAAATCTCAAAACCGCCGATTGCCGCCCCTGTCGCATTATTTCCCTTTTCCCCGGCAAACTCCATCACATTGATCACTTTACACGTCCCATAGCCAGGCGTAAAGCTTCCGGTCGTAATGTCTGTCGGATATTTGATTAAGACGATACTGCGCGGATTTGCATCCCCGTGATCCACCGTAACCAGATTGTTGCCTTCTATCTTCACGAACTGGTTAAATGAATGACTCACATAGCCAACAGAACTGTTCATCACATCCGTATAGGAATCTGTGATCTTCATATTGTCCATATCTACCTGAATCGTCACATTTGCCTGATGATTATATCCATCACTTGACTTATACATCTCATGGCAGGTATGTATAATCAGGTACTTACCATTATCGTCCATACGGGCAGTACCTGCATCAAAAGGCACAGTGGTATTACAATCGTACAGACCAGCAGAGGAAATCCGATTCCAGTCTTTATCGTATTTTGTGATCCGATATACCTCTACATCTGCAGATTCTTGCGAATTTGTCTGGCCAGTCACCAGATAATAATTCGTATCCGTCTCGTGGAAACCGCCAAATATCGGCAATTCCTGTGGTACTTTTTTGGTTCTGATCTTTTGGAGATTATAATCCTTGTCATAATACTCCACCAGAATTCCCGGCTCCGTGCCGATCAGCTTCTGCACATATTGTATACGCATCAACGCACCGTCATCGCAGACGCTGGTGTAGGACTTTCTGGTAGATGTCCACCTGTTGTAGTCCTGCGAGCCCACATTTCCTCCCTCATAAGTGTCGCAGCCTCCCTGCGCTGCCTGCACTCCCATTGACGCTCCGAGCGTCAGAAATGCAGCCATCAAAAGGCAAGTCAGTTTTTTTCTCATCCTCTCTCTCCTTCCCTTAACTTCCATACTTTTCTATTATGTTAACTCTCTGCCCGGGTTAAGTCAACCATAAGATTACCCTTCCTCCAGCAATCTCCCCAACAAACGCTCCCTGTGATTAATGAACATCTCCATCACCTGATAGCTCTCCGTCTCCTCATAACCGCAGCGCCGTATTTCCCCATCATCAAAGCTGAGAATGTCCGCCCCCGGAATCCCCAGAAGAATCGGCGAATGGGACGCAATTATAAACTGTGAACCCTGCTGGGCCATTTTTGCAATCTGGATCAGCAACGTCAACTGCCTCTGCGGGGAGAGGGCTGCCTCCGGCTCATCCATGATATAGAGCCCCTCCCGGTCAAAGGACTGAAAATACGCAAGAAAGCTCTCCCCGTGCGATTGCTCGTGCAGCGATTTGCCTCCGTATCTCGCATAATAGACCTCTTTGGGCGTCATGTCTCTGTAGTCCTCCGCTTTGCTGGCTACATTGAAGAAGCTCTCCGCGCGGAAAAAGTAATTTGATTTCGCACGGCGATAACCCTTCACCATGCGGATCGCACTGCCAAGCTCAGACACATCGTCAAAGGTGCTGAATCTGTAGTTTATGGTCCCGCCCTCGGGATTAAATCCATACGCAACCGCGATCGCCTCTATCAATGTAGATTTGCCCGTCCCATTTTCACCGACGAAAAAAGTGATATTCTCCCGGAAATCGAGAGCCTCCATTCCCCTGAGCGCCTCAATACTGCGCAGGTAGGAATCCGGCTCGATCTGATCCCAGTCAATCCGAATGCTCTGAATAAAATTATTGTTCATATCTCTCCCGGCCCCGCCACGACATAGTAAGAAAGGAACCGGACCTATAGAATTCTTAAGTCCGATTCCTTTATCCTGCCTCATTATAGCATAGATCCGCCTCACGATAAAGGCGGAAATTTTCCATAAAATGGCGCATTTATATTGGGTATGCAAAGCATTATGATACAAATCAATACAGGCAATTTAAAATATTTTTTTTAATTTTCAGTAGATTTATTCTGAGATTTGTGTATAATAAAAGTAGAAACATACACAGGCTCACTCGCTGAGGGAATCATGTCGGCTGATCCGGGCACTCCCCTGTTAAAAAAATAATCGTGAACGATTGCCGATCGCAAAGCTCTTGGAGAGTCCAAGAGCTTTGTTCGTTATAGGAGAACATATGAATATTACGGACATACAGGCCTGTGCTGACTATTTTCAGGCAAATTACCTGCGTACATTTTATCTTATAGTCACCTACAATGGAAGAAGTTTTATCTTAATCGGTGAAAAAGGAAATTTCCCTCATTTGATGGGAATCCAACAAACTACATATCGCTCCAACGGCTATAACAATCCAAAGATGCTTTTTAATGACATCATAGGCAGACGCACCATCAGCACCAATATCTTACCTGGCAATATCGCATCCACATCCAAGATGTACAAAAAAGCGCTTAATTTCCAAAACAGCACTGACTTATTCTGGAAAAACAAAGGTCCTTTGACCGTCAATTATAATCCGTCTCTGAGCAGTTCTAAATTAAACAATGTTGATGTTCTGCTTACTGACATTGACAAAGGCTATATGCTGGGCTGGGTTTCCAATGCCAAAGTTCCGGTTAACGCGGATATCAGTCTGGAAAAATACTGTATCTGCACTTGGATTGATGAAAGTGCTGGTTCTGTACAACGCAAAGAAAAGTACCTGCCTGGACAGGAGATTGAACTGCTACGATATGTTTTCGCTTTTGACGGCGATTCTAAATTGATCCGTAAAAAGGAATATAATTATTCCTATAATCAAAAAATGCATTTTCTGGAAATATGTGCAAGAAACGGTAATAATCTGTTACTGGATCATGCAAATACACATTTCTATACGGAACTTGCAGTCTCACACGATATTCACTGTTTAATCAATGGTGTACAATACTGACCTTCAAGCATTCATTTCAGAATATTTGAAGGCCATGTTAAAATTATTCATAAAATTGTTTTCCCGGTTTCAAAGCCGTGCTGGCTGGCGGTCCAGCATTACACGTACTCTCTGACATCGTCGCGCGGCACAATACCAACCGTACAAAATGAGCATCAGCGGCACAAGGAGCTGCATGTTCCACGCGCGGTAATAGCTGATCGCGCTGAGTCCGCTGGAAAAACCTGCCGACGCGAGGCAGACAACCGCCAGGGCCGCCCACTGGAAACGGCGGACGGTGCGCGAGAAACCGGATGGCATTCTGAGGATTTCTGGCGGCCGCGTTCCCGGGGACTCCGGCGCTGAGGTTCCTGGAAATTCCGATGGTTGTGCTCCTGGAAACTCTGGCATCGAGGTTTCCGGAAATTCTGGCGTTGAGGTTCCCGGAACTTCCGGCGGCTGTGTTTCCGGGAACTCCGGCGCTGATACTCCAGGCAGGTCCGATTCCGATCGTAATCCTGCGAGAAGAGCAGCCGCAACCGGGTACAACCGGGCGGTCAGACGGAGCATGAGACATAATGCACTGGCAGCGGCAGCCACCGTGCAGGCGAACAGCAACAGGGCAAATATCTGTTCCGGATGCTGCGGAAGAATGCCTGTAGGCCGCAGCTCTCCCATCATACTCACAGCAGGAAACAGGATCCGGCTTACGCCTCCCGAACCGTAAAATGCAATTGCAGCGGCGCACACGAAACCGGACAGCACCAGCGAGAGACGGCCTGCGCGTCGGACAGCACAAAGGGCTTGCTGTCTCATCGGCTTCCGGCTTTTTTCATTCTTTTGATTATTCCACATCAATTCTCCCTCCTGCCCATTCTCTGTTTCCATATAGCGGTACAGCACCGGCAGACTGACACCTCCGAGGCATGCAAACACCTCGAAGCTGCCTCGCAGGATGCTGTCGATATCGCGGACTGCTGTGCTCCCTGCTGTCCACGACGCCGCCCCGGACGCGCACAGAACTGCGAGCAATACCATTCCACCTGCTACAGCCGCCCCGGCTATCACACAAAGTCCTCCTGATCTATACCGTTCCCGCCATATGTTTCTTTGCACCCGGGTGTAATTTGATCCGCGACTGTTTTCAAACACTTTTCTTTCTGCCCTCATACCCGTCTTTACCTGACTCGCTGCTGATATTTGTGCGGCTTCAGCAATTTTCTCCTGCCTGTACCGCCGCAGGGCAAAGTATGCAGCGACAGCAAACACTACCAGGCACAACACCATGATCAGCGCCTGCGATGGCAAACCCTGTGTGCCAAAGCCTGTTGCCGATGTCCGAGTGGATAAATGCTGCGCATCCACTCCTGTCGCCGCTGTCTGCGTTATCATTTGACTGACTGGCTGTCCTGTCGCCGCTGCCTGCGTCATCATTTGACTGGCGGACTGCCCTGCCGCCGTTGCCTGCGCCATCATCTGACCAGCAGATTGTCCTGCCACTGCTGCCTGATACGGTACATGCCGCGCGGCAAAGCCTGCTGACGGATTCTGCAGCATCAGCCGCTCCACAGCCCGCTCCGACGCCGCTGTCCGCGGCAGCAGATACTGTGCTGCAAGCTCCGCGCCAAGCCGCACAAACACGGCAGCCTGTGCAGCACAAAAAAGCTGGACTGTCACACCATAAACCCCAGCGGCCCTGCCCGCGGGCTGACTCAGATCACTGAAACCAACCATACGATCGGGATGCTTGCACAATCCAACAGTCTCGCCCGCAGACTGGCTCAGATTACCGAAACCAACCACACGATCGGGATACCTGCACACTTCATCGACTCTGTTCACTGACCTGCTCTGCCCCATCCCTGCGGACATCAGCGTGACCACCACACCCCAGACCGCACCGCCAAGCAAGAAGCACATAACGGCATCCCCGAATGTTTTCCCCACGAGACAGAACGGCAGTAAAATACACAGCTTTGCCGTCCATTCCATAATCAGGCCGTATTTCATTGTCCGCACAGAAATCCTCCGACTGTTTCTCATTTTCTCCCTCTCCTTCTGTTGTTTTGAATTATGTTCTCCGCCGGTCACGCTACAGGCGCGCAGTTCCAGTCCGGACAGTAACATTGTATTTCCATCAGACAGAGAAATTCATATCCTGTTTTTTCGCGAAACCCGAACCGTTTCCCGAATGGTCTAAAATAGAAATGTGCTACGCACATTTCCGCGCCGAGCGCGGTCGCTTGCGACATATTACATCTTCGCGCGACACATATTACACTTAGCGAGGTGTTTTCGAGCTTAGTGTAATAGTGTACAAAGTAGTGCGCATCCACGCGGAGCGTTTTTGTGTCATAGGAGACGAAGTTTCCTATGACACAAGAAAAAAGGATATCCCTGTCTGGAATATCCTTTACTATGCCCTCATTTACCTATTCTATTCGCAGCCTTCTTCTGAAGCTGCTCCGTCATACGCACTGCACCACATTTCTCCGAACCACGCAATTCTTTCCATGTACTGCGTGCAGAACACCATCCCGGTCCCCGCTACTCTTCCTTCTGATTCAGCGAGCGGATGATGTACTCCTTCTGCCGTTCGATATGCCTGCAGGTCACCTTCGCCGCCTGCTCCTCATCCCGTATCTCCAGCGCGCGCAGGATCTCCTCATGCTCGCGCACCAGCAGGCCGTGTGACTGCCGGTCCTTGAGGTACTCCATTCGGTAGCGGTACATCTGCTCCCGGAGGTTGTTCAAAATCTGAACCAGCCTGCGGTTGCCGTTGGAACGGTAGATCGCCTCGTGGAAATTCACGTCGGCCTGCGCGCAAAGCACGACGTCGTTCGCGCTCAGCGACCGCTTAAATTCATCGGAAAGCCTGCGAAGCTCCACGAGCTGTTCCTGCGTGATCCGCCTGCAGGCGTGCCGCACCGCCATCTCCTCGAGCGCCGTACGCACCTCGAGCACATCCTCGAGATCCGAGATCGTGATCTCCGCGACCACCGCGCCCTTTCTCGGGATCATCAGTACGAGCCCTTCCAGCTCGAGCTTGCGGATCGCCTCACGCACCGGAGTGCGGCTCACGCCAAGCTTCTGCGCCAGATGGATTTCCATCAGCCGCTCGCCCGGCTTGAGCTCCCCCCGCAAAATTGCCTGCCGCAGCGTCTGAAACACAACGTCGCGCAACGGCAGATATTCATTCATCTGCAACTGGAATGTATCTACCATGACTTCCTCCTGTGTGATAAAACCTTGTAAGGTACACGTTTTTTGCCAGCTCTCCACGGTCAAGCTGCGCAAAAGCAGCTTCCGCCTTCGTCCGATTGTCAAACAGCCCGAACACGGTCGGCCCGCTGCCGCTCATCATTGCTCCGACAGCCCCGGCATTCATCATCTCATCCTTGATCTCCTGAATCACCGGGCAGGCCGGGATCGTCACTGACTCGAGCACATTTCCCATACGCCGCACCATCCCGTACAAATCTCCGTTCCGGATCGCCCGGATCTGTCCGTCAATATCGGGATGATGCGTGTGTTCATCAAGCTTCAGATTCCGGTAGACAAACGGTGTGGAAATATGTGCTGACGGCTTTGCGAGAAGCACCCACGCGTCGGGTGCATCCGGCAGCCGCGTAAGCTGCTCTCCGATCCCCTCGGCCAGCGCCGTTCCGCGCATGATGCAGTACGGAATATCTGCGCCAAGCTTCACACCGCGCTGCTTCAGCTCCTCCTTCGTCAGTCCCAGCGAAAACATCCTGTTCATCCCCACCAGCACTGCCGCGGCATCGGAACTGCCTCCCGCAAGCCCGGCCGCTACCGGGATATGTTTTTTCAGATTGATCGATACACCTCTCTCAATCCGATACTCGTCGATCAAAAGCTTCGCAGCCTTATATACAAGATTATCCTCATTTGCCGGCAAATAGCTGAGGTTGACCGAGACGCGGATTCCCGGCTCCTCCGTCTCATGCAGCTCGATCTGGTCATACAGGTAAACGCTCTGCATGATCATCCGCAGGTCGTGATAACCGTCCTCCCGCCTGCGCAGCACATCGAGGCCAAGATTGATCTTCGCCATCGCTTTCAGCTTCAGTTCCTTCATATGGCACCTCTGTACTTTGTATACAATATGATTTTATTCTACCTTCCCAATCCCCGTCTGTCAATGGTTTTATGAAAATTGATGCAGCGGGCCTACGCATTTCATCAGGATCAGGCAATCCCCCTTCCTGACACTCTCCGACTCGAGTCCGTTCATTTCCATAATCTGGCGCGGCGTCATGTAATACCGGCGCGCGATATCCCACAACGTCTCCTGCTCCTGCACAATGTAGCCAGTGATCCCCGGCACGGCCTCCAGGCGCTCCAGTTCGTAATCCTTCTCGTGGATCTCGTGAATGCACTGCTGATGCTGCGGCCGCACGACGAACAGATTCAATCCGATCGAAGCTTTGACCTCAATCTCCTCGCTGTCCGCCATCGTCGTCTGAAGCTGGTCAAGATTCGTCGTCAGTGAAAAGCGGCAGCTCTCGTCGATATCCGGCACCTCGGCAAGATGCGTAAACGGCACTGTCCCCTCGAGCACGGCGAACGGCATCGAATCATCCGCCGAAATATAGAGAATCGCGAGCGGCAGCGCCCCTTCAATCTGTACGCCGCCCGGCACGATCTTTGTGTTATCAATCTTGATGCTGCCGCTGCTGTGGCAGATCTGCAGGATCCGCGGCTTCGCACTCTGAATGCGGATTTTGCCGGACGCTTTGCACTTTGACTCATTCTTCATAACGAGACTCTCGTAGACCTCGTCACTCGTCACCAGCTCCAGATCCTTCTCCGGGGAATAGACATCCTCGAGGATTTCCGCCTCCTCGTTCCCGTAAAGGCAGATTTCAAGCTCAAGCACCCCCTCCAGATGGAACAGGCGCATCTCGCCGTCCGTGTCCTCCTTTGCCGTGAGCTCCGTCTGTGCAAGCGACACCTCGATGTCCGGCACAAGCTCGGGGCTGCAGCCGCCGCACTCGATCTCCCCCTCGACCGGGATCATCTGCTCAATCCACTGGGTACTCTGCCCCTCATCCTCCCCCCGGTAAAGGACAAACAGGAAAAGATTTCCCTGCACAGCCAGCTTTCCCTCGCGCAGCGCCACACGGCAGCTTCGAAGCTGTACATTTTCCCACAGAATCTCATGGATGTCCGGCTTGTTCGAAGAAAGCTGCACCTCCTCCTTCAGCCGCAGGATATCCTTTTTCTGAACGGTAAGCTGCATCAGCTCCAGCTTCTTCCTGCGCTCACACAGTTCGATCTGCGTCTGCGTCTCAACCGCGGCCTGCAGATCGTAAATTTCATCGACCGCAGCCTCGAAACTCAGCAGCGCCCGGATCGCGAGCTTGCGCGAATTGATCAGCGCAACGTTCAGATCCTCCGTCTCATAGCGGATACGGACATTATCGCCCGCCTCAAGTCCATCGACTGCGATGCTTTCATCGAACGGCAGCTTCGTCTCAAGCCTGTAAAGCTGCCGCTCCTTCGTGTCATCCATGTACAGGATGCTGACTGCCATGAAGCCGTCGACAAACAGCCGTCCCGGCTCAATCCGCGTATGTTCGAGCGTCACGTGCTCCTGACTCTGTATAATCATCTCAACGTCCGGCCGGACATCCGGGACGTTCAGATCCTCATCCAGCGTGATCTGCGTACCCGCATGCTTCGTCTGTCTGCACATGTGTATGTTTTTCATCAATAAATCCATATGCCCCCGCCTTTCTGTTCCGTTCACTCTGTAACGCGCAGCCCGGGCACGCAAATTCATTTCAGGAAACCCGGAATGCCCTCTGTGTTGTGTCTTTCAGTATCCGCACAACGGATGTGTGGCTCTGAACGGCTAAGCACCTCTACCCGATCATCACGTCCTTGTCGCGGCGCTCGATCTTGACTACAATATACGGGTACGACGGCTCCTTTCCGGCCGTCTGTTCATCCGGCGGCCCGATCAGGCGCGTGTCAAACCATACCCCGTCCTCGTTCTCCGTGCATTCTCCCACGGCAATGCTGTAGCCCCCGGTCTTCTGTTCTCCGTAGCCGCGTATCAGATACAGCTCCGCGCCATCCTCATAGGTCAGCCGCATTTCCTCTTTTTTGTTCTCCTCTATAATCGTCTGAAGCTCCGGCGGCAGCTTATCCGGCGCAACCACCGTGAAATCAACCTCCGTCCGTCCATCCGCCGCATCATCAGAACGGCCGCAGCCGCACAGGAGCAGGGCGAGCGCCAGCGATATGGCGGACAGGACTGCGCGCCATCTCTTTTTCGTAAATTTTTTCACCTGCAGCACCAGCCAATATGCTTTCTATTATTGATATTGCGCAAGGAGAAAAATTATGCATAGGATGTTCTGGATGGATAAAAATTATTTATCCCGGACGCAGGAAAACCATCCGCCTGAATCTTCTGCTCCGTATCGCTGCGTTGGCAATTGCTAAGATTCCATAATGTCTCCGCAGTCGCCGCGGGCAACTCGCAAATGTGCCTGATGCACATTTCCTCAAACAGTGCCCGCTAAAATTTCTGCTGGAATGCAGAAATTTTACGACTGTTCCGACATTCTGGAATCTAACCAATTGCTCAACTCGCTATAGTCGCGCCAGATTCAGGCGGATGGTTTTCCTGCTGTTTGTTATAAGGCTTACCTGTCCTCAGTTATATTTACAGACTCCGGCAAGTTATGCGTCTTCCAGTAATTCTTAAATTCCCTTGCCTCTTCGCGTGTGCAGCCTTCACGGCTGTAGCGTGCTTTCTCATAAACTGCGTGGAGATATGTTACAGAAGCATCCTCGCCCGACACATAACTTCCATTTTCTGGCTGTGGTGCACCTGGCAGCGAATTGTTCTTCTCTGACTGCAATGGACCGGACGACAGATTTTTTTGTACAGGCGGTTTCTCAACAGATGGCAGAGCACTGTTTTTTGGTGTGCTGCGCAGTCCTGCCTTTGCTTCCAGCTCGCCTGGCGTCTCTGTGCCTGTGATTTTTGTTCGCGCTCTTTGCCAGATCAGCTTCCTGTATTTTCTGCGGATCGCGCTGGCGGGAGTGCTTCGGAATCCGCTGCGTGACCGGATGCCGGGCTCTTGTTTTTCCTCTGTCTCGCGATCCGGGAAAATCAGCTCATCGTCCGGCTCTCCTGCCGCGAAGGACTGCATCATGCGGCAGCACAGTCCGTAAAGCAGCCGCAGCACAAATACCAGAAATACCAACAGAATTCCATACATGATAATATTCGTCAACGCCTGAAACCATGCCGGAGGCTCCGCCGCCTCATCCATGCCAAGACTTTTGAGCATTTCCATCATGCCGTCGCCCTGCGGCTGCGGCTCCTCTGTCTCGATCTGGAATTCTATATCGAGCGGCTTAATCAGGTCAAGCAGTCCTGTCAGAGGTTCCTTTCCAAACAGCATGGCAGGCAGCATGAACAGCAAAAGCAGGATCAGCGCCATCCCCAGAATTACCTGCCTGTTTTTGCGCATCGTGCGCACGGGAAGGTTGGCCACGTTCCGGCACTTCCTGATAAAATCCTGCTGCCAGTCCAGATAATTGAACGTAAAGCAGACGACGATCTCTGAAACAAGCAAATAAAACATTATCGTCAGCAGATCTCTCCGCCTCGTGAAGATCAGACCCAGATACAGAATCAGATGCCAGATACAATGCCAGATCTGCGGCCGGTCGAGCATGGTCGGAATCTCCCACAGCTCGGGCTCCGGGTTCGCAAGCCCCATTGTTTCCTGCTCAATTTTTTTGTTGTGTGCACGCGCAATCCAGGCGTGGCTGCGCAGTATAAAAATCAGTTCCGTAAATACTGCGGTCAGAATACATTGCGTGACCGCCCAGACCGCGACCGTCACCGCAGCGCCAAAAGCCTGATACAGAATAAAGTTGCGCAGCCTGCGCACCACGAGCCAGCTCACAACTACAGGCAGCAGCAGGATCAGGCAGCGCAGAAAATAGCGGGTGAGACTGCTGCCGCGGTACCCGTAGAAAGCCGCCGCAACCAGATAGACACCTGCAAACAGGAGCACGGAATGTATCCAGGAAAGCAGCACCAGAAAACAGTTTTCCAGCTTCTCCATCACTCCACCTCCCATCTGATGTGCCGGACACTGTGCGTGCGGGCTGCAGTCCTGCCTTCCGCCAAAGCCGCTCCACAATCCTGCATATTCACACTCGTCCCTCTGGCTGACATATCTCCGTCCCGCCACAGTGTTGCCGCACCGTTATCCTGCATATCCGCGCTCATCCCACCGGCTGCCCTGCCTCTGCCACGCCACAACGCATCCGACGCGTTTTCTTCCATCCACGGATGTACAGGCTGCACCCACATTACCTGATTTCCGCGGGCCGCAAGAGCCGCGAGCTGCCGCTGCGCCTCCTCACTCTCATTTTTCGAGATCAGGATGAAAATCCGGCCATTTTTCCCCGCCGCAAGCTCCTCTGCAAGTACCCCGCTGATCTCCCGTACCCTGTCAGAAAGCACGATACGCGCCAGACGGCGGTTCAATTCCTGTAGCTGTGCGCCGCTGCGCAGATGCATCGCAACGCGCCCCGCCGTCCGGTCATGCCCGACGGCTCCTGCTCCGGATGCGGCTACTCCTTCCGAACGCAGGCCCGCCACATCCTTTATCCTGCGGTCATGCCCGGCAGCCCGCACCGAGGCCCCAGTCATTTCCTCCGGACGCAGATCCGTCGCTGCACCCTCCGCCGTCCGGTCATGCCCGGCCACCCGCCTCGAATCCTCTTCCGTTCCTTCCGGATAAGAACCATCCTCTCCTGCCGCAACCGCATTTCCCGTAATATCCAGCTCCATCCCGCTTCTCACCAGCCGCGCTGCGAGCGAGGATGCGATGCGGATCGACTCCTCGGTCAGCTCCTCGTATTTCAGAATATTGGAAT
>Ga0129308_1002410_pt1 | contig 15925 bp, 11 predicted proteins | sample L827metagenome_FD_94440 | JGI IMG/M metagenome (GOLD analysis project Ga0129308, IMG submission 94440) | Ring-tailed lemur group fecal microbial communities from Wisconsin, USA - L827 metagenome | ecosystem: Host-associated > Mammals > Digestive system > Large intestine > Fecal | place: USA...
ATCTGTACAATGGCTTCCTTAAGCCCATCCTCATTCAGTTCAATGTACAGCTTCAGCGACTCATATGTCTCAGACTGTGTCCAGTAGTTGCCAATCCGTTTGCGCTGTACTGCTTCGATCACTGATTTCGGATTGTAAATGTGGGTATTGGTTCCGAGTACATATCCATCATACCACCTCTGTACATCCTCAAAAGCGAGGCCCGCCCCGTCACAAAGCTCCCGCACCTCTTTTTCCGTGAAGCCCACATACTTCTCCAGCGGCTCCGGCTGCGTCATCGTATACTCCTGAAAATCAGACACGGCGGACTGTGTGCCGTACTTCTTGATCGGAAGGATACCCGTCATGTAGGCAGCAGCAATCATTTTGTCTGTCTTAGCACTATTTTTAAACAGCCCCCGGAGCAGACTGATATATTCTTCCTGCAGTTGCACATCATCTTTCGCTTCACGAAAAAGCGCATCCCACTCATCAATTATTATGATAAACATCTGACCTGTCGCTTCGGCAATGCTATAGATGGTGCCGGGCAGGCTGTCCTGCCTATCCACTTCCGAATATGCCTTTCTCAGTTCTTCCATAATTGCATTTTCGATACGAATCACGATCTGCCGCATCCGGCCTTTGACACGTGCGCACCCCTTCCAATATCCATACCTTCTCAGAATTTCGAATTTTTATCCTGAATTTGCTACTGGTTTCATTATACTTGATTACATCTGAAAAGTATAGCCTGTACATCCCATACGGGAGACCATGTTACACCTTCCCCATGATTCGTTCCTGAATGAAAAGGCATTCTCCGTGGTCGACCTTTCCGAAAACCCTGCGCTCAGATAGCATTTCTTAGCACTGATATTCTCTGAAAAAACATTTAATTGAACCGCTTCCGCTTTTGTCAGCTCAAAGGCATATTTTAACGCCAGTCCAACCATCTCTTTCCCTGCACCTCTGCCTCTGATTTCACTGTCGACCATTACGAATTTCAGCATACCTTCATTTGTATGCAAATCGAGTGAATAACAGAAAAATCCTATTACTTTTCCACTGTCTGTAGTAGCAACATAAGCACTGTCCCCAAATCTGACCGCGGCCTCCGACAGTGCTTTTTCAAAATTGTCTCTTTCCAATGGATACTTTATCAAATTTGCACACCACATGGCATGCGTTCTCTCATCCCGGATCCAGTTTTTTATGATATCAAAATCTGTAAAAGAGATATATGGTCTTATTCTCATTACCTTCACCTCTGTCTGCATCATACCATAGCACCCTGGCTTTTACAAGCCGGGCAGCCAGCCCGACAAGCTTGCAGCGCTCATGTATTATATCTGCAAGCTTTCTGCATATTTGAATGGAATCACATCTCTTGGTGCTGTTTCCGCATATGCCTGCTCTTTATGCATAAACTCTACAATCTCATTTTTGCTCATCCTGCCAAGCTTATCTATAACAATATCAAGAATATCCTTATCATCGTCTGAAAGTACCGGAAACTCACCTGCATCTTGCAAAGAAAAATGATAGGCATTTGTCTCCCCCATATCCACTTCCTCACATGGAACACCTCTCAAATCAATAATAGAATTGTGACCGACCGGCACCGCTCCCATTGGCAACGCCTGATATACCAAGCCAGTTATTGCAAATCCTCTCATCTTATATGATAAAGCATCTGCATACCACATCAGTTTCATAAGCTTAACCTTATACAAGTTTGTAATGCCAGACGATGCAGCAAAATAGCGAATCACATCAACAACCTTATCCAATGACAGGTTTGTATTCCCATGAAAAAGCTGATTTCCGTGAAACCCTGCGTAGCTGGCCTCAATAGCCTTTCGCAGATATGAATCCCGATCTTCCTTATATAATGCTGTCGCCGTTTCTAAATATTTCCGATAGGACTCGCCTGACAAATTTGCCTTTGCATCACCCAATAACGACAGAAACCATTCCGGATCCTGGTCAATTTTCTTTAATATCGTATCATGCGCCTTATCCTGTACCTGGTGACTCTCGTATCTGGTAATGGTCTTGCCGCCCCATCCAAGCAGGGTACACAGATCACTCTGACTAATCCCATACTTTGCCCGAATCCCACTTATTTCAGAAGACGTCAAAAGCCCCTCCGCTTTTCTATATGCATCCTTAAGACGTATGTCGTTATCCTGCATCTGCTGCTCATCCATATACAATTCTTCTGCCGCATCACAGTACAAATAAGATGCATCATAAGCAACCTTCACATTCTTAAAGGTTGCCTGATCATTGACAAGAACTGTTTTCACTTCATGTTCTTCCATACAACATGTGCACAAACGTTTTTCACTTTTAATGATCTTCATGTCCATGAAAACACCTCCTAATTCTTCCTGTATGGGAACATTTCCGGAGTAAATGCCTTCTCTGCAAAATGGAAGGACATTACGAATGTTGTAGTGTTACCATACATTCCAAGAAGCTCCACTCTTATTTTTATATATACGTCATCTTTGCCATTATAGACTTTCCCAAACTCGCGCATCTCACTTCTTTTAGGGAAACGAAGATCCTTAACTGTCCGCATATAATCTCCCACAGAAAGTGTTAATAGTTCTCTCTTCAATGCATCTACCGGGTTCTCGTCAGGGAATAGTGCAGCAACCGTATACTGATTCGTATATTTTTCATTTCTGTTTTCATCCACACGTCTTTTGACCTGAAAATTTATTTTTGCACCATTATTAAGAGCAAACTTCAAATTTTGTATATAAGTTTTAACTTCTAATTCACTTTCAATGCGTGTCCTGGTTTCATTATTCAAATCGGCTCCTCCAGAAGTATCAATTGATACTTTTATAATATCTCTAATTCCAATCTTTGTCAATGAGAAATATTCCGATTGATATAATATTTAATATTTAACCGGGCACTACTGCTATTCCTGCCAAAGCGCAATCCTCCTCTATCTTTTTTGCCCCCGTCATGCTACAATGGCAGGAGAAAATTCAGATACAGGCAAATTTCAGAGCCACAAGGAGAAAGCAATGAACGGACAGGAATCAGAAAGGATCAATAATCAGGAGACGTCCGTACAGGACGCATCCGGGCAGAAGCATCAGCGGCGCAAGCGTTATTCGGGCGCTTATCCGCGGCGGTTTGATGAAAAATATAAGGAGCTTCAGCCGGAGAAATACGGCGATACGATTGAGAAGGTCATCCGCAAGGGGAACACTCCCGCAGGCATGCATCTGTCGATCTGCGTCGAGGAAATCCTTGCGTTTTTTCAGATTCAGCCGGGACAGCGCGGTCTGGATGCCACGCTCGGCTACGGCGGACATACGCAGCGGATGCTGGAATGCCTGAAGGGAAGCGGCCACCTCACGGCGCTTGATGTGGATCCGATTGAGTCCGCGAAGACACGCGAGCGGCTGGCACGCGCCGGCTACGGGCCCGAGCTGCTGACGGTAAAGCTGGAAAATTTCGCCAATATTGACCGTGTGGCGCAGGAGATGGGGAAGTTTGATTTCATCCTCGCTGACCTCGGCGTTTCCTCCATGCAGATTGACAACCCGTCGCGCGGCTTTACTTATAAGGCGGAGGGCCCGCTGGATCTGAGAATGAATCCTCTGGAGGGCATCAGCGCAAGTGACCGGCTGCTTTCCGTCACCCGCGACGAATTGATCGGTATGCTTCAGGAAAATTCCGATGAACCGTACGCCAGACAGATTGCGGGAAAGGTTGTGGAGCGCAACCGGCGCAGCAAAGCGCCCTGGACAACCACCGAGCTGCACGGCGTGATCCGGGACGCACTCAATTTCCTGCCGCAGTCAGAACGCCAGAAAGCGGTGCAAAAATCAAGCCAGCGCACCTTCCAGGCGCTTCGGATCGATGTGAACCACGAGTTTGAAGTGCTGTATCAGTTTCTGGAGAAGCTTCCGGACGTGCTGGCCCCCGGCGGAAAGGTGGCAATCCTCACGTTTCATTCCGGGGAGGACCGGCTGGTGAAGCAGTCGTTCCGGAACTTTTACCGCGCGGGCCTCTATCAGGACATCGCACGTGAAGTCATCCGTCCCTCCGCACAGGAATGTGCGCGCAACAGCCGCGCGCATTCCACGAAAATGCGCTGGGCAATCCGGCAGGATTCTTAGCGGCCCGGTTCGGGCTGTCAGTCAGAGAGCTCTTTATACGCCGCCGTTACAGAAATCCGTTTAAAAAGAATGTGCGCAGTCCCGCATGGCTGCGCACACCTTATTTTTATCTTGTAAGCTGGGCCAGGCGCTCCTGCACCTGCTCCATCATCTGTGTATATTTCTCGAGCTTCGCCTTCTCCTCGTCGATCTTCGCCTGCGGCGCGCGGCTTGTGAATTTCTCATTGCCGAGCATTCCGTTGACGCGCGCGAGCTCTTTTGTCAGGCGCTCCTCTTCTTTCTTAAGCCGCTCCAGCTCCTTGTCGAGGTCGACCAGTTCCGCGAACGGCATGTACACAACAGCCTCCGGGATCACAGCCGACACCGCATCATCGCTGATGCCCGTCTTGTCGGCCTGCACATGCACCTCGCTCGCATAGCCGAGCGTCGCAAAGAATACGCTGCCCTGCTCAAAGATCCTGCGGATCTCCTCATTCTGGGAAACGACGAATACATGCGCCTTCCGGCTTGGCGGAACGTTCATGCCGGTGCGGACGTTGCGGATGCCTCTGACCGCCTCCTTGATCGTCTCCACCGCCTTCTCATCGTCAGCGAAATTCCACGCCTCCTGATAAACCGGCCAGTCGGAAATCATGATCGACTCCTCCTCCGGGTGCAGCGTGCAGAAAATCTCCTCGGTGATGAACGGCATATACGGATGCAGCAGCTTCAGCGCGTTCGTCAGAACCGTCTTCAGCGTCCAGAGCGCGGCCGCCTTCGTCGTATCAGTGTCGCTGTAGAGACGCGGCTTCACCATCTCGATGTACCAGTCGCAGAACTCCTCCCAGATAAAGTCATAGACTTTCTGGACCGCGATGCCGAGCTCGTACTTCTCCATGTTGTCGGTCACAACACGCGCCAGCTCGTTGACCTTCGAGAGAATCCATTTATCTGCCCCCGTAAGCTCCTCCGGGCAAACCGTCTCCGGCACCTCTGCCTTCTCGAGATTCATCATGATGAACCGGGAAGCGTTCCATACCTTGTTCGCGAAGTTGCGCGACGCTTCGACACGCTCCATATAGAAACGCATATCGTTGCCCGGCGCATTGCCCGTGATCAGCGTCAGTCTCAGTGCGTCCGCGCCGTACTTGTCGATGATCTCGAGCGGATCAATACCGTTGCCGAGCGACTTGCTCATCTTGCGTCCCTGCGAATCACGCACAAGACCGTGGATCAGCACATGGTGGAACGGCACCTCTCCGGTCTGCTCCAGAGCCGAGAATACCATCCGGATTACCCAGAAGAAAATGATATCGTAACCTGTCACAAGCACATCGGTCGGATAGAAATACTCAAGCTCCGGTGTCTTATCCGGCCAGCCAAGCGTCGAGAACGGCCACAGCGCCGACGAAAACCACGTATCAAGCGTATCCTCATCCTGCTTGAAATGCGTGCAGCCGCATTTCGGGCAAACGGACGGCATCTCGCGCGCTACGACCGTCTCGCCGCACTCCTCGCAGTAGTACGCCGGAATCCGGTGTCCCCACCAGAGCTGTCTCGAAATGCACCAGTCGCGGATATTCTCGAGCCAGTGCAGATAAATCTTGTCAAAACGCTCCGGCACGAACTTCAGGCTGCCGTTTTTGAGCGCCTCGATGGCTGGCTTCGCCATCTCGTCCATGCGGACAAACCACTGCGGCTTGATCATCGGCTCGACGGTCGTGTGGCAGCGGTCATGCGTGCCGACATTGTGGCTGTGCGGAACGACCTTCACAAGAAGCCCGAGCTCCTCGAGATCCTTCACGATCGCCTTGCGCGCCTCGTAACGGTCCATCCCTGCATATTTGCCGCCGAGCTCATTGATCGTCGCGTCGTCATTCATGATATTGATTTCCGGCAGGTTATGGCGCTTGCCTACCTCGAAGTCATTCGGATCGTGCGCCGGAGTGATTTTCACGCAGCCCGTCCCGAACTCCTTGTCCACGTAAGCGTCGGCCACCACCGGGATCTGGCGTCCCGTCAGCGGCAGCTCAAGCATCTTGCCGATCAGGTGCTGATAACGCTCATCCTCCGGATTCACCGCGACAGCCGTATCGCCGAGCAGCGTCTCCGGGCGCGTCGTCGCGATCTCGACAAATTTGCCCTCCTCGCCGACGATCGGATAATTGATATGCCAGAAAAATCCGTTCTGGTCCTCATGCTCTACCTCCGCGTCGGAGATCGACGTCTGGCAGACCGGGCACCAGTTGATGATGCGTGAGCCTTTATAAATGTACCCCTTCTCATAGAGACGGATAAATACCTCCTGGACAGCCTTCGAGCAGCCCTCGTCCATCGTGAAGCGCTCCCTGTCCCAGTCAGCGGACGCGCCGAGCTTCTTGAGCTGGTTGATGATCTTTCCGCCGTACTCCTCCTTCCACGCCCACGCGTGCTTCAGGAACTCCTCGCGCCCGATCTCATCCTTGTCGATGCCCTGCTCCTTCAGCTTCGCAGTCACCTTGACCTCGGTTGCAATCGCGGCATGATCCGTACCCGGCTGCCACAGCGTCTCATAGCCCTGCATCCGCTTGAAACGGATCAGGATGTCCTGCATCGTCTCGTCAAGGGCATGTCCCATATGAAGCTGCCCCGTGACATTGGGAGGCGGAATCACAATCGTGAACGGTTTCTTGTCGGGATTTACTTCGGCATGGAAATACTTCTTATCCAGCCACTTCTGATACAATCTGTCCTCGATCCCCTTCGGATCGTAGGTCTTGGCGAGCTCCTTAGCCATAATTAACCTCCTTCTTCTGAAAACATCTGCTCCGCCCGAACGCACAGAACCATACATCGGGCAGATACCTGAAACTGCGAAAAAAAGCCCTCTGCATACGCAAATATGCAAAGGGCGAATGTCTCGCGGTACCACCTTTTCTTACAGGCATGACGGCGTGCGCCGTACACTCCTGCATCTCTCCATTCTGTAACGGGAATTCCCGGAGCGGCCTACCCACTGTCATACAGCTTCAGCCGTCAGTTCAAAAGCTACCTTCCGCCCCCGCATTCCCGGACCGCCTTTCAGCCGGTGAGCCGTCCTCTCTTTTGGCGCGCAGCGCGTACTCCTCTTTCTCATCACTTTTTCGATACTATTATAGGAAACGAATTAATTCGTTTCCCATTGCGCCGATTGCGAGCCGCTGAAAGCGGCATTCCTCTTGCAATCGTGTGCATCTTTTCTATAGTAAACGCATTATTGCGTTTGCTATATATTAGCGAAGGAAAAGGGCTTTGTCAAGCGGAAATTTACCTGTAATTTTCCACAAGAAACATCGGCTTGACCGCCACCACCTCATCATACTCCTCCTGCTCCACCTGTACGTCCGCATTGAGCGCCTTCAGGTCCGCCTTGACGACCTCGAGCGCCTCAGCCGCCGTCTCCGCCCGCGCCGAGCGGATCACCCGGATCATCCGCTCCAGTGTCACGGGATGCGCGTACCGCGCAGGAAGCGGGAAATCAGGGAAGCCCTTGATGTAGCGTTCCATCGCCTCGCACGCGTCGTCCCACTGCTTTGCGATATAGGCGCGGTTGTTGCGCTTCGTCGGCAGCACGTTGGCCCCGGCGAACAGGAATACGGCGGCAAGACCGAGCAGCGTGAAGTAGACGCCGAAATCCGCCTTCGTGATGATCGCCCAGATCCCGTAGGCCGCCGCCACCGCCCCGAGCAGCACAATCGTCAGCGCCACCCAGCGGTACGCCGGGTTGGAGCGCTCGTTGACGCGCTTCGCCTTCGCGCTGCGGCTCAGCGCATTGTACAGCGCCGGGCGCTTCTCAAGGAAGGTCTTTGCCTGCGCAAGTGCTTTGGCCTCGCGCTCCGCCTCCGGCGTGATCACGGGCTTCGGCTTCGCAGCCTCCTCGGCCGCACGCTTTGCAAGCTTCTGTTCCGTCTGCGCACTCACAAGCCGGATCCCCGGATGCTTCTGGCCGATGTACGCGACCATCTCATCGACCTGCTCCTCGCGCTTGAACAGACACTGCTTCTCCTGCCCGCCGTCATAGACGACCACGAGGTACGGCATCGTGGCAAACATCCCCTTGCCGCTGAAGCCGCCCTTGCTCATCGCCACGCGTTTGAACACGCGGGTGATGGCTCCGTACGGTATATAATACATGCGGTCGATATAAAAGCTGTTCAGGTACAGCGCCTTCTTCCCTGCGCCGCACGGCCCGAACCGCCTGCACGCCTTCTTGTCCGTCCGCAATTCTTCTTTATCCAGTGTCTGTTGACTGAGTGCCCTTGAAATCATAGCTTTCTCCTTATAACAACCGCCGCAGGGAACAGCCCCTGCGGCGGCCGGATTTTTATTATGTAGGAAACAAATTGCTTCGTTTCTGATTTCGCCGATTGCAAACCGCCTGAAGCGGCCTTCCCGTCACAATCGTGCGCATCCGTTATGCGCTGCGCTTCTTCGTTGCAAACATGAACAGTGCCAGGAATGCGATCGCTGCGATAATACCAACCGGATATGCGATCGAAGTAGCAAGGTTCAGGCACTCAGGCGCCGATACAAAGTATGTAATCGAGACAGCGCTCATGAACGTAGCCGGTACAGCCGTGATCCAGTAGTTCTTCTTCTCCACGAACAGGTACATGCTCGCGGTCCACAGAACGATCATGGCCAGCGTCTGGTTCGTCCAGCTAAAGTAACGCCATACAATCGAGTAATCAAGCTGGCTGACAACCGCGCCGACTGCAAGAAGCGGCACGCAGAGAATCAGACGGTTCTTCCACTGATCCTGATCGATGCCGAACCAGTCAGACAGTGTCAGACGTGCGGAACGGAATGCCGTATCGCCGGATGTGATCGGGCATACGATAACGCCGATCATCGCGAGCGCGATACCGATGCCGCCCATCGTCTTCGCACAGACATCATAGATTGCCGCAGACTGGCCTGCGCCAAGTGCTTCCTGAAGGCCCGTGCTCAGTCCGCCTGTTACCTCGTAGATCGAGCAGCCTGCTGCCGCCCAGATCAGAGCGATCACGCCCTCAGCCGTCATAGCGCCGTAGAATACGAAGTGGCCCTGACGCTCGCTCTTCATGCAGCGCGCCATCAGCGGGCTCTGCGTCGAGTGGAAGCCGGAAATAGCTCCGCAGGCTACCGTGATAAACATGAAGCTCCAGATCGGTGTTCCCTTCGGATGCATGCTGCCGAAATGGCTCCAGATCTCCGGAATCTGATACTCGGCATGTGTGAAGATACCGATCGCCACACCAATGGCCATGATGATCAGGCAGATGCCGAACAGCGGATAAATCTTACCGATAATCTTGTCAATTGAAACAAAGGTTGCAACAAAGTAGTACGCAAGGATGATGAATGTCCAGATCTTGACATTCGTCAGCATGCCTGCGCCGCCGCTGTTGCCGATCAGCGTTGTGATCAGGCCGGCCGGTCCTACTGCGAATACCGTACCTACCATAACGAGCAGCACTACGCTGAATACGCGCATGACATTCTTCATGACGCCACCCATGTAGATACCGGTCACCTCAGCGATCGATACGCCGTCGTTACGCTCGCTCAGCATACCTGAGAAGTAATCGTGAACGCCGCCTGCGAAAATCGTACCAAACGTAATCCACAGGAATACGATCGGTCCCCACAGAGCGCCCTGCATCGCGCCGAAAATCGGCCCGAGGCCCGCGATGTTCAGAAGCTGTACGAGAAACAGCTTCCACTGCGGCATCACGACGTAATCGATACCGTCGTTAATACGCACCGCCGGCGTCTCCCGGTCGTCCGGGGCGAACGTGTTGTCGACGATCTTACCATAGACAAAGTAGCCGCCGATCAATAACGCAAGACACAAGAAAAAACTTACCATGATGTTCCCTCCTTTTTCTCTTTGGGATAAATCCCATATGTAATAGAGATATCACGACAGAAGCAGAATGTCAACTGGCAAATGCCTGAAATATTTGTCAGAAATTTGTGCATATTTTTTTCTAATTGTGACGATCTGTGGCAGCAATTCAAAGCCGCCGCGCCTGCACACGCCAGGGAAGCGGGCCCCCGCTACCGCTCCTCCCGGAAATACGGCAGTCCCAGCCCGGCCGGGGGCTGGTTCTCCTTCTTCTTGCGGAAGCTCGTGATCACAAGCACGATGATCGTCACAAGATACGGAAGCGCCTTGAAAACCTCCTGCATGCTGCGCCCGAGTCCCGGAATGTACAGATACAGGATGTACAGCGCCCCGAACAGGACTGCGCCCCAGATCGCATTGAGCGGCTTCCACATCGCGAAGATCACGAGGGCGACGGCCAGCCAGCCTCTGTCGCCGAAGCCGTTGTCCGTCCAGGTGCCGCCGGAGTACTCCATGACAAAATACAGCCCGCCAAGCCCGGCAATACCGGCGCCGATGCAGGTCGCGAGATACTTGTATTTCGTGACACTGATGCCCGCGGCATCCGCAGTTCCCGGATTCTCACCGACCGCGCGCAGATTCAGCCCGCGGCGCGTCCGGAACAGGAAAAACGACATCAAAGCGGCAATGATAACCGCCACATACGTCAGGAAGCCGTACGAGAACAGCACGTCCCCGACCACCGGGATCTTCGAGAGGAACGGGATCCGCGCCGTGTAGGCGCTTGCGGTCGTGCTGACGGAAATCTGGCCGACGCCGCCTGCAAGCTTCGAAATCGAACCACCGAAGAAATTGCCGAAGCCCGTGCCGAAGATCGTCAGCGCCAGGCCGGTCACATTCTGGTTCGCCCGCAGCGAGATCGTCAGAATACTGTAGATCAGGCCGCCGAGTACCGCGCACGCGAACGCGCACAGCAGCGAAATCAGCATCCCGGCGACAGGATTCGGCGTCTCCACGGCCTTCTCATAGAAAAATGCGCCCATCAGCCCGGCGATACCGCCCATATACATAATGCCCGGAATACCGAGGTTCAGGTTGCCGGACTTCTCGGTCAGGATCTCCCCGAGCGCCCCGAACAGAATCCCCATGCCCTGGACAATCGCCTTCTGGATAAAAATGATGATCATGCTCATTTCGCTCCCTCCTGTCTGTGATTGCGCTCGACCTTATAATTGACAAAGAACTGCGCCCCGAGGATGAAAAACAGGATAATGCCGAGCAGCACATCCGACGCATTCTCGTTCAGCCCGTACTGGGACGCGATCTGGATCGCGCCCTTCTCCATAAACGTGATGCCGAACGCAATCAGCACCATCGCAAACGTGTTGAACCGCGCAAGCCACGCGACGATAATCGCCGTGAAGCCGCGGCCGTTCGCCGTTGAAGTCGAAATCGTATGGCTTGATCCGCCGACAATGATGAAGCCCGCGATGCCGCAGATCGCGCCCGAGAGCGCCATCGTGCGGAGCATGACCTTCCTGACGCTGATCCCGGCGTAGCGCGCGGTCCGCTCGCTCTCACCGACGACAGCCACCTCATATCCGCGCTTGCTGTAGCGCAGGTAAATGAACATAAATACCGTCAGCACCGCAACAATCACGATATTCCAGAAATAGTCGTTGCCGAAGACCTCCGGGAGCCATCCGGCGCGCGTCTGCTGATTGATGATGCCGACCGTGTTGGAGCCCTTCGGATTCTCCCAGAACACGATGCAGAAGGTCACGATCTGCATCGCGACGTAGTTCAACATCAGCGTGAACAGCGTCTCGTTCGTCTTCCATTTTGCCTTGAACCAGGTGGGGATCAGGCCCCATACCATACCGCCCGCCGCACTCGCCGCGAACATCAGGATAATCAGCAGCACGTTCGGGATGCGGCCGCCCGCATTGATCATCAGCGCCGCCGAGGCGAGGCCGCCGATCAGGATCTGCCCCTCCGCGCCGATATTCCAGAAGCGCATCTTGAAGGCCGGGGCGAGACCGACCGCAACGCACAGCAGGATCAGCAGATCGCGGACCGTGATCCAGACACGCCGCTTACTGCCGAGCGCTCCGTCGAAGATCGCCTTGTAGACGTCAATCGGATTCATGTGCACGAGCAGGTAAATGACGCCGGCGCACGCGATCAAAGACAGCAGAAGCGCTGTAATATAGATCAGTGCAGCCTTGCCGATCCCGATCGACTCGCGCTTTGACATTCTCAGAAACGGTTCCTTATGCACGGTCAGCCACCTCCCTCTCATGCTTCGTCATCAGCACTCCCAACTCCTCCTTCTTCGCCGTACGCCCGTCAACGATCCCGGTAATCCGTCCGCCGCACAGCACCGCGATCCTGTCGCAGAGCTCAAGCAGCACGTCGAGATCCTCAATGACGCAGATCACGGCGATCCCCTTCTGCTTCTGCTCATTCAGCAGATGGTAGATCGTGTAGGAGGAATTGATATCGATGCCGCGCGTCGGATAGGCGACCATCAGCACCTTCGGCTTCTGCGCAATCTCGCGTCCGACAAGCACCTTCTGCACGTTGCCGCCCGACATGCGGCTGACCGGCGCGGAAATGCTCGGCGTCACGATCTCAAGCTGGTTCTTGATCTTCGCCGCGAGCTTGCCCGGCGTCTTGCGGTCAAGAAATTCCGATTTGCCCCTGCGGTAGCTGCGCAGCATCATATTGTCCGTCATATCCATTGAGCCGACAAGCCCCATGCCGAGACGGTCCTCCGGGACAAACGCGAGACGCACGCCAAGCGCACGGATCGCGGCGACGTCGAGATTCGAGATAATCTTCTCCCCGCCCTCATCCGGGTAAAACATGACCTCGCCGTCCGCCACCGGCTCCAGACCTGCAATCGCCTCGAGCAGCTCCTTCTGCCCGCTGCCCGCAATCCCCGCGATCCCGAGGATCTCCCCGCCGTAGACCGTCAGCGACGCATGGTCAAGCGACCGGATCCCGTCCTTCGTCGTACAGGTGACTCCGCGCAGCTCAAGGCGCTTCCTGCGCTCCTTCGGCTCCGGGCGCTCGATATTCAGCTCCACCTTGGTCCCGACCATCATCTCCGTCAGGGATTCGACCGTCGCATCCTTCGTATTGACCGTATCGATATAATGGCCCTTGCGCAGAATCGACACGCGGTCGGAGACTGCCAGTACCTCGTGCAGCTTGTGCGTGATCAGGATGATTGAACAGCCATCCTTTTTCATATTGCGCAGTACCTCAAACAGACGGTCCGTCTCCTGCGGCGTGAGCACCGCCGTCGGCTCGTCAAGAATCAGAATGCGCGCGCCGCGGTAGAGCATCTTGACGATCTCGACCGTCTGCTTCTGCGACACGGACATCTTATAGATCTTCTGTTCCGGGTTGATGTCAAAGCCGTATTTTTTCGCGAGCGCGTCGATCTCGGCCGTGACCTGCTTCATGTCAAGCACCTGCCTGCCCGGCAGGCCCAGCACGATATTCTCCGCCGCCGTCAGGATATCCACAAGCTTGAAATGCTGGTGAACCATCCCGATGCCAAGGTCAAACGAATCCTTTGGCGAACGGATCTGCACCTCCCGCCCGTCCACGGTGATCCGCCCCTCCTCCGGGTAATAGATGCCGGAGATCATATTGACAAGCGTCGTCTTGCCGCTCCCGTTCTCGCCGAGCACGCAGAGGATCTCACCCTTTTTCACCGACAGATTCACCTTGTCGTTGGCAATCACACTTCCGAAACGCTTCGTAATATTCTGCAGTTCTATTGCGTATGTCTGCTCCATGAGTTGCTCCTTCGTATAAAAATGCCTGAAATTCCGTGCCGGGCCGGATGCGCCGTATATCCGTTTCGTGAGAAAAAGACAGGGCGCCCGTCCGGCTCCCCCGCCTGCGCACAAGGCACAGACGCGGGGACCTCGCCGAACCGCGACGCCCCTGCCGTCAGATTGTTTGCTAACTGGATTGATACGTTCTCACGGATCCTGTCATCAGGCGCAGAATCCCGGCCAGACTGTAGCCGCTGCTTACTCTACGATCGATGTAATCCCGTCGATTGCGATGTCAAATGCCGGAGCCGAACCATACTCGGACTCGTGGAAGTAACCGTCGGAAATGTACTCAATACCGTTCTTCTCGTATGTATCAAGCGTCTCGCCGTCAACTGTCCATGTGGAAGTATCGAATACCTTGAGAGAACCGTCGATGATAGCGGCCTCTACCTCCTCTACCTTCTCCTTTGTGCCCTCAGCGATCGCCGCGTCGTTGAGCTCGGTGATCCTGTTCGCGCCCTCGGAAAAGCCCTTGCACCAGTCGGTGTCAATAGCCGTACCGTCGATGACAGACTGTACTGCGTAGGTGTAGTACGGGCCCCAGTTGATCGAAGCGGAGGTCAGCGCCTGCGTCGGAGCTGTCTCGATCATGGATACGTTGTAGCCGACTACCGGAACACCCGCTGCCTCGCATGCAGTCGGAGCGCCTGTCGTATCGGCATGCTGGCTGATCAGCACGCAGCCGTCCGCGATCAGAGCCTCGGCGCACTCCTTCTCAAGGTCGAAGCTCGCCCAGCTATTCGTGTATTTCACCTCCATCGTAGCGGCAGGGCATACGCTCCTGACGCCGAGGAAGAATGAGGTATAACCAGAAATCACCTCTGCATACGGATAAGCACCGACGTAACCAACCTTGGCCTGATCTTCCGTAATCGTTCCATTGTCAAGCATCTCATTGAGCTTCATGCCTGCAACGACGCCGGACACGTAACGCGCCTCGTAGATGGACGTGAAGTAATTGTGCATATTCGCCAGTCCGCTCGATGCAGCCTGATAACCGGTCGCGTGGCAGAACTGCACATCCGGGTACTCACCGGCAGCCTCAAGCATATAGCTCTCATGGCCGAAGCTGTTCGCAAAAATGATCTGGCAGCCCTGGTCCGCAAGGTCGTATGCCGCGTCTGCGCAGGCCTCGTCCTCACCGATCAGCGTCTTCTCGATGACCTGGGACTCGTCAAGTCCGAGCGTCTCGATCATCTCGTCGATACCCTTCATATGCGCTTCCGTATAGCCCTCATTCTCGTCGCCGATATAGATCGCGCCTACTTTGATATCTTCCTTGGCAACACCCTCGGCAGATGCCGGAACAACCGCCAGTGAAGCCGCCAGGGCCGCCGTCATGGATACAGCAAGTAATTTTCTGATCTTCATCTTTTTTCCTCCTCATTTGATAGACCTGTAATTTCAAAAAACTACGCACTTACTGTATAATATTTTTCGATAGGTGTCAATTCATTCCGTCATTGTTTTCGCATTTTCGTAAACAGAACTGAGTTTTTTCTTAAGAAAATCTTTTCTCCTTGACATCCCCGTTCCTGTGTTGTAGTATTGGATTATCTGATATGTAGTTTTTAAAACTATGTGTTGTGAATGTTTTTCTGCGAACTGAATATACTTACAGAGAATCCCTCCGTCAGAACACTATTTCCGGCGGACGCCACGTTTTCAGAGGAGGTTACATTATGACTATTACAATCCGTGAACCAGGAAGCGCCATCACCCATCTGGTCGGCATGATACTCGCCGTTTTTGCCTCAGTCCCGCTGCTTCTGAAGGCCGCTTTCGGTGCAGGCCGCACCGGACTGTTCGCGATGGCAGTCTTCATGACGAGCATGGTCCTGCTCTACGGGGCGAGCACGCTGTACCATTCCGTTAATTTAAGCGGCAGACAGCTCAAGGTATTCCGCAAGATCGATCATATGATGATCTTCGTGCTGATTGCGGGAAGCTATACACCTATCTGTCTCATTGCACTGAAAGATTCCATTGGCTATCCGCTGCTGGCCCTGGTGTGGGGCGTTGCTATTATCGGAGTGCTGATCAAAGCATTCTGGATTACCTGCCCCAAATGGTTTTCTTCTCTTATTTACATTTCCATGGGCTGGCTC